>Ga0118677_10007054_pt1 | contig 18752 bp, 17 predicted proteins | sample AliMusrvi5mmetaG_FD_86154 | JGI IMG/M metagenome (GOLD analysis project Ga0118677, IMG submission 86154) | reverse complement strand
CTCTGGGACCGCCTCAACCGCCGGGTCCGCCCGTGGATGCTTCGCAGGAAAAAGTCCGACCTCCTCCCCGAACTCCCGGATAAAATCGAGCAGGTCGTCGAGGTCGAACTCACGCCCGCGCAAAAATCCGTTTACACCCAGCTCCAGATCGCGGCGCGCGCCGAGGTTGATGCCATGAAGGAATCCGGCGGGGCCGCCCGCATGCGCGTGCTCAACGCGCTGCTGCGCCTCCGCCAGGCCTGCTGCGACCTCCGGCTGCTCGGCGGGGAATCTCCCGGATCATCCGCCAAATTGGACGCCCTTCTCGAACTCGTCGGCGAGGCGGTGGACGGCGGTCACCGGGTTCTCGTCTTCAGCCAGTTCACCGCCATGCTCGACCTCATAGCCCCCGCCCTCGACGATGCCGGATTCGCCTGGTGCCGGCTCGACGGCTCGACCAAAGACCGCGCCTCCGTCGTTGAAAAATTCCAGTCCGACCCAGCGATCCCGGTTTTCCTGATCAGCCTCAAAGCCGGCGGCACCGGCCTCAACCTCACCGCCGCGGACACCGTCATCCACTTCGACCCGTGGTGGAACCCCGCCGTCGAGGCCCAGGCCACCGACCGCGCCCACCGGATCGGACAGACAAACGTCGTCACCTCGATCAAGCTCATCGCCCGCGACACCGTCGAACACCGCGTCATCGCGATGCAGGAAAAAAAACGCGCCCTCATCTCCGGCCTCCTCGACGCCGAAACGCCAGCACTCACCAGCGCGGATTGGGAGGAGTTGCTGGCGTGAGATTGTTTTATCCCATGCTCACCCGGAACCAGATTTTCAGCGCTGTTCTGTGTGGCATCTGCGCCCTCTCAAGCATGACGGCCAGCGCCCGGCTCGGAAACTGGCCGGAGTATGATCAGCTTGAAAAAGCCGAGGTCGTTGCGCTGTTTTCCGCCGATGATGTCTCGGCCGACAATTCCTCGCGATTGTTGGATTTCGTTTTACTTCAAAAAGGCTCGTTCCAAGGGAACCTGCTCATCGCAATCGCAAAATACGTGCCGGAAGCCAGGTTGCCGGACATCGCCCAACTGATGAGAAAATCCCGGCACAACTTGGTCCGATACGGTTGCTTTAAGGTGATCAACTACAGGCTGAATGGCGGACGCGGAATCTGCGGGATCGATGGCTTCAACCGGCATCCTGACCGGTTTCTTGAGCACGCTGAACAACTCCTCAAAGCTCAGAGGCCGCGCGTGTCAGGGAAGATTTCAGAGTGAGCGCTGAAGGAACGTGATTTTCATCAATGCCGACGTGTGACAATTTCCCGCGATGCCCGAAAAGGAATGGCTGATCGAAAGCGGGAAGTTGCGCATCCGTGTTTGGCGGATCACCCGCAACGGGCAGGTGGAAGATTTTGCCGTCATCCTCATGGCATGGATTTTCGGAAAATGGGAGTGCGTTACCCGTTACGATTGCGCCCATGGTTCACCTCACCGCGACGTTCTCGGCGCTCGAAATGGTTTGCGCGACAAGCTCCTGATGGATACATTTGAGAGCAGGAACGATGCTTATGAACACGCGATCCGCGACATCAAAGAAAACGCGCAAGGCTACCTTGCCGACTTTCTCGCGCATTGAGGCTTGCGACCGCATCATCATCGAAATGGGCGGACGGCCCACGACTCCAGAAGAAAGCCGCCTGTTCCGCGACGCCATCGCCCGCACCGACGCCAAGATTGCCCGCCAGCTTGCCTCCGTCTGATTCTTCGCGACCTTCCGCCGCGTGGAGGATGTTCAGGGATCCGGGGGCGGTTTCTTCTATTCGCTCCTGCTTTGCAGCAAGGCCTGGAAGGCATTGCCGGCTTCGGCGAATTGATCGTTCAGGGCAATCCCGGGGCACTGGCGGCGGACAAAATCCGTCAGCGTGTCGAGCGAGACGGTTTTCCAGCCAAGGGTTTTTCCCCAGTTTTCGAGGTCGGTGAAATTGACATCGGCGGTGATGTCGCGGTGTCCGAACCCGGCGAAGACGTCCGCGCCGGTGAGCCGCTGGTGGTGGGCGTACGCGCGGAGCGTTCCCGCCGGGCGGCGGTGGTAGAGGCCGGGCATGGTGGCCCCGTAGTCCACGGTCAGCATTTCTCCGCATTGCCAGGAACCCGCCCAGGAACCGAGCCACTTGCGGTAGGATTCATGGACCTCGACCCGTGTCCCGTCGGGGGCGTTGTCATGCAGGGATGAGGATTCCGGAAGCTCGCATTCCCGCAGGACCTCGCGGGCGGAGTTGCCGTCGATCTTCAGCGCGAGCTCCTGCCAGCGGGAATCGGCGCGGACAAACACCCGGCACGGGAACGAGTCGGGAAGCTCGTTGGAGTAGACGTTCGCGCGCCCGCCAGCCGCGGCCAGCGCGGCATTCATGTCGCCGTGCCAGAGCACATTTTTTCCCTTGAGCAGCTTCTCCTGGGCGGCGCGGAGGACCGGGGATATTTCCACGATGTGGAGCGTGGTTCGAAGCCTCCGGAAAAAGCCGAGGTGGTCCAGGACCCCGGCGGCGAGCTGTCCGGTGCCGGCGCCGGCTTCGATGACGTGCCTTTCCGGTTTCGCGCGAAGCCATGCGGCGACCGCCCGGGCCAGCGAGGAGTGGAGCCCCGGCCATGTGGAAAAATCGCCCGCTCGGCCCACGGTGCGGACCCGTTTGGTGTAGTAACCGAAATCCGGATGGTAGAGCGCGGCCTCCATGAACCGCTCGAACGGGATGCTCCCGCCGCATTCCAGATCCTGCAGGAACTCCCCGATCACGGCTTCGTCAGCGACTCGTCTTTCTGGACCAGCGCCTGCCAGGCCTCTTTGTAATCCGGCTCGTAGCGCTGGTCCTGAAAATCGGCCATCTGCTCGCGGTGGAGAACGATTTTTTCGATGCGCGGAAGCATCTCGTCGAAGACTTCCCGCAGCAGCCGGAGCGCGCCCGGTTCCTTGTCCCAGAGGACGGCGTAGGACTCGACGAATTCCGCGGCGTAGTTCGGCTCCGCTCGGTCGTTCGGCAGCCAGAGGCTCCGGGGCGGCTCGTCGAGTTCGAGCAGCATCGGGGCGAGGTAGATATTCTTCAAAATACCCTCGCTGTATTTCGTGCGGGCCTCCGTCTCACGGCCTTCGAGCGAACAGGTAAGCGCCCAGCCGAAGAGAAACGATGGCTCGGAAAAATCGCGCGGAAATTGCCCGGCATACCTGGGAAAATAGGCCGCTGCACGCTCCGGCGATTCCGCCAAAAGGTGGAGCATGGGGATGAGAAACCGTGTGCCCTGGTTATCCGCCGGGTTGATGCGGAGAAGGTCTTCGAGGGTGGCGGCGGCGGGCGCGAACCGGCCGAGGTGCCATTGCGTCATGGCGCGCCCGTAGATCGCGCGGAGATACGGCCTTGTCTCGCGGTCGATCCACCACGAGGTCTTCTTCGAATGCCAGCGCGAGGATTCCTTCCCGGCAAGCTCCTCGTAGGCGACCAGGCAGGCTTTGAAGTTGCCGGCCTGGAAATCGAGGTCGGCGAGCTCGATCCGCGCTTCCGGGCAATCGGGATCCCGCGCTGCCGCCAGCCGGAGGAGGGCGGATTTTTTTGTCTGCGAGCGGACGCGCAGGGCGGTTCTGACGAGGCCGCGGGCCATTTCGCGGGCGTGGGCCGGCCCCTGCGGCTCGCGCCCGACCCTCATCACCAGCGTCTTGGTCAGCGCGCGGAGATCGTCCGGTGTCCGCTTGTCGAAATTCTGGAACCGGATGTCGAGCTTGCAGTCCGCCGAAAAGCTCTGCCAGGCCTCGGGGTCCCAGTCCTCGCTCGCTGCGACGGAAAGCCGGTCGGGGGTCCCGAGCTGGTCGAATGTTTTGTAGAGGAAATTTTCCACGCGCGACTGGTCGAGTTCTTCGAGGATCTCGGGCGGGGCGACCGGGGTTCCAGACTGGTCGCAGACGATCACGATCGTGGGCAGGAACCAGTCTTTGCCCGACGGGAGCGGCTCTTCGAGGTCCACCCAGTAGAGGAACCAGTTGTTCTTCGGAGATTTGAGCGGCTGGATCATGCGCTCCACTGGATTTCGAGCCGCTGCTTGCGCCCGAATCGGTCGCTGAAGAAAAGCTCTTTGTGGGCGGCCCCGTATTCGTGGACGAGTTTCGTGACCTTCACGTCGAAGCAACAATATTCGGCGACCTCCATCACCCGGCCCTCGCGCCACCAGCGGATCGCGTCGAGCCCCTCGGCGATTTTGCCCACGCCGAGCGTGCCCTGGGCGACGTCCTCGAGCTTGAGCCGGTGCCCGGCGGATTTTTCGATATCGACGAGGAGATCCAGCGTGCGGAGCTGCTCGGGCAGCGAGAGGACGGTGTAGCCCATCAGCACCTCGTAATCGAAACGGACGACGTTGTAGCCGACGACCAGGTCCGCCCGCTGCAGCCGCTTGATCAAATCGTCCACCCGGCTCTCCGGAAAAATTTCATACTTGTTCTCGGCCGAGCTGAACGTGACGCCGACCGACATTTTCATCTCGTGCTTCTTGTCCCAGCCGCCGACGTCGTTCGCCGTCCGCTGGGTCTCGAGATCGAAATACACAATGTCCATGAAAGAAAAAGGATGCCGTGAATCCCCGGATTTCTCAAATGAATCCGCAGGGGAATTTTCCCCCGCTATTGGAGGAGCTTTTCGAGCGACGGGTCGGCGGGGGTGCCGAGGGAGACCGCCTTCTTGTAGTGCAGCCTGGCGGCGTCGATCGACGGGGGCTCGGTCGTGGCGTAGAGGACGGCCAGGTTGAAATGCGCGTCGGCGTAGTCGTCGCGGATCTCGATGCTGCGTTTGAACGCCTCCTCCGCTTTGCCCTTGAACCCCTGTTCCCCGTAGCAGATGCCGAGGTAGTTCCAGGCGATGTGATCCTTGTTGTCGTTGGCCACCGCCTCCAGCAACGAGGCGATCGCCTCGTCGAAGCGGCCCTGCTTGCAATAGACGATGCCGAGGTTGGTGGCGGCAAAAGCGTCCTTGGGGTTGATCTCGATGGCCTTTTTCAGAGCGACTTCCGCCGCGGAAAGTTTGCGCCCCTGGATCTGCGTGACGCCGAGATTCGAGAGTGCGAAGTAGTTGTTCGGAGCAGTGTCCACGATCTGCTGGTAGAGTTTCTCGGCGTCGGCGAAACGTCCCTGCGCGAACAGTTTCCTCGCCTGGTCCACCATGTCGCGTGTGGCGTCCGGCAAGGATTCCGGCCCTTCCGCTGGCGTCGGCACGGGGAACCCGTCGGCTGGCTTGGCCACGGCCATCGTGACGGAAAGCGAGGAGGCGTCCGGCTCGCTCAGCGACGCGATCGGCTCCTTGAAAAGCAGGCGCTCGTCGTTGCTCAGTTGAAACGCGGGGCGGGAAAGGACGGCGAGTTCCTTCGAGATCGTGTCGGATTTGATCTGGAGGTTCTGGATTTCTTTTTCCAGCCCGTTGCGGGCGGCGTCGCGTTCGGCCTGCTCTTTGATCTGGCGGAGGATGATCCCGCGGAGGAGGTCGTTTTCGACCATCGTGCGCTTCTCGTCGGCGGTCGGCCGGGGATTCAATTTCAGCCGCGCGGCCTCTCCCGAAGACTCGTCGAGTTGTTTGGCCAACGCTTTGAGTTGGTCGTCCCGCGTGGCGATCTGCGCCTGGCTTTCCAGGAGCCGGTCGTTGAGCGAATTGATCTCGCTCCGGAGGCCGGCGAGCACCTTCTCGCTTTCTTCCGGCTTGGCGGCGGCCTCGGCGAGTTTTTTCTCCGTTTCGGCGAGCCGCGCCGCGAGGTCCTTGTTTTCTATGGCAAGTTTTTCCAGCTTTTCGGGGTCCGTCGCTTTGGCCAGCTTGGCTTCGAGGTCTTTCTTATCCTTCGCGAATTGGGCCTGCTGGTCGGCCTTCTCCTTGGCCAGCCTGGCTTCGAGCTCTTTCTTGTCCTTCGCGAACTGGGCTTCGAGATCGTCCTTTTCCTTGGTCAGCTTTTCGAGGGAGGCCGCGTTGTCCTTGATCTTCTTGGTGCGGGCGATGGCTTCGTCGCGCTGTTTCGCGATCTTTTTGCGGTCGTCCTCCAGGACCTTCCGTCCGGAATCTGCGGACTCGATGTATTTCGAAGCGCTCTCGAGTTTCGCGAGGAGGCGCTGGTTGTCTTCGATGAGCGCCTCGTTGTCCGCCTCGGCGCTCTGGATCCTTTCGTTGAGTTCCGCCACGCGTTTTTCGTCCACCGCAGGGGGCTTCGCGGCGGCGATCTCGCGGTCTTTGATCGCGGTCTCCGCCGTGTCCTGCGCTTGGGCGAGCTGGGCTTTGAGTTCGACCACCGTCACTTTTCTTTTGTCGATTTCGACGAGCGCGCTCTTGAGTTCGGCGGCCTGGCGAACGAACTTGTCCTGCAGGCGCTCGTTGTCGGCACGGGCGGCGGCGAGTTGCTGGCGCAGGCTGGCGGATTCCCCGTTCGGAACCTGCGGAGCTCGCGGGGTTGTGGATGGGACAGGCGTCTTGGCCTCGCTCGTGGAGGGGCGAGAAACCAGCGGCTTGCTTGTATTGATGGCCGGATAGGCCGGAGGTGGAATTGGCACGTCCGGCTGCGGAAGCGGGCCCTCGGGGCCTTCTGGAACCTTGGGCAGGGCGGACACCTCCCCCTCGAGACGGGTGATGTTTTCGCGCGTCTTCTTGAGGCGGTATTCGACGACGGACGGCTGCCAGTCCGGCTCCGACTTGGAAATCTGCTCGAGAAGCTTTGCGGCGCTTTGATACCGGGCAAACGCCTCGCGAGGGCTCCCGTCACGCTCGAGTTTCTCGCCCGCTTGGAAATCCTGATACGCCCGCAAAAAAAGGTCCGAAGCTTCCTGCGACCATGCCGATCCCGCAAGCACGAGGATGCCGCAGGCAAGAAGGAAAAATTTCCGAAGGATGGTCATCACAAACGAACCTTCAACTGTTGTCCAGTGGCCGCCTAATATCAACTTGAAACGAAAAAATGGAAGAACTACGAGAGGCGGAACCATCCGGCAAATCGAATTGAAAATCCCTTGGGTTCGGATAGGACTCTCTTCCATGCGCGAGCTGAAAGACACTGCGGCTCTCTTGTTGGGATTTCTCCCGTGGCTTCTGTTTCTCTTCTTTTCCGGGCATTCCATGGAAAGCCTCGAAAGGATCACGTGGATCAGCCTCGCCGCCTCGCTGACGTTCGGGTTTTCCGAGCTCCGGAGCGGGTTCATCCTCCAGTGGGGCACGCTGGTTTTCTTTGCCGCCTGCGCCGTTCTGGTCGGCATCTTTCACGTTGTCTGGGTCGCGACGCAGATGGACCTGCTCGCGAACGCTTCGCTGGCGGCCATTGTCTGGGGGACCTTGTTCGCCGGCCAGCCATTCGCCTTGCAATACGCCCGCAAAGATTTGCCGCCCGAACGCTGGAACGACCCCAAAATGGTTGCCGGGTGCCGGTTCATCACTCTCGTCTGGGCGGCGCTCATGACGGCGTCGGTCGGCGTTTCGGTTTACCGGCGCACCTCCGCTCCCCAGGCCTCCGAGCAGGCCTACTTCGCGATCAGCCTCGGCATCATCGCGGCGGGAGTCGTTTTCACGACGCTGTTCAAGCGCCGGAAGCGCCTGCAGCGGGAACAGCAGGCGCAATGAGGTAGAGCTGGTCGCCGGCCCGGACTTTTTCGGGCACAGGGAATGAGGCGAGAACGCCTTGGCCGGCCTCGGTGGACGGGTTGCCATCTTCGCCAGTGTGGAGTTCGGTGATTTTGGTGCGCACCGCGCCGGTGGTGTTTCCGAGAATCCAGACCTCATCCCCGAGGCGGATGGTGCCCGCGCGGACGAGGACTTCCGCGACGCCGAGGCGCGCGTAGTATTTGGTGATTTCGCCGGCGAAGGTCTTCTTTTCGGTGGCCCGGGAATTCGACGTGGCTGCCCAGTCGCCGAGCGGTTTCCCAAGGTAGTATCCGCCTTCCCAGAACCCCCGGTGAAAAACTTTCTCCAGGTCCGCCATCCATTCGCCGGACTCCCTCTCCGTTTGGAAACGGCCGTTTGTCCACGCGTCGATGGCTTCGCGATAAACGCGCACGACGGTGGACACGTAGTCGGCGGAACGCCCACGGCCTTCGATTTTTAAGACAGACACGCCCGCGTCGAGGATCTGGTCGAGGAACGGCAGGGTGCAGAGATCCTTCGGCGACATGACCTGGTGGCCGTCGAGGACGAGTTCGTCTCCGGTTTCCTGATCGGTGACAAGGTAGTTGCGGCGGCAGGGTTGGAAGCAGGCCCCGCGGGCGGCGGATGCTTTCGGCCCATACAGCGAGAGGCTCATCTGGCATTTCCCGGAAAATGCCACGCAAAGCGCCCCGTGCGCGAAAATCTCGATCTGCACGGGGTTCCCGGACGGGCCGACAATCGCCTTGCTCCGGATGCCCTCGATGATGCTGCGGATTTGTTCGAGGCTGAGCTCACGGGCCAGCACGATCACGTCCGCGAAGGCGGAAAAAAACTCCACGGAGGCGAGGTTCGTGACGTTGGCCTGCACGGAGAGATGGATCGGCAGGCCCTCGGCGCGGGCGATTTGCAGGACGGCAAGGTCCGCCGCGATGACCGCATCCACGCCCGCTTCCTTCGCCGCGCGGCACAGGGATTTCGCCTCCTCGAGTTCGTCGTCGAAGAGGATGGTGTTGAGCGTGAGATAAGCGCGCACCCCCTGCTTGCGGCACTTCGCGACAATCTCCGGAAGGTCGCCGGCCGCGAAGTTGTTCGCCGACCGGGCGCGCATGTTCATCTTCCCCACCCCGAAGTAAACGGAACCGGCTCCGGCTTTCAGCGCGGCGGACAGCGAAGCCCACGAGCCGGCCGGAGCCATGAGCTCGATGCATTTTTCGACACGCCGAGAAGGTGATTTCATTGGAGATCGATCCCCTGAATTTTCTATCTGTCAGAGGCTGCCAAGACGCAATCGTATAAATCGCTAAGACCGCGCGTTCTCCAATAATGCGCGCGCCTTGTTGCTCAGGGCTTTTCCAAGATGCTGTCGAGGATGTCCCATGCCGAAATGACGCCGACCAGAAGCCCGCTGGCGGGCTCGACGACGGGGAGAAAATTCCGGCCGTGGAAAAGATAAAACATGGCGGTGACCAGCGGTTGATCCGGGCGCAGCACGGGCGTGTCGGTGTCCAGGTAGCGGCGCACCGGCTTGTCGGCAATGGCGGAAAAGCGCTCGCGCACGTCCTCCATGGTTTCCGAAAGCATGCCGCCATCGATCATCTTCGCGATCCGGTCGAAGCGCGGGTCGTGCACCGCGACCTGGGGCAGTATTGCCGCGATGAGCAGGTTTTTCCGGAACTGGCCGATGTATCGGCCGCTGTCATCGACGACCGGCATGGCCAGCACTTTGTTTTGCACGAAAGCCCGCAGGCATTCGGCGAGGGACATCCCGGCGGTGAGCACGGGATAATCCGTCGCCATGACGCGGGCACAGGTATCATCGGGGGGAGCGGGTTTTTTCATGGGTTTTTGGATGTTAAATTACTTCGCACCGAGGAGAGCGAGCAGGATGCCGCCGGAAATCGCCGTGCCAAAGACGCCGGCCAAGTTCGGTCCCATGGCGTGGTAGATCAGGAACAGCTTGGGGTTCTCCTGGTTTGCGACGATGTGCGAGACGCGTGCGGCGATGGGAACCGAGGCGATGCCCGCGGATCCGATGAGCGGGTTGATCTTCGTCTTCAGGAAGAGGTTCATGATTTTTGCCGTGACGACACCCGAGGCGGTCCCAAAAACGAAGGCGAGGAGGCCGAGGGCGACGATTTCCACCGTCTGCATGCTGAGGAAGGTTTTTGCGCTCATGGTGGAACCGATCGCCACGGTCAGCACGATGGTGACGAGGTTGAGCAGCGTCCCTCCCGCGGTATCCGAAAGGCGGTCAACGATGAGGACTTCGCGGAACAGATTGCCGAGCATCAGCATCGTCACCAGCGGAGCCACGGGGGGGAAGAACAGGTTGACGATGATCGCGATGATCACGGGGAAGATGATTTTTTCGACGCGGCTGACCTTGCGCAGTTGGGCCATCTGGATGTTCCTCTCGGCCTTGGTTGTCAGCAACCTCATGATCGGCGGCTGGATGATCGGCATCAGCGCCATATAGGAATACGCGGCCACGGAGATCGGAGAAAGCAGGTGCGGGGCGAGCTTCATGGTGACAAATATCGCCATCGGACCGTCCGCGCCGCCGATGATCCCGATGGCTCCCGCCTCGGACAGGCTGAAGCCCAGCACCTTCGCCAGGATGAGCGCGACAAAAATCCCCAGATGCGCACCCGCGCCGAGCAGAACGAGTTTCGGGTTGGCGATCATCGGCCCGAAGTCGGTGATGGCCCCGACCCCGAGGAAAATCAGCGGCGGAACGATCAGCAGCGAAACCCCCTTGTAGGCATAATTGAAAAGCCCGCCCGGCTCAGCGAGGTCGGATCCCGGGATGTTCACCACGATGCAGGCAAACCCGATCCCGATCAGCAGGAACGGCTCGCATTTTTTCACCACCGCGAGGTAAATCATGACGGCACCCACGCCAAGCATGGCAAAATTCCCCCAATACAGGTGGGCGAGCCCGGTTTGCTTCAGCAGCGCATCAAATAACGAAAGCAGTTGATCCAGCATTTTCTCCCCTTCCCCGCACAGGCTCAATGTCCGCCCTTGAGATCCTTGTCGTCGATCACCCAAAATCGGTTCACCACCGGCAGAATCGCGAGGATCACCCCGATCCCCGAAATGATCACGAAGCTCAAAACGAAGTCGATGATGCTGATGAGAAAAGCCCCTTCAACGTTGTCGGGAACGGGTGTCATGGCTTCAACGGCGCTTGCATGGTGCGCTGTTAACGCAACGCGCCGGAGTTGTCCAGTTTTGGATTTTGCGCGAACGGCGCGCCCGCGTGGAAGTGCAGGCTTTCACGGGCCGCCTCTCCTTGTTGGTTGATGGAAAGCCCGGCTGCCGATACTTGTTGACGGACTCCTTCCGACACGCCTTTTTCCTCCGCCATGTCCTTTTCCTCACTCGGACTCTCCGAACCTCTGCTGCGCGTGGTTGCAGCGCGGAACTATTCCAACCCGACCCCCGTTCAGGGCACCGCCATCCCGGAAATCCTGAGGGGAAGAGATGTCTGGGCCTCGGCGCAGACCGGTTCGGGCAAGACCGCCGCTTTTGCCCTGCCCATCTTGCAATTGCTCGGGGCGAGCCCGCGTCCGCGCGGGCGTTTTGTCCGCGCGTTGATCCTCGTCCCCACCCGCGAACTCGCCGCGCAGATCGGCGAGGCCATCGGTCGCTACAGCCAGCATCTGCCGTATTCGCCCAAAACGCTGACCGTCTTCGGCGGCGTGTCGATCAACCCGCAAATGCTGGCGCTGGGCCGCGGGGCGGACATCCTGGTGGCTACGCCCGGCCGCCTGCTGGATTTGCTCGAACACAACGCCGTGTCGCTTTCCGCCGTATCGATTCTCGTTCTGGACGAAGCCGATCGCCTCCTCGAAGAAGGGTTCAGCGACGAACTCGGCAGGATCCTTGCCATGCTGCCGGGACGGCGGCAAAACCTGCTTTTCTCCGCGACCTTTCCTCCGGCGGTGCAAACCCTCGCCACTGCCCTGCTCCGCGATCCCGTGCGGCTCGACGCGCCCTCCGCCGCGGCCCAGCCGGACATTATCCAGCGCGTCATTGAGGTGGATGCGCCCCGACGCACGCAACTGCTCCGCCATCTCATCCAGGAAAACCAATGGTCCCGCGTCCTTGTGTTTGTCGCCACAAAATATGCGGCCGAGCATGTCGCGGAAAAACTCCGCCGGGCCTGTCTTGTGGCCGCCGCCCTGCACGGCGACCTCAGCCAAGGCGCGCGCAGTCGCGCGCTCGCGAACTTCAAGGCCGGCAACGTGCGGGTCCTTCTCGCCACCGACCTCGCCGCCCGCGGGATCGATATCCTCCGGCTTCCAGTCGTGGTGAACTTCGACCTGCCACGTTCCGCCGTGGATTACACGCACCGCATCGGTCGCACCGGCCGCGCTGGCGAGACGGGGCTAGCCATCAGTTTTGTCAGCGCCGGCACCCACGCGCATTTTCGACTGATTGAAAAGCGCCACCGTTTCAACCTGCCACGCGAGCAGGTCGAGGGGTTCGAGCCCGTCGAAACCGAGGTGCCGGCTCCGTCCAACGGCGGCATCAAAGGCAAGCGAAAGAGCAAAAAGGACAAACTCCGCGAAGCGGCAGCCCGCGCCCTTCCTCTCCAGCCCCGGTAGTCCATCCGGCAAGTTGCGCAGATTTCACGGTTCTAGAGAAGGGAAAGAAACTTCGGGGGAGACTGCAGTCGATGCCTCCGCGGCTGAACGGCATTTTTCCGGCTGGTGGAATCCGGCAATGCGGGGTATCCATTCCGGGTAGCGGGGGTATAGCTCAACGGTCAGAGCAGGCGGCTCATAACTGCTTGGTTCACGGTTCGAATCCGTGTACCCCCAGAATTTTATCAGCATGAAAATCATAGTCACGGGATTGATCGGCCAATACGCGTTCGGCGGGGTGACGTGGGATTACATGCAGTATGTGCTGGGGTTCCGGGCGCTCGGGCACGACGTATGGTATCTCGAGGACACGTCGGCGTGGGCGTATGATCCGGTGAAGCAGGAGCCGAGCGCGGACTGCTCGCACAACACGAGCTATCTCGGCCGCGTGATGAAGGAATTCGACATGGGCGACCGCTGGATTTATCGCAACGGGGCGGATGGGAAATACCACGGGGTCGGGGATGAGGGCAGGGCCGAAGAGATCCTGAAGTCGGCGGATATTCTGGCGAATGTGTCCGGGGCCTGCTGGCTGCGCGAGCCGACGGCGGCGATCCCGGTGAAGCTGTTCTTGGACGGCGACCCGATGTTCACGCAGATCAGCCTCGCGACCGATCCGGGCTCGGAATACGCGGCGCGGGTCAGCTCGCACGAGAAGCATTTTTCTTTCGGCATGAATGTCGGAAACCCGGGTTGCGACGTGCCGACCGCAGGCTTGGACTGGAGGCCGACGGTCCAGCCGATCTCGCTCGACTGGTGGAGCAAAACCCTGATGCCGCCGGGCGCGGGGCACATCGCCGACGGGGCATGGACGACGGTGATGAACTGGGCGAGCTATCCGCCGAAGGAATTCGAGGGAAAAACGTATGGGCAAAAGGATATCGAGTTCGAGCGGTTCATCGATCTTCCGGCACTGACGGAGGAAAAGTTCGTGTTGGCGATGGGCCAGGGGGTCGGCCAGAAGCGCCCGACGGCGACGCTCGAGGAGAAAGGGTGGACGATCATCGAGCCGGACGTCCACATCCCCGACTACGCGAGCTACCACGATTTTCTCACCAACTCGAAAGGTGAGTGGAGCATCGCCAAGAACGGCTATGTCCGTTCGAAGAGCGGGTGGTTCAGTTGCCGGAGCGCGTGCTACCTGGCGGCCGGAAAGCCGGTGGTCGTGCAGGATACCGGGTGGACGGATCACCTTCCCTCGGGAGATGGGGTGATGGCGTTTCGCACGCCGGAGGAAGCGGCGCAGGCGCTCGAAGCGCTCGCTTCAAACTACGAATACCACTGCCTCGAGGCGCGGGCGTATGCGGAGAAGCATTTTGATGCCGCCAAAGTCTGCGCGGGGCTTTTGGAATGACAGGCAGGGGTTGCCCGCAAAGCCGCGAAGGCGCGAAGACAGCGAAGAACACGAAACATGTTTCATGTTCCCCTAAAAAGCGCGCGCCTTATGGTTATGAAAATGCGGCGCTGGTGATCGCCGGGCACGGATCGACGCGGAACCCGGACTCTGCGGCACCGACTTTTGCACATGCGGAGAGCATCCGGAAGCGCGGGATTTTTTCCGAGGTGGCAGCCTGTTTTTGGAAGCAGGAGCCTCCGTTTCGCGACGTGTGGCGGATCGTGGAAAGCCGGGATATTTACGTGGTGCCGAATTTCATCAGCGAGGGGTATTTCACCAGGACGGTGATCCCGCGCGAGATGGGGCTGTCGGGACAGGTGACTGCCCGCGATGGCCGGACCATCAAATACTGCGAGCCGGCGGGGAAACATCCGCACATGACCGATTTGCTGGTGAGCGAGGCCCGGTCGGCGGCTCCCGGCGCGCCCCCGTCGGAGACAAGCCTGCTGATCGTCGGCCATGGCACCGGGCTGGATGACAACTCGGCGGAAGCAGCAAGGGACCAGGCCCGGAAGATTGCGGCGATGGGCGGCTATGCCGAGGTCATCGCGGCGTTTATGGAAGAGCCTCCGCTGGTTGCGGAGTGGGACAAGATCACATCGCAGCCGAACGTGGTCGTGGTGCCGTTCTTTATTTCGGACGGGCTGCACAGCCGGCAGGATATCCCGTCGCTGCTCGGCATCCGGAGCGGGGCGGACGTCATCCAACGCGGCCCGCACGATCTGCGCGGGAGGCGGCTTTACTACGGCGCGGCGATCGGGACAGAGCCCGGGTTCGCGGACATCATCCTCGACCAGGTCCGGGCGTTTCAGCCCTCGCCGATGGCCTCCTGAAGCGCATGGGCGATCTTGTCCGCGTGGGCGTCGATAACGTCCTGGTCGCGGCCTTCAATGAGGAGCCGGATTTTCGGTTCAGTCCCGCTGTAGCGCAGGAGGACGCGGCCTTTGCCGGCGAGCGAGGATTCCGCCGCGGCGAGAAGTTTCTGCACGTCGGCCAAGGACTCGAGGGGAGGTTTTTCGCGGACGCGGAGGTTGCGCTGGGCCTGCGGGAATTTTTTTAGAACCTGCTTGAGCTCGCTGAGGGGCCGCCCGGAATCGGTCATGACGCGCAGGATCTGGAGTGCGCTGACGATGCCGTCGCCGGTGGTGGCGAAGTCGCGGAAGATCATGTGCCCGCTCTGTTCGCCGCCGACGTTGAACCCCTCGCGCAGCATGGCTTCGATGACGTAGCGGTCGCCGACTTTGGTGCGCAGGAGGCGTCCGCCATGGGCGGCGAGCGTCTCGTCGAGGCCGAAATTGCTCATCACCGTTGAGACAAGAGTCTTGCCGTTGAGGCATCCGCGCTCGAGAAAATCCACCGCGGCGATCGCGAGGATTTCGTCCCCGTCCACGATCTCGCCGTTTTCGTCGCAGAGGAGGACGCGGTCGGCATCGCCGTCGTGGGTGATCCCGATGTGCGCGTGGGTTTCCTTGACGAAGTGCCGGATCTGGTCCGGGTGGGTGCTGCCGCAATTGGCGTTGATGTTCGTGCCGTTCGGCTGGTTGTGGAAGACGACCACGTCGGCACCGAGCTCGCGGAGGATGCAGGGGGTGGATTTGTAAGCGGCGCCGTTCGCGCAATCGACGGCGATGCGCAGCGACTCGAGCGTGCGCCCGCGCGGGAAGCTTTGCTTGGCGAATTCGACGTAACGCCCGAGGGCGTCGTCGATGCGCCATGCCTTGCCGATGTTCGTGGCGGTGGGGCGGACATTTTCAATCTCGCCGCTGAAGACCAGCCCCTCGATCCGCGCCTCGATCGCGTCGTCGAGCTTGTAGCCGTCGTGCCGGAAAAATTTGATGCCGTTGTCCTCGTAGGGATTGTGGGATGCGGAGAGAACGATCCCCGCATCTGCGCGGAGCGAACGCGTGATATAGGCGACGCCCGGGGTCGGCAGGGGGCCGATGACGAGGACATCGACGCCGAGCGAGGTGAGGCCGGCCACCATGGCATTCTCGAGCATGTAGCCGGAGAGCCGGGTGTCCTTGCCGAGCACGACTTTGCGGCGGCCGCCGGGTTGGTGCGTCGGGCCGCCGAGCGAGGTGAAGACGTGGGCGGCGGCGCGACCGAGTTTGAGGGCGGTCTCGGCGGTGACTGGTTCGATGTTGGCGACACCGCGGATGCCGTCAGTGCCGAATAGTTTTCTTTGGTGCTGGCTCATTGGTGATTGGTGGTGGGAGGAGTCTGGCGGTTTCGTTGGCGCGGTCGCGGGGAAATTCAAATCTGGTATTTGTCCGGTCCACGTTCTGTTTGATGAGATACCAGAGGGCGGCCGCCAGGATCAGGCAGGTGATCTTCGCTTTCCAGTTGTTGAGGATGATCTCTTTCATATTTGTCATGCAGGAGGAGTTGGCTGAGGCGGCGGCGGAATTTTTCGACGCTCAGGTTGCGCTCGATGAGCCCGCTGTGGCAGATCGAAACCTGTCCGGTTTCTTCCGAAACCACGATGGCTACGGCATCGGATTCCTCGCTGAGGCCGAGTCCGGCGCGGTGTCGGAGGCCGAGGTTGCGGTCCAGGTCCTCGCGCTGGGTCAGCGGAAAAATGCAGGCGGCGGCAACGATGCGGTCGCTGCGCAGGATGAGGCCTCCGTCATGGAGCACGGTCTTCGGCTGGAAGAGAGTGAGGACGAGTTCCTTCGAATAATCGCTGTCGAGCCGGACCCCGGTCTCGACAAAAGTTTTCAGGCTGAGTTCGCGCTCGATGGCGATGAGGGCGCCAAAGCCCTTGCTGGCGAGCTCGAAGACCGTGTCGGTGACCTCCTCGATCGTCTCGCGCTCCTCGAAGGCGGAAGAAAAAAAATGGTGGCTGCCGAGCTCGGTGAGCGCGCGGCGCAACTCCGGTTGAAAAATCACCACGAGGGCGATGGCGAGGAACACGGAAAAACTCCGCAGGAGCCACCCGATCACCATGAGATTAAAGATCTGCGAAACGAGAGTGAGGGTGAGAAACACCAGCGCGAGACCGATGAGAATCCGGGCACCATGGGTTCCCCGAAGGTAGAGGTAAGTGTAATAAAGGACGACGGTGAGGATGGCGATCTCGACGCCCGAGGTCCAATTCTCACGGAGAAATGATCCGATATGCTCAAGCATCGCCGATGATCGCCTCGGTCATCCGAAGCGCCTCCTGGTGGGGCCGGACATCATGGACCCGAAAAATCCGCGCGCCGCGTTCGCGGCAGAAGCTGGTGAGCGCGACCCCCGGCCAGAAGCGGTCTTCGATACGCCGGCTGCCAGCGGCCCAGCCCAAGAACGATTTTCTGGAGAGCCCGACGAGTAGCGGACGGCCCGGCGCGGCGAACGCGGGGAGGCCGCGGAGCAGCAGGCGGTTGTGCTCATGGGTCTTGCCAAATCCGATTCCTGGGTCGAGTGCGATGCTCATCGGGTCAATGCCGCAGCCTATCGCCCGCGTGATCGCCTGTCGAAAAAAATCCCCCACTTCCGCGACGACATCCCCGTAGTGCGGCGAGGCCTGCATGGTCATCGGGGTCCCCTGCATGTGCATGATCACGACGCCCGCGCCGCCGCGCGCGACGACGGCCGACATTTCCGCGTCGCCGCGGAGGCCGGTGACATCGTTGACAATGTCCGCCCCCTCCGCCAGCGCAGCCTCCGCCACGGCGGCTTTCGAGGTGTCGATGGAAATCAGGAAATCCCCGGCGGCGGACCGCAAGCCTTTGACGACCGAGATCACGCGTGCCAGTTCCTCCTCGGCGGGGACCGGGCTGGCTCCCGGCCTTGTGGATTCACCGCCAATGTCTAGCAGCCCGGCTCCCTCGGAGACCATGTGAAGCCCGTGACGGACCGCTTCGTCGGCGGTGGCAAACGAGCCGCCGTCCGTGAAGGAATCCGGGGTCACGTTGAGTATGCCCATGATCCATCCGCGCCGCGAAAGATCGTGGTCGCGGCCGCGGATTCGCCAGATCATTTTTCGAGGCGGATCCGGGCGGAGCGACCGTGGGCGTCGAGGCCCTCGATCTCGCTGAACGTCTCGAGGAATGGCAGGGAGGCCCGGAGCGAAGGCTCGTCGAACATGACCACGCTCGTGCGGCGCTGGAACTGGTCCACCGTAAGGCCGGCGAAGGATTTTCCCGCGCCGCCGGTGGGCAGCTCGTGGCTGGGGCCGGCGAGAAAATCACCTCCGACAACCGGAGAAATCCCGCCGAGAAAAATCGCGCCCGCCGTAGTGAGCTGGAGTGCGATCTCGCCGGGGCTGCCGGCGGCGATCGAGACATGCTCGGCGGCGTAAGCGTTGGCGAAACAGATCGCGGATTCAATGTCCCTCACCAGAACCAGGGAGGCATTCTTGAGCGCGGCGGCGAGTTCCTTCGGCCGCTTGGAAAGTTTGATTTGTTTGGCGAGCGCCTTCTCGACGCCCGAGAGGATTTTTGCGGAATCGGTCACGAGGATAGCCTCGCTCCCGTGCCCGTGCTCGGATTGCGCGAGCAGATCGGCCGCGATCCACGCGGGATTAGCGGTGTGATCCGCGATCACGAGAACCTCGCTCGGGCCGGGAAGAAGATCCACCGCCACCCGGCCGAACACCTGGCGCTTGGCCTCGACGACCCAGTCGTTGCCGGGGCCAAAAATTTTCTGGACCGGGCGGATGGTCTTGGTGCCGAAAGCGAGAGCAGCGACCGCCTGCGCCCCGCCGACGCGGTAGATTTCGGTGGCTCCGCACTCCGCGAGTGCGGCCAGGAGAGCGGGATGCACGTTGCCGTCGCGGCCGGCCGGCGTCACGGCCACGATCTCGCGCACGCCCGCCGCCGAGGCGAGGGTGCAGGTCATAACCGCTGAAGAAACCAGCGGGGCGTTGCCGCCGGGGATGTAGATTCCCACGCGCCCGAACGGGTCGAAGCGCTCGCCGACGACCGCCCCCTGCCGGTTTTTCATGAACCAGCTTTTGCGCAGGCTGCGCCGGGCGAAATTGCGGACGTTCGCCCGGGCGGCGGAAATTGCCCGCCGCGTGGAGGTGGGGAGCTCCGCGATCGCGCGGGCGGTTTCGGCGGGGGCGACCGGGGGCTGCGAGGCCGAGAGCGACGGGCCCCCG
>Ga0118677_10007053_pt1 | contig 18752 bp, 11 predicted proteins | sample AliMusrvi5mmetaG_FD_86154 | JGI IMG/M metagenome (GOLD analysis project Ga0118677, IMG submission 86154) | reverse complement strand
GTGCTTATCTTAGCTCAAAAGAAGGATCTAGAGCAACCTAATCGGGAACCAGTGCCTAGTATTGTCAAAAATGGTATAAACGTTCGCATTGCCGAAGCGACACCCGTTCGCATCACTACGCTTTCGATTGCGAAGCGTTGCAGGCAGAGAACTTGCAGACGCGCCAGGTTTAGGTCCTGGCGGGAGCGATCCCTTGGGAGTTCGACTCTCCCCTTCGGCACGGTATTTCAAAAAACGACCACCGGCGTATCTCCGGTGGTCGTTTTTATTCCATTATTTCCTATCGTCGGCGGTCGTCATCAACCGACTCTTCCGGTATGAGCGAGAAGACGAATCCGACCGTAAAGAGCAACAGTCCGCCCGAGAGTATCGCCCGGAATGCGAACGAGACAGCCGGCGGAACATATCCCGACAACGCGGCATAGAATTTCTTCACCCTGGAATCGGCCGTGGTCACAGACGAGACATTCGCCACCTGGACGGATTTCGATATATTGATTTCCTCGGACTGCGTCGCGTCGATGCCCCAGATGTTCTTCAGGGCAAGCCGGGTCGCGACGGGTTGCGTCAGGACGGCCGAAATCGAGACGTTGGCGACATCGCCTGCGGAACCGCCTGCCGTGGAGGTATTGTCGATCTCCATCGTGCCCGATTCCGGTTCGATATACCCGTTTATCAGCCACTGGCGGGTCGAGAGGCTGCCGGCGAACGTCGGGATGAACCGTGCCTTCATACGGATGCCGGACTCCGGAGATTTCTCGAAGAAGTTCTCGCTATAGTCATCGCTTGTCGACCCGTCGAGACCGACATACTGCCCTAGATAGCGTGGCCATACGGTCGACGCGTCGGTCGATTCGAGCACGATGTCGGGCTCCACGATATTGAACATACGGGTCAGCGTGATTGCCTTTCCGGTCGTGGCATCCACCGCATCGAGCTTCACGTCAATGACCGCCCCGGGCTCGCCCGTCACCGCGATAAAGGCCGTCGTCCCGTCCGTACAGTCCGGAGAAATGGACGTATTACAGACAAGCGCCTTACCATCGACCTGCCAGCTGAAATCCTTAAGGTCCTTGGTCGTATTGTCGACTTTCAATCCGATGATCTCGTTCTTCATGACCCGGCACGAGATCCGGTCCAGGTTCGTCATGGCATCTTGTGCCGTCTGTGGATTCGCGATATAGGCGCCACAGATCTCATCGCCGAGCGAGACCACCGTCCCTGCACTGGACGGAGTCCCCTTATATGCAAGGATCTTCTTGTCCGTATTGGAAACCTTGATGATTACGTCGCTGTGGCCGGTCCGGTCGCCCTTCGTATTGAAGTTCTCCGTCGCCGTCGAGGTAAGCCGCATATAGATTGGATCGGACGAAGCGGACGCACCCAAAACACCAGCATCCATATTGAGCGGTATCGAGATCGAATTCAGGCCATTCCCCTTGTTCACGGGCAGGAGTCCGGCGGTTTTCAGGGCTCCCGTGATATCCATCGGATTACTCATACTAACATCGTTACTCACCTCGACCTTCCACTCGTATGTGACTTCGGAAGTGGACCGACTGGAGTTCGTGATGGACGCGACCGCGGTCAGGGTATCGCCGAACTTCTCGGCGGACTTGTCGTTGGTCGGATTGTCCGGAGAGGCCGACACGTCGAGCTCGAGCTGTTTCGAATTCGTCTGACCGGTATCCAGCGGGTCGACGAGATTGTCCTTCAGACATTTGTCGAATTCGTCCCGCCCCATACTCGTGGTCGGGATGTTCACATCGTATCCCTTGATGGTCGCGTTATAGCTTCCCGTATTGACGACCTTGCACCCATCGCCGGAAAACGCCCACATGATCATCATCGTCGAGTCATCGTGTTTCGTCGACATCAACGAGGAGCCCTCCACCACGAGACCAAGCTGGTCACCCTGCTGATAGTTCCACGTGAAGGTGTCGCGTCCGAGCCCGACGACGTTCGCCTCGTCCTTGTTCCCGTTATTGGCCGTATCCGGATCGGCCGGATTCGTTCTCCAGAATTCTTCCTCGTCCGCCGTAAATTTCCCGTCCCCGGTCGCGTGCCCGGTCGCATCCGGAAAAAGGTGCATACATTTGTCCGCCCGCGGTGTCGCGTTTCCCTGGCAGGTCATATTATTCTCCACCGCCGAATCGTAGACATAATTCGGGGTCGCTACCAGGGTGATAGGATCGATGGTATCCGGATAGACCCGCCGTGGCACGGTGTCCGTCAGACTGAACGTACCGCTCGCGACCGCCGGGTTGATACAACGGGAAAGCATCGTCCCGGGACATACCGGCGTGCCACCGTCGCATGCCGGCGTACCGTCGACCTGGTATACGGAGGTCGAGGTACCATCGGGGGCGACGTTCTGCGTACCGTTGATGCAGGCCGCCTGATATCCGGGCGTACCGCATCCGAATGAAGGTGGCGAGGAGGACAGTGGGCCAAGCTCATAGAAGATTCCACTCGATGGATCCTTGATATAGCACCAGGAATTGTCGACGTATGTCTTGTCGCCACCGCCGTACGGAGCCTTATATCCGTCGTCATCGTCCGGGCCGGGCAGAAACCGGTTCACGTCCGCTCCATCGTTGGCCAGGATACGCATCGCCGCCGTCTTCCAGTCCTCCACGCTGTTCGACCCATCCTTCCGCTTGAGGAACCAGGTGAAATACAGCTGATTGGTCGGGTTTGCGAAATACATTGGGAAGGCCTTAGCCGTAATCTTCTGGCCATCCTTGGGGTCCGTCGGACTGAACGAGAGCGACAGTTCCGGTGCGTATTTTTTCGTATCCGACACGTTGAAGCTCTCGCCGAAATTCTGGACGGAACCAGAATTGATATGATAGCGCTGTTCGATATCACTCATCACGCTCGCGGGAGAGGGGATAGAAAGCGCGGAGGCCGGCGCGACCGAAAACGCCTGGCTGAACAGGAAGAGGGTGGCGACCGATATGGAGAAGATTCGTTTGGCGGGCAGGTTTTTTTTCATAGCGTTTTCCGGGTTATCGTATGACGAGAATAAGGACATCGGACAGGAACAGGATCAGCCACGCGGACACCCAGGCGTACGGGATGGAGCGGGTATAAGATGCGACGAACCCGGATGCGAGTGAGGCAAGAAGAAGCGGAACGTCCTGCCAGGAAATCCCCCGTCCGGCGAGGGCCACGAAGGAGGCGAGGAGCCCGGCCTGGAAGAATACCGCCCAAAGACCCGCCTTCTTGAGCCAGAGAATCAGCACGAACCCACGAAAGAACACTTCGTATAAAAACGCGATCGCTCCGACCAGCACCACCTCGTAGAGGAGGAAAAACGGGAACGACCCGCGGATCATAACCGGCAGACGATACGCGTCCGCGACCGGAAAGGTCCGGATCAGGACATACCAGACCGAAAGGATCGGAACGACGACAAGCAAGGCGACGCCGGGACCGAATGTGCGGACGCTTCCCTGAAAACCGATCCCGGAGAGCGGTTCACGCAGCACGAACCGCACGAACAGGATCGGCAACGCGACGAAGAATGCCACACCGAGCAACACGGATTGCGCCGTCGCGTTCAGTCGCGCTTCCACCGGAAAGAGCGCGTAGACGAGCATCGTTCCCACGACGAACAGTCCCGTGAGCAGGAACCGTTTCCACCTGGAAAGAAGAGGGAGAAGATTCACCATAACGTTTTTTTCAGTATACCAATTTTTCCCTTTTTTTGAAACGGACAATCGAACCCGGTCACTTCGTGGCACCAGCCGCCTTCGTCGGCACCTTCATAAGCCGCAGGAGAAACATGGCGATCGCCTCAAACGGTATAATTTCCCCGAGAATCGGGATTCCCGAAAGTGCCCCCGCGACAAACAGCACGCCTTCCCTCATGAGAAACAGTTTCGCCCGCTCCTGGAACGACAGGTGTTGAGTCGACGGGTCAAGATAGACGATGATCGTCTGTACCAGGGTGAAGACAAAGGAGATGAGCCACGAGACTCCGGGAATCCACCCGAAAACGAACGACAGCAACCATTCCAGGAGTCCCGTTATGACGCCGAGCATCATAGTGGTCAGAGACATCCGCCCGGCCACGGGTTTGACGGCGGAAGCGAGGGACGCCTTCCGCCTCGAAGGGACCCGTGCCGGTGGAGCGGCCGCCTCGACGGACTCGTCATCTTGATCCTGAATGTACATCGCGTTCGCCATACGGTCGTTCAAAAGCTCATTCCGGAATCCGAAAGGCCGACTGCCTCATCGGGTCACCCATCAATATAAGCTTCCCTGCCCCTCGTCGAATTCCTTCTTCGCCGCCTCGATCTCGAGCATCTGGCGCGGATCGGTGGTGATGACCTGGTCCTCACTGTACGAGGCGATGACCTTGATCGCGACGTGTTTGGTTCCCGCGAAGAAGATCCCCTCGCCGACATTCGACTCAAGGAGAAGGAACTTCTCGTGGTCGGTCAGATAGAACGTCTCAGCGATGAGATCGACCGAGGACGGCGACTGTTTCATGAGGAGCTGGATCGATGAGTTCGTGACGATCGGCTTGCCGTAGCGCGACGACATGAAGTCGCCGATATCTTGCGTGATGGTCGTCAGGCCGGCATAGTACTTTCGGCAACGCTTGGCGATCCCGAACATGAAGGCGGCCGCGTCCTCGTTCTGCATCATGATCCAGGCCTCGTCGACCACGATCATGCGTTTCTTGGTCTCGGCACGGATCTCGTTCCAGATGAACTGCAAAATGACGTACATGGCGATGGGACGGAGCTCGTTCTCCAGGTCGCGGATATTGAAGACGACCATCTGATTGTCCATCGAGACGTTCGTCTGATGGTTGAGGAACCCCCCGAATACGCCGTCGGTATAGCGTTCCAGACGCGCCGCGAGCGACTCGCCCCCCTCAAGGTTGCGCAGTACCTCGTACAGGTCGGACATGGTCGGGAACGACGACGGTGTCAGCGATTTGAAGTCCGAGAGCTCGGTGATATCGCGGATGGCATAGGTCTCGCGGATCGACCGGTCGAGGACGGAATCCTCTTCCGGCGACACCGCCCCGAGCATGAGGTGCAGAAGGCCGATGAGATTCGCGATGTGACTGCGGAACACGCCCTCGTCGTCGGCGTTCTTGTTGATTTTCGGCAGGTCGAACGGGTTCAGATGCGCTTCGGACGAGAGCGAGATGCCCAGGAACACCCCGCCGACGGTATCGCACAGGTGCTGGTACTCGTTTTCCGGATCGATAATGATCACGTTCGTACCGAACATCATGGATCGCAGGACCTCGAGCTTGATGGTATAGCTTTTTCCGGCACCGGACTTCGCGAAAACGACCATGTTCGCGTTCTCCATCTTGAAGCGGTCGAAGAGAATAAGCGAGTTGTTGTGGCGGTTGATACCGTAGAGGATCCCCTCGTTCGACGACAAATCGGACGAGACGAACGGGAAGGTCGTCGACAAGGGCGACGTGTTGAGATTGTTCGCGATATCGAGCACGTCCATGCCCAAGGGGCGGGTCGCGACGAATCCCTGATCCATCCGCAACACCGCCGGCTTCGAGAAGACCAGCTGCGCCTCGAGGATGGCCTCGATCCCCTGGGCCAGCTCGGTGAGCGTCTTCTCGTCTTGCGCGTAGACGGTCATATAGACCCCGAAACGGAAGAATTTTTCCGTCCCCTGCTGGAGGCTGTCGCGGAGTTCCTCGATGTTTTGCAACGCCGACTCGAGGACGGGGTCGCGGATTTTTCCGTCCTGCGATTCGATGGATATCTGCGACTGCACCTGGGTCGCAGACCGGCGGAGGTCTTTCATGATCTCGCGCGTGTCGATCGGGTGAACGAAGAAGGAAACGTCCATCGGTGAATCCATGTTGATGATGGACGAGAACCAGTTCGTCCCGAGGTACTTCGGATAGGCCACGATGAAGAGCGTCCGCGCAAGTACGTCGCCGACCTGAATGGATGTCGGGGACAGTCGGATCGCCGAGGGCGCGATCAGGTCTTTCAACGTCGCGACGCCCTGATTATAGAGGTCGCTGGTCGCGCCCTGTCCCGGGCTTCCCGGGAGCGAGAATTTCGGCAGGGCGAATCGGCTCGACGGGGCTTTCTTGGAAACCGGCGCGGCCGGCTTGGGCGCCACGAACGAATCATGAGACTGGTCCGGCATGTCGATCGGGAACGGGGTCACGGGAGCGGTGATCGGCGTTTCGCGCAGAGCAATCGACTGGGCACCACCCCATGCCCCGTATGCCGGAGCCGCCTCTCTGGGAACGGGAGCCGACACGACCGGGGCGGTTGCGACGGGAGCGGAAGGAACGGATTCAAAGACGGGACTCGACGCCGGGACAGATTGGGATGGCGGAAATGACGGCGGTTCCGGAGCGGGAGGGAAGGAATATCCGTTTGGAGCGGGACGATCTGCTCCTTCCGACGATTGCATGGGATGCGGACTCTCAAGAGGCTGTTCCGGTTCGGGAGTCGGAGCAGGCGCGATGAAAACCGGCTGGGAAGAAACCGACGGGGCAGGAATCGGCGCGACCGGAGCGGGCGGGACGTAGGTCGGAGAAACGGGCGCGAATGCGGGATTCGGACTGGGGCTCGGAGCGGGATTCGGCGCGGAAAAACCGTATCCGGTCAAATGGGACGCATGCGTCTCCTTGGAAAAATCCCCTCCCCGAGGAGCCGACGGCAATCGGTTCCCGTTCTCGGCGGTATCTCCATATGAGGCAGCGGGACGAAAAAACGGGTCCTGTGATCCGGCGACGGATGGGCTTCCGGATACCGGAAACCCCGTCAACCCGGAAATACGGGACGGCTCCTGAACCGGATGGGCCACCGGCCCCGAAGAAGCCGGTCCTACCGGAAAAGACCCTCCCTGAGCGGAAAATCCGGACTGGTCGGTCTGACCTTCCTCTCTTTCCCTGAAGACGATGCTGTGTTTTTTCATAGGTGACGATTTCAGCCGGCGAGCGTTTTTTTTCTTCCCCCGTATCGTGAGACCTTCGACTATCAGGCTCAGCGGTTGGAGAGTTCCACCTGATCGATATTGCGCATGACGGTCGTCGTGAAGATCGATGGGTTATACGTATTATACAGGAGTTCGATAAGCTCTTCCGTCCCGAGCATACTGGTCCGGACACCGGTGCCCGAAAGTGCCGCGGACACCTGCTCGGCCCGTTGCAACAGTTGGTTCCGATACGTCTCGAACGTGCTCCCGTCGATCTCCGTTCCCGTCTTCGGCTGGAGCATCCCGGTGATCTTCCCGATCAGCCCGCCGTCGTTGGTCTCCGACGGAGCGAACGGCACCACGATATAGAAGAATTTCGACATGATATTCGACACCTCGGTCAGACTTTGGATGAAATTCCGGTACTCCGAAATCTGGAACCGCAGAAGCTCGTTCTCCTGATGTCTCTCCTGTTCCGACAGGGATTCGAGATACGGTTCGATGCGGAACCTCCGGGAATGTACGGCGATCTGCAACGGAAAATCGAGCGAGTTCAGGAATCCCTGGTACTGCCCAATGATCGCGTCCTGTTCCTCGCTCGACTTGAGGTCGAAGTTGATGGAAGAGGCGAGCAGGATGCAGCGGATCGACCCGTTGCGAAGCACGATCACGCCGTCGCGCACGTCCTTGACGTCCACGTACTTCTGCGTGCTCGACGCGTCCGACTCATGTTTTTTCGGCGTAAGAAATTCCATAGACTCCGTTTATATTTGCCCCAACCCTCAGCGCTCTTCCCGTTCCGTTGCAAGCAGTCAGTTGTCAGTTGTAAGTGGTTAGTCGCAAGTCACCAGTTGTCAGTTGTAAGTCGTCGGTGGTAAGTTGTCAGTTATCAAACCCGTGTCTCCTTATCGCTTGTCCATCAGTTGCGCGATGCGCCGTATCTCGTCTTGCGTCACGGTCTTGGCCCGTATCGGAGCCGCCTGTTCCGCCTTTTTTTCCGGAGCGTGGTACGGGGCCGCGGTGGGACGTCTCCACATGAGCACCTTCGGACGGAACAGGAAAAAGAAGGCCTGGACGACGTACGCGATAAGAGGCTGTCCGTTCGGCCGGTAAAAGGCGAGCAACACGAACACGATCACGACCGGAACGGCGATGATATAGGTCGCCGGACCGGGAAACAGGAACGAGACGACCAGTATGGCCGCACCCATCCCCATCATCCAGAACAACTGTTTCGCCGTAAGCGGTCCGGCGACCTTGTCCTCGACATCTATAAATTGCGGTACATTGAACATCATAGCACGAAAACGAATGATGAAGATATCGTATCACCTCCCCGCCTCCCCGCTTCGCATTTTTCACCCCGTAAAACCGCGAGGCGCGATCACAGGGTATGCTTTACATTTTTCACTCCCTTGTCCCCGTCCCCTGTTATCGGTTCTTTTTTCTACTTTCCCCTCAAATCCACGACTCTTCCCGCGTCATCGTCGGCAGTCGGCTTCTCACGCACGCTCACCGGATGGATATGAAACGGGTTCATGTCCGGAGCAGGCGGGACGGGAACGGCATTCGCGTCACCGAAAAGCGGGACAGGAACGGGCGGTGGGACTCCTGGTGGCACCGATGCGGGATCAATGTCGGTACTCAGGACTCTCCGAATGGAAGCGATCGACTCGGCCTTCTGTTTCTTTACGGATCGCTTTCCTTCTTCCGACTCGATCGGGAGCGAGTGACTCGAGGAGAACGAGAAGGTCCCACTGCTGACCGGCAGGTCGTCCGGCGGGGCCGGTGTGAAGGACACGGGCTTTCGCGTCGGTGCCGGTGGCGGGGCCAGCATGGTGACCCGGGGGCGCGATGGGGCCATACCGCCACGGAAGGCCGTCGACCCGGTGACTACGACCGGAGGGCGTGAGAAAGCGAATTTCGTGGGCGTGACGGGAGCCGGCGGAACCGACGGGGAAGCGACGGGCTTCGGCGCGGCAGGACGAGTCGCGGAAGCCTGAGCGAAGGAAGGAAACGCGATTTCCGACTTCTCGGCATCGATATCGAGTGCCGTGTTCTCCTCGATCGAGCGGAGGATAAGGTTGAGCCGCTCGCGTTCTTCCGACGACAACCGTTTCCCGTTCTCGGAATCGAAAAGGAATTTCCCGCGGACCATCGGATCGTGATGCCCGACGCCAAGCTCGTCGCGGTAGACCCGGATCCAGTTCGAAAGGCTCGGCCGGACCGGCTCTGGCTGGTTCCGGAGCGTCAGCCGTTCCGTCGAGATTTGCTGTTCCCCGAGCCGCGGATACTTCCCGATCGCGGACAAAAGCGGGAGCTTTTCGTGGGAAGCCTCGACAAGAGCCTGTGCCGTTTTTTCGTTTTCCACATCCTCGTCCTTTTCCAGAAGCCACGGTTCGAGCTCGAGCACCTTCTTCTTCGCCTCCTCGAGACTGATGACTGGCGTGGATTTCCTTGTCTCCCACTCCTTCCCGAGGCGACCCGCATCACTAAAATATTCCGGAAACTTCAGGAATATCCGATTATTCACCTCATACGCGACCCCGATCGCGACCTCTTGTGAAACCTTCGCCTCCTCCGCAATCAGTTTCGGGTACTCGGAAAGAACAATTTCCTTGATGAAAATCTTTCCAAGCGGCCGGGTCGTTGCCGGAATCGCCGTCTCCGATAGTCCGTACAACATACAGACCTCCTCACAGAGAAGCCTCGGATCATTGGACATGAAAAAGTCCTGAAGAAGCTGAGGAATCTGATGAAGTTTTTCAAAAAAGGGGTGCATAGAAAGGCTTTCTATCTAAACTACAGGGTATTCAGACGATTGTCGTTTACCCAGGCATCACGAACCTTCGTTGCATTAGCATTCAACGGTTTTTTCAATTCGTCTATTGCTACTTTCAGTTCTGAAACGTCCGTACCCTCTTGCGCCAATTTACTCATCGTAGTCGCGAATTGTTGCGCATTCATATTATTCGCGATAATAGCCGCGTTCCCGGCAAGTGTCGCTGCGGTCATATTCTTCATGGAGTCATAATCCGCTTTCTTGAAGAACGCGCTCTTATCCGCATCGATAGCTGTTCCGTGGAAAGTGCCTTCTTTTGCAACGTACATGGTGTGCAGACGGTTGAAAGCCTTCGCTTTATCGGACGTGAATGTGCCCCGTCCGACTTGCGTTCTCGCGATCTCCGCTCCCACACTACTCGCTATATTATCCGCAGCCTCAGAATTTTTCTTTCCAAGGTCAAGAAGGAATTTAGAATCAAGTTTCTTCTCCTCGTTCATGATTCGTACTAATTCCGGGTTTTTCCACGCTTGAGCTGAGATTTTTTCTCGATCGACTTTCCCGCTTACTATTGCTTTCCTGAATGCCGCAAAGTCATAACCGCCTCCTCCTGTAGAAAATGCCTTCAACGGGTCCTTCTCCATGAGCTTCTTGTCGATTTCCTTCGAGACCATACTAGTGATACCGCCCACCTCACCGAAATCTTTCTTCACCTGATCTATATCCTTCTGTTCCACGTCAATTCCTCGACCGATTGACTCTCGGACCACTGCCGCACGAACGTTTTTATCATTCTCAATCCCATCCTTGACACGCTTATACCGCATCTTCATTCCATCATCACTCTCATGCTCGAGAAGGTTCTCTTTTGCGGCCTTGTTAACGTTTTCCATTCCATAATTAAGAGAACGCATTCGTGCCTGTCGCGCTGCCGCAGTCTCTCTTCTTGGATCGAGCTTCTGCCACGGCCTGGTCCATGAACCCTCTTCTTTCGTTCGACTCGCACTAATCTGGTCGAGTTTTGCATTCGTGGCCTTCCCGAGCTTCGTACCGACATTATTTGCCGCAAACTTCGCGTTCGAACGACTTTCGCGTTCCTTCTTATATTCCTTGTAGCTTTTCTGCGCATACTCCACCCGTCCGAACGTAGCCGCATTAAACGCCCGCTTCCCGGTCGATTTTGCGAATTTCTGCGCGGAACCGATGACCTTGTCCGCGCCGGCGATGCCGAAGCTCTTCCCGACCGTTATGGACATCCAGATGAAGATGATCGGAACGGCGAAGACGGTCAGGCTTGCCAGATTGATGGATGACACCATCGAGGCGGAGTTCTTTTGCGCGATCGCGTTCAATGCGGTCTGCGTCGTATTATCGGCATTGAACGCCTGCATGATCTTGACCGCGACCAGGAGCATGAGCGCCGCCGTCGGCCCGAAGAACGCATTGGAAAGGAGCTTCTTCCACCAATCGTTCGCGAGCGACGAGAACCACGGGATGGCCGTCCCGATGAATCCGACCGGAGAGAAGATGACGAGCGCCAGAAGCGTGACCGCCCGGATAAAGAGTAGTATGGCAAGCGACATGACGGAAATGCCGAAGATGAACACGAAGATCGTCGCCTGCAGGATCTTGATACTCAAATCCCAACCTCCTTTAAGTGAGTCATTGAAGCCGATGCCGGCCGGAAGCAACACGGCTTTCAACTGAGCGGCCGTAAAGAACGACGAAGCCAACCGTCCTCCGGCACCGGTGGTGCTGTCCGGAGCGATACTGTTCAGGAAGAAGTACATCGGCACGTTCGCCGCGTCGATGATGAACCGCGACACCGGGAAACTGAAGTTGACCAAAAGCGCCATGAGTACCAGTTGCCACAGGAGCTTCTTGTAATTGTAGGCCTGCACCTGAAATATCGTCGCGAACGCGATAAACAGGATCATCAGGATGAAGAACAGGTTGAAAAAGTCCCGCACCATTTTCCACAGGTCATAGACTGCCTTGAGGTTGAACAGCCCGGTGAACGCGACCGGATCGAGCGTGAATTCGAGCATCGTCGCCCCGATGGAGACCGTGAGCGAAGCTATATTGAATATCACGTATAAAAGGGCGTTGATCACCCACATGAAATTACTCGCCATCCCGCTGGTTACTGAAGTGACAGCGGAAGAAGCTGCGGCGCTCGTGGCACTGGATGCCTGTTGTGCGATATTTTGCGTCCAGGAATAGGTATTCGTACCGGTAGGATTCGTATTGTGGCAAGCGGTTTTACAATCAGCGTCCGAAGGATAATCTCCGATACTGGCCCCGTTACAAGTACAAGCACCTCCCGTAAGGAGTGCCGCAAAGACCGGCGCGGGAGCGGCGCTCAGGAATACGAACGCGGTCGCCACAAACAAGACCGAGAAAAAGGCGACTAGGGAAAAGGAAAAAATGTTTTTCTGTTTTTTCACACTCGGAACATCTCCCAACAAATGGAAATGCGTACCATGAACCGGCGCCGAACCACCCGTCCGAAACATCAACGAAATGATACCACAAAAAACGACAAACAAAAAATCAACACCCCCAAAGCCTCCCCGTCAAGGAAGAAACCCGCGAGAAGAAACGACGAGAGTCATGAAGCAAAACAAATGGCCCGGCCTCCGATGAGAGACCCGGCCTCCGCTGGTTTTCGACTCTCCGCTATTCCCACTCCGTCCTTGCGAGCCCGTACTCGGGCAGCCTGCCTCGCGCACTTGTCCCGCGTATATTTGGATGCCGGGGTGGCAATCCAGGACGACTTTCGTCCATCTGCAACGCTAGGCGTGTAGTCTTAGTATCTATCTCAAATCTCATGTCGAGCTGTAAATCCGAAAATTTCGCGCGAAAACCATGAAAAATGAGGACGGGTATCCGAAGAGCATGAGGATCCTGCTACCGTAACCTGACGAGTTTTGAATGGTTTGCAACCGAAATTTTCGGATTTCAGCCGACAAGCCATCTTTACGGCATATAATGGCGGTGAGATTTGAGAGAGATACTTATAGGTAGGACCTTCAGACTGGATTGCTTCGTCGAGGGCTCCTCACAAAGACGGACGAGACTTTCTTTGTCGCGGCGAATCCTTGACGAAAGCTGGCGGCCCCGTAGAATCGCAAGACGCGATCACGGGGCATGCTTCTGACTTCGTTTCCGTTGCAAGTGGTTGGCGGTAAGTTGTCAGTTATTTACAAGACTTGTGACCCTAATAGATGTACCCCTTGATCGCACGGTCCGCGATAGACATGACGCGGCGGTCCACCTTGCCCCAACCCTTATAGTTCATCTCCGAAACGGTGATCGTATCGCCGGAAACGCTTTCCACAATGGCGACATGGCCGTAATAGCGGTTTTCGGTCGTCACGATGATAGCTCCACGGGCCGGGGCCTTTCCGGTCCGGTATCCCATCGAACGGGCATTGAAGATCCAGGTACCGGCATTCCCGCCCCACGGGACATAACGCTTCTGCGCCACGTACCAGGTGCAATACCCGTACGGGAACCGATGGCCGGACCCGGCGCGGCCGTCGAGCGTCTTCCCCGGAGACACGTCCGTCACCTGCCCCGCCGAGGTCGAGGACGCGTATTGCCGGCGTTCGATGACCGACGGGGCCGCCGAAGACACTGGCTGAGGCGTTTCCTTCAGTCCTCCCGGAATCATAATGGAGTCTCCGACGGTCAGTTCGCCGTTCGCCGGAAGGCTGTTGTACGAAATGATATTCCCCCGATCAGCCTTGTATTTTGCCGCGATCGAATCGATGGTATCCCCAGCCACGACGGTATACGAGAGTCCCGCGACCGGCAGGATGAAGATCTGGTCGCCCGGCTTGATGGAATCGACATTAGTAAGGTCGTTCGCCCACAAGATGGTATTCACCGTGATACCGAACTTCGCGGCGATGCCGGACACGGTATCCCCGTCGGCAACCGTATAGATACTCACGCCACCGCCTTCCTCCGGGTCGCGGGCAATCGAATTTTCCGCCTGCGAGGAAAGGAGTGCCCCGCTCTGAAACGCCACGTTCCCCTCCTCGGCCACCCGCGCCGAAAGATCCACCGCGGTCGACGGCGTCGCCAAGGGAGCAAGCGAAAGACTGGACGAAGACGAACCTTCCGACGCGAAATGCTTTCCGGGAGTCGCGGAAACGGCGCCTCCGGCCGGAAAGTACCCGAAGATAGGACTCACTCCCCGCTCATGGGAGACATTCGTCAGGGAGACGAGCAGGGAACTCGCGACGACAAGGGAGAACGGACCGAAATTCCTGAACCACTGTAAAAGTCGCCCACCAAAGCCACCTTTCAACACGTCGAGTGTCTCGCGCTGGATATGGTGCACCCTCATCTCGAAGACGGAAAACCATTCCGAGATCCGCCCCGATACTCGGGAAAGGACTTCCTTGATGCGAGAAAAAGTAATGATAGGGGGAATCCCTTTCTTCAGGAGAAAGCGGTAGGCGGAAACGCTTTCTTGAGGACTTATCCGCAATCGGGCCTCAAAGAAAAAACGTCGGAGCCATCGGCTTTCACCTTGAATTCTTATAGGAAACAGTGTATCCGAAACACCCCCTCCTGTCAAAGATTTTTTCTGAAAATTTCCCTATAAAATACCTTATATAAAGTGAAAAATAACCACAGCTCATGCAAACATACCGAACCGAAGACCAATTTTCAACGAAGGTTGGGCCTTCGTCTTGCAAGAACCATCCTTTCTCTCCCTTTACACTTATTTCTCCCATTCCTCGACCTTTTTTCCTGTTCCTATCCCCTTACGCCCCTTTTCTCCCGTTACGCCCTTTTCTCCCTTTTCCGGGCCCTGTGAGCCCTGCCGATAATTCTGTATACTGGACACATGAAACCGAACGCCCGGAAAACAATCAGTCCCGATCCGATCCATCTCCTCATGCGACGGTTTCTTGAGCACCTCGAAATAGAACTCGACCGGTCCCCTCGGACCATCGAGAATTACTATCGATCACTCGAAAAATTCTTCGGTATGGCGAAAATCAAGCACCCAGAGGACATCACGCTCGAGCGCATCCGCCAGTACCGAATCCAGCTCAACCGCGCCATGACCGACCGCAACGAACCGCTTCGCAAATCGACCCAGACCTATCACGTCGTCGTCCTCCGTTCCTTCCTCAAATATCTTTCCCGGGAGGACATTCCGACCGTCCCGGCCGAAAAAATCGAGGTCGGCAAGACACCGACCCGCCAGGTCGACTTCCTCGAGCTCGAAGAGATGGAACGGCTGCTCGCGGCCGCCTCTGGCACGTCGCTTAGAGCGCTTCGCGACCGGGCGATCCTGGAACTGTTCTTTTCCGCTGGCCTGCGCGTTTCCGAACTCACCTCACTCGACCGCGAGCACGTCAACTTGCATAAGGGCGAATTCAGCGTCCGGGGGAAGGGTTCCAAACTCCGGATCGTCTTCCTCTCCGACGCCGCGCGCGATGCCATCGCCCGTTACCTCGACAAGCGGCGTGACATGGACCCGGCGCTCTTCATCGCCGTCCCTGTCTCGAAAAAGGGCTTCGTCAAGGAACGTGGATCGACCGACCTCCGCCTCACGGGGCGCAGCGTGCAGCGGTTGGTGAAGCGCTACGCCGCCAAGGCCGGCATCGTCAAGGACGTGCACCCGCACACGTTGCGGCATTCGTTCGCGACCGACCTCCTGCAAAACGGCGCGGACATACGTTCGGTGCAGGCGATGCTCGGCCACGCCTCCATCACCACGACCCAGATCTACACGCACGTCACCAACGAGCACCTCCGCGAAATCCACGAGACCTTCCACGCGAAACGGAAGAAAAAGGGGAAATAACGGCGAGCTCACCACGCCTCCGTTTTGCGAAGTGGGCGGGCAGAGAACGTGAAGCTAAGTATCTCTCTCAAATCTCATGTCGAGAGGAAATCCTGAAATTTCGAGCGAAAACGCGGAAAGTCGAAGAAGGCTACTGTCGCAACCTGACGAGACTTGAGACGTTTGTAGCCGAAATTTCAGGATTTCATCCGGCAAGCGGATTTCTTGGCTTATCAACGCGGTGAGATTTAAGAGAGATACTAAGATCCACGTCTTTCCTTTTTCTCCCCTTACCCCCATTACACCCTTTTGTCTACCAAATCCTTTCGGATCACACCTTCCGAAGCGGTGCCGTGCCGAGCATGAGTTTTTTCACGCCGACCTTGCGGAACGCGATCGTGGCGATGGTGCCGGCGATCGCAACGACCACACCGCTCCCGAAATCGGGATGTTCGACGCTGTCGCCGGGCCGGAGATCGGTTTCTTTAGGACCGGCCGAGGTCGTCTGCTTTTTTTTCGGGGCGGGCGGGACCGGTAAATCCGGCAACTCGAACGTATCGGATGATCCTCTTCGCGCTCCTCCTCGTTTCGCGAACAGGGCGGACGAGCCGAATCGGGACTGCTTCGAACGGGGCATTGCGGACAAAAGCGAGGGATACTCTTCCACGACCGTCTCCTCGACGAGGTGTGGCGGGATCTCGGACACGAAGCGCGACAGCGGATTGACACTCGTCGACCCGAAGAGCATCCGCGCCTCCGCCGACAACAGATAAAGCTTCTCCTTGGCGCGGGTCAGTCCCACGTACATGAGTCGCCGTTCCTCCTCGAGGTCTTCCTCGGAAAACGCGCTCCGCGAATGAGGAAACACGCCTTCCTCGAGACCGACAAGGAACACGATCGGGAATTCGAGCCCCTTGGAACTGTGCAACGTCATAAGGTGCACCGAGTCCGCCGTGCCGTCGATAGCATCCGTATCCGACGAAAGCGCGACGTCCTCAAGAAACGCCAGGAGCGCTTCCGGAAGCGGCCGATCGTCGAATTTCTTGGCGACCCCGAACAACTCGCGTACGTTTTGTTCGCGATCCTCGCTCTCGGCGGTCCCGTCCCGAAGGGACGCGAGATAGCCCGAGTTCGTCGCGAGGTTCACAAGCAATGTCGAGAACGGCATGTCCGTACTCTCTTTTTCGGTTTCCAGCCACAGTTTCGAAAGGAAGGCGGCGAAGGCCCGGATGATGAGGATCTTCTTCTCGGGAATACCGCTCTCGGCCGATGTGAGCGCGAGAGCCGCCGAGAGCGGGTCCTTTCCGCGTGATTCCGAAAACGCGACCCACTTGGACAGGGTCACGCCGCCGATGGTCCGTTTCGGTTCGTTGATGACGTGCTCAAGCGCGAGCCGGTCGAACGGGTTCGACAGGAGGCGTACGTACGAAATCACATCCTTCACTTCCTTGCGCTGATAGAACTTGAGTCCTCCGACAATGCGATACTGGATGGAATAGCGCAGGAACGCCTCCTCGAACACGCGGGACTGTGCGTTCGTCCGATAAAGCACGGCGAAGTCGCGGAAGCTCCGGCCCTCCTTCACCCGCGACACGACCGTCCGGGCGACGAATTCCGCCTCGGACGATTCGTCCTGGAGCGTCCGCGCGGTGATGAGCTCTCCTTCCTTCGTTTCGGTCCAGAGTTTCTTCTCACGCTGGCTCCGGTTCTTCGCGATGACGCTCCCGGCCGCATCGAGGATGATCTGCGTCGACCGGTAATTGCGTTCGAGCATGATGATCTCGGCTTCCGGATAGTCACGCTCGAATTCGAGGATGTTGCGGATATCCGCCTGCCGCCACCGATAGATGGATTGGTAGTCGTCGCCGATGACGAACAGGTTCCGGCGTTTCATCGCCAAAAGCCGGATCAGTTCGTACTGGAGCGGATTCGTGTCCTGATACTCGTCCACGAGAATATACTTGAAGAGATCCTGATACCGCGCGAGCGTCTCGGGCGAAACGCGGAAGAGCTTCACGACGAGGCGTAACAAGTCGTCGAAATCGAGGCTCTGCGTCTTGCGGAGCTCGTCTTGATACCGTCGGTACACCCTCGCGACCAGCTCCTCATAGTATCCGTTCGCGCGACTTTCGTACCCGTCTTCCTCGAGCGACTCGCCCTTCGCGCGCGAGATTGCCTCGAGCACGGACCGCGGTTTTATCTGGTCCGCGTCGATTTCAAGCTCGCGCATCGCGGTGCGCACGATGCCGATCTGGTCGTCCGCGTCGAGGATATTGAACTTCGGGTCGATGCCGAGCGTGCCGATATCCTTGCGCAGTATCTTCGCCGAGATCGCGTGGAAGGTCCCGATATGCGGAAAACCGCGAAACGACACCGGTTCGGAACTTTCGTCTGCGGCGCTCGCAAGCAACTGTTCGATGCGGTCACGCATCTCGCCGGCTGCCTTGTTCGTGAACGTGACCGCGAGGATATTTCCCGGCGAAACGCGTTTTTCCGCGATCAGATAGGCGATCCGATGGGTCAGGGTCTTGGTCTTGCCCGATCCGGCCCCGGCCAAAATAAGCACCGGCCCCTCGGTCTTGAGGACAGCCTTCTTCTGCTCCGGATTAAGCCCTTTTTCCCAGAATTTCATAGATATTTCGGTTCATTCCCACCGTCCATAGCCCATCCAGTGTAGCATGCGAAACAGCGGAAAGAAAACGCATGTTCGGTTACAAATCCGCCGAGAGCCTATTCGTTAGGCTCTCAGTATCCATCTCAAATCTCATGTCGAGCTGTAAATCCGAAAATTTCGCGCGAAAAGCATGAAAAACGGGGACGAGTATCCGAAGAGCATGAGGATCCCGCTGTCGTAACCTGACGAGTTTTATAATGGTTTGCGGCCGAAATTTTCGGATTTCAGCCGACAAGCGGATTTTTCGGCTTATATATGCGGTGAGATTTGAGAGAGATACTTAGTACCGAATTGCTCTTCTCGGAAGTCTGTGCAAGTGTATTGACCCGATTCATGGCATCATGTCAAGTTTTCCACATCCGAAGAGTATCGCTATCCTGTACTGTTCAAAACTTCTGAATCCTCGCGCTGCCGATTTGATAGACTGAATTGTTAGATTCTAGAGCGTTGTTTACAGTTTCTCATAGATTCTCTGGATAGAAGTATTGTATCAGTTTTTCCAGAGGTGTCATGTTTTCAATGCCTTTATGCGGTTTCACGGTGTTGTAGTA
>Ga0118677_10007050_pt1 | contig 18756 bp, 13 predicted proteins | sample AliMusrvi5mmetaG_FD_86154 | JGI IMG/M metagenome (GOLD analysis project Ga0118677, IMG submission 86154) | reverse complement strand
GTGAAAGGCTGATCTCATTTTTGATGTATCAGCCTTTCATTTTTTAAATCACTATTTTATTTTTATTACTAATTTTAATGAAAATTGTATTCTCCTCCATCTCAAACCTTATTTCTATGTTTAAAAGTAGTTACTCTCATTCAAAATATTTTAGAGCCATCATAAACTGCAATTTAAATTTGTTAAAATGAGATCAATATTGATTTTCCTGTTGTTAGTCCCGATTAACCTGTGGTCATGTAATAAATCTGGTAACAATACGATTCCGGAAGAAAAACTCGTCGATTCAACGTTACCCGATCACTTAAAGGGAAATGTACAAATGGTCTGGAATGATGAGTTTGACGGAACAATTGTCAATCTTGCTAAATGGAACTTCAGAGGTGAGGGAACTGTGCGCAATTATGGTACTGTTTCAAGGCAAACTGTTTCATTGGATGGGAAGGGACATGTTTCCATCAAGGTTACCAAAGATGGCAATGGCAAATATTATATTGGCGAACTGGGTACCCAGGGAATATTTGAAACTACCTACGGCTATTTCGAATGCCGTGCACAAATGAACAAACAAATTGGGCCTCATGTCGCATTTTGGCTTCAATCACCCGATATGGGTAAAACCCTTGATCCGGTAGTAGATGGTACCGAGATCGATATTTTTGAATATCACCGGAAAACTCCTGACATTCTTTACCATAACTTCCATTGGAACGGTTATGGTGTCAATCATCAGCATATTGGTGCACAAATCCCATGGAGCGGAGCCGATTCGGGGTTTCATACCTTTGGTCTGGAATGGACCAAAGATGAGTATATCTTTTATGTTGACGGGAAGGAGACCTGGAGAACATCAACAGCTGTATCGCAACACAATGAATACATGATTCTTTCAACCGAACTGACCGGCTGGGGTGGTGATCCTGCCATGGGGAATTTCCCCGATGAAGTAGTTTATGATTATGTAAGGGTATACAAGCCAAAAAATTAATTTAATATGAAGAAAATTCTATTTCTCCTGCTATTTCTGTCTGCGATGCATAATGCTAAAGCTTACGATCAACGGGACCTGCTGCAAAAAAAATCAAATGTTGCAGCTTTAAAGTCGAATCTGATATTGAATCAGAAATGGGTGACCTATCCCAGGTACAAAGAGCGTGAGGGATGGGATGCCCTGACTGCCGGTGTGAAAGATGGGATCATAAAAAAAGGTGAAGCTGCGCTGAACTACGAATGGAGAGTAGTGAAAGCGACAGATTACCTGGAATTCGACAAAAGCGGATCGCGGACAATCATGGAAATTCCATTCAATGCCAATAATTCCAAACTGGCCGACCTTGTCTTAGCCGAATTGGCCGAGGGGAAAGGTCGTTTTATGAACCAGATTGTGAACGGGGTCTGGCACACTTGCGAAATGACCAGTTGGGCTTTGTCTGCCCATATTGGCAGGGAGCAAAAAGAGAAAACCGCTTTGCCTTCGTTTAAGGAGAACATCATTGATCTTACCTCCGGTGATATGGGCGCATTTCTTTCATGGACCTGGTATTTCCTGAAGGAGGAGATGGATAAAGTCCAGCCTCTTGTAGCCGAAAGGTTACGCAAAAATCTGCAGGAGCGGATTCTGGATCCGTATATGAATCGAAGCAATTTCTGGTGGCAGGCTTTCAATGCCACATCTAAAACCATGGTAAACAACTGGAATCCCTGGTGCAATTCCGATGTGCTCACCTGTTTTCTTTTACTTGAAAATGATCCGGATAAACTCGTAGGTGCTATTCAGCGTACCATGATCTCCGTCGACAAGTTTATTAATTATTACCACAGCGATGGTGCTTGCGAAGAGGGTCCTTCCTATTGGGGCCATGCCCCGGGTAAATTGTATGATTATCTGCAACTACTCAGTTATGCAACTGGTGGAAAGGTCTCTGTTTTTGATCAATCCATTATTAAAAATATGGGCGAATACATCGTCCGCTCATATGTAGGCAAAGGATGGGTCGTCAATTTTGCCGATGCTTCGGCCAAAGGTGGTGGCGAACCTGGAATGATATTTCGTTTTGGAAAAGCAGTTGGAAGTGAGGAAATGGAGCAGTTCGCCTCTTATTTATACCAGCGCGACAAAAACCCGGACTACTTTAATGCAGGCCGGGATCTGTTTCGGACGATGGAAAATCTCAGATTCCATAATGAACTCGTTCAGACCAGGCCTGCCGTTTCAAAATCACCCTTCAGCTGGTACCCTGAAACTGAATTCTGCTATATGCGCAACCAGAATGGCTTTTTCCTGGCTGCCAAGGGTGGGTACAATGCCGAAAGCCACAATCACAACGATATGGGTTCATTCTCGTTGTACCTCGACGAAACACCGATGATCATTGACGCAGGAGTGGGAACATATACCCGCCAGACCTTTAGCGATGAACGGTATTCAATCTGGACGATGCAAAGCAACTACCATAATCTTCCCATGATTAACTGTGTAGCGCAGGCGCCCGGTGCCAATTACCGGTCGAGGAATGTGCAATTTGATCAGGGTAAATCCATCTTCTCACTCGATCTTTCTGGCGCCTATCCTGCTGAAGCAGCTGTCGAAAAATGGCAAAGAAGTTACAGCCTCGAATTTAAAGGCGGGTTGGAAATTAAAGATGAATTTAAACTGAAGCAATCATTAAAACCCAACCAGCTTAATTTTCTTACCTGGGGAAAACCTGAAATTTCCGTACCCGGAATAATTTTTATTGAAAAAGAGAACGTTAAGCTAAAATTAATCTATAATGCCTCCCAGTTTGAACCGCTTATCGAAAAGATAATTTTAACAGACGGCAGATTGTCTGATGTCTGGGGAGAGCAGATTTACCGTCTCTCTTTAATTGCAAGGCAGAAACAACTTTCGGGAAAATACAGAATATCGATTAGTAAATTTTAAGGTATTTCAGAAAAGGGATAATATTGCGTCCAGTCAATAAAAGTTGTATTTTGCAGTTAAATTTACCGGCAAAATCCGGGCGGATTAGACACTGAATGATAATACCAAATCATTATGACCACACATCAAAAATCAATAAGGACGATTTTGTTTGTTCTTCTAATCGTTATTGTGACAAAGAATTGTCTTTTGGCACAAAAAATCGAATCTCCCAAATCTTTCAGCGGCATCTACCCCCACCTCGCTTACTATAACACCGAGGGTGAATGCGGCACAGGCGCCGTTGTTCCCTGGGCCGACCGATTGTGGGTAGTCACTTATGGGCCGCATCTTCCGTTTGGGTCGTCGGACAAATTGTATGAGATCACTCCCGGACTTCAGAAGATTGTAAGGCCAGAAAGTATTGGAGGTACTCCGGCAAACAGAATGATCCACAAAGAGAGCAACCAGTTGTTTATTGGTCCCTATGCCATTGACGGAGACCGCCGCGTTCGTGTCATTCCTTATCAGGATATGCCGGGACGTCATACCGGAAATGCAAGGCATTTGACCGATCCTGCAGGGAAGATCTATTACGGCACCATGGAGGAGGGATTTTATGAAGTAGATGTGAAAACACTTCAATCCAAAGTGCTTTATGAAGACATCAACGTAACAAAGAAAAAAGGGAAGGATACCGAAGGGAATTTTAAAGGGAGCTTGCTTCCCGGAGCACATGGAAAAGGGTTCTACTCTGGCCAGGGGGTAATGGTTTACAGCAACAATGGTGAACCATCACCTGAGGCTCTGAAAAAATTTGATATTCAGTCGGGTGTGTTGGCAGAATGGAATGGCAAAGAGTGGAAGGTGATCAGAAGAAACCAGTTTACAGAAGTTACCGGTCCCGGAGGTATTTACGGGAATCAGCATCCTGAAACGGATCCAATCTGGGTCAATGGGTGGGATTTTAAATCACTGTTAATCGGGGTTCGTGACAGTGGGAAATGGAGCTTTTACCGGCTTCCAAAAGCAAGTCACAGCTACGATGGTGCACACGGATGGAACACAGAATGGCCACGCATCCGCGATATCGGCGCCCCTGGAAATCCAGATTACCTGATGACCATGCATGGGATGTTCTGGCATTTCCCTGCGACTTTCAGCACTGCAAATTCGGCAGGTATCAGACCAGGATCCGCTTATCTAAAGGTGATAGGTGATTTTACGCGATGGAATGATCAGTTGATTTTTGGGTGTGATGATGCCGCGAAATCTGAATTTTTGAACAAAAGAAAGGTAAAAGGGAACATTCAGGGTCCCGGACAATCGAACTCAAATATCTGGTTTACCTCACCTGAAACGCCGTGGAATCTGGGTCCCAACACTTCGGAAGGTGCTGTATGGATTTCAGAAGTGGTCAAAGCTGGCGATGTTTCCGAACCCTTCCTTTTTGCCGGCTGGGATTACCGCTCGGCATGGGTAAAAAATGAGGGGACACAAACTGTATCCTATATATTCGAAGTAGACAAAAAGGGTAATAATCAATGGGAAACCCTGCAAACTATTAATGTAAAGGCCGATGAAGCAATTAATCTACCTTTCACCAAAAAAGGGGAGTGGGTGAGGGTAAAGGTAGCTCAGACCACCAAAACGACGGTCCATTTTACCTATGCCCAAAAGGAAATACGGACAATAATTCCAAACGCGGTTTTTACTGGAATGGCACCGATAACTTCTTCAAATATAAACGCCGGGTACTTGTGGGATTTGGGAGAGAACCGGCGCAAACTTGGAATTTTGGCTGGGGATGCATCGGATAAAAGTTTTACTGAAAGCGGTTACTATGTACTGGATTCCCTGATGCATCTGGAGAAAAAGATGGATCCGGCTACGGCAACATTTATTCGTGAAAAGATGGATATTCCCAAAGATGTAGTCACTATTGATGAGGCTTCAGTGCTGATTGTCGATGATGCAGGACGTCGCTGGAGATTACCCAAAGGCAACCCTAAACTGGCAGCCCTTACCAATAACGCATTGATGCGGATCTGTCGTGAAGTGGTCACCGAACGCGATCTGCTCAGTTGTGACGGAACTTTTTATGAACTGCCCGCGGAAAATGCGGATGGATATGCCAAAATAAGACCGATTGCTTCCTGCAACTTCAGGATATTCGTTTATACCTCTTACCGTGGAATGCTTATTATGACAGGGATCGATCCGCAGGCAGCGAAGGGCAATCCGCATATCATCTCCTCACCAGATGGAAAGGCTATGGTATGGGCAGGAGTCATTGACGACTTGTGGAAAATTGGAAAACCGGTTGGTGAGGGTGGTCCCTGGAAAAATTCTGCAGTAAAAGTGGGAGAAGCTTCAGATCCGTATCTGATTGGATTCTACGATCAACGTAGTCTGAAATTGTCGCACAATGCCAGCCAAGCGGTCACCTTTAAAATTGAGGTCGAGCCGATAGGCCATGGACCCTGGATGCTTTATTCTACGGTTAAAGTTAAACCGGGAGGGTTCTTCAATCTGAAATTTCCAGCTACTTTCCAATCCCGGTGGATCAGGTTCCTGGCCGATAAAGATTGCCAGGCTACGGCCTTGTTGAAATATGAATGAGGATCTTTTGAAGAACAAATTATATACACATGAAGAAATCAAAACTTATTTTTTCCATACTTTTTTTCTGCTGTTCAAATTCTTACTCTCTTTATTCTCAGATTCTTGTTGAAGCTGAAAGTTTTTCCAATAAAGGTGGATGGGTGATTGACCAGCAGTTTATGGATCAGATGGGATCTCCTTTTCTGATGGCGCACGGTCTGGGAAATCCTGTTGCCGATGCCTCGACAAAAGTTAGATTCGATAAAGCCGATACTTACCAGGTATATGTCAGAACCCGCAATTGGGTAGGTTATTGGTCAGATAAAGAGGCTCCTGGGAGGTTCAATGTTCTTGTTAACGGAATACCTCTTAAGTCGCTCTTTGGAACTCAGGATACAGAATGGAACTGGCAGTTTGGTGGATCTGTAAGGATCAAACCGGGAGAATCTATTGTTTCGCTGCACGATCTTACTGGTTTTAACGGCCGTTGTGATGCAATACTGTTTAGCAATGATCCTTTATTTCATCCTGAAAATGATCCGGTAAAACTGACTCTTTTTCGAAAAACTGCGTTGGGTTTGACCGAAGTGCCCAAATCTGCAGGCAAATTTGATTTTGTGGTGATTGGCGGTGGAATAGCAGGTACCTGTGCTTCCCTTACCGCAGCACGTCTGGGTTTAAAAGTAGCGTTAATTCAGGATCGGTCGGTTCTGGGTGGGAATAACAGTTCAGAGGTTCGCGTTCACCTTGGTGGAAGAATCAACCTTGAACCTTATCCTGCTTTAGGAAATTTGGTCAATGAGATCGGGCCTGTTAAAGGGGGAAACGCCCAACCGGCATCGTACTATGAAGATCAGAAAAAACTGGACGCCGTTTTAGCGGAAAAAAATATCACTCTTTTCTTAAATTTTCACGCCAATCGTGTTGATAAAAATGGTGAACTGATTAAAGCCGTTCATGCAGTGAATACAGAAACTTCCAGGGAACTTTTATTCGAAGCTCCGCTTTTCGCCGATTGCACAGGTGACGCAACAATTGGAGCACTTGCAGGAGCCGATTTCATGATGGGCCGCGAAGCAAAAAGTGAATTTGGCGAGGCAACAGCTCCGGTAATAAAAGATAAGATGACCATGGGGGCTTCGGTTCAATGGTATTCGAAGGAATTGTCCAAACCAGTAGAGTTTCCTGATATAAAATGGGGACTAACCTTTAATGAAAAAAGTGTAAAGGTGATTAAAAAGGGGGATTGGAACTGGGAAACAGGGATGAAGTATGACCAGTTGAAAGATTTTGAGCGGATCAGGGATTATGGGTTAATGGTCGTATTTTCGAATTGGTCATTTTTGAAAAATCATTATTCCGGAAATGAAAAATTCAAATACAGTCAACTGAAATGGGTAGCCTATGTATCCGGAAAACGTGAATCACGAAGGTTGATCGGTGATCTGATACTTAGAGAACAGGATTTGACAGAAAGAGTCAACTATCCTGATGGAAGTGCCCCAACCTCATGGACAATTGACCTGCATTATCCTGATCCTGAAAATACCCGTTACTTTCCGGGTGAGGAGTTCCTCTCTATCGCAAGGCACAAACCTATTTATCCCTATCCAATTCCGTACCGTTGCCTCTATTCACGCAATGTGAACAACCTTTTTATGGCAGGAAGGAACATCAGTGTAACACACGTGGCTCTTGGAACGGTAAGGGTAATGCGTACAACAGGAATGATGGGGGAGGTCGTGGGGATGGCTGCTGCAATTTGCAAAAATCACAATATCTTACCCAGAAAAGTATATGAATCAAATCTATCGGATCTGAAGAAATTAATGGAGCAGGGAACGGGTATATCGGATATTCCAAAGAACCAAAATTATAATGAAGGGGGCTCATTATTGAAAACTGTCAAATAGCTAAGAAGAGAAATAGATACCTTTTTAATGAATCCTGGAAGTTGAGCAATGCACAGATTAACTTTTGCTTTAATCATATTGTTATTCCTGATGACAGGGAATATCCGGTTGGACCAGTTCAACCGGATGTTTTATAATACACCATTTCGTCCGGACAATGCTTCAACGAAAAGTAAAATATTGATTAACTTTCATGACTCAATCCCGGATGACACACTGACCATCTATTTTTCAAACGAAAAACTCCCTCTTGCATTCAGCAGAGCTATTCATACCCCTGTCTGTATGGACACTTTATGTCGCGTAGTTGATATTATACTTTACTGGGAAATTACAGGCAAATATCTCGGGTTTTCACTTCCCGACGGCACTGAACTTACCAAAAAGAAACATACGCCGTTTACGGATAGCGATTATAAAAGACTAAATCAAATTCTGAGTGATTCCCTATCCCAGCTTGGATTCTATACTCCTGCTGAAATCCATCCTGTAAAACAAGAGGTTGTTAAAACAGATGGAATTACAGGTGCTACAATTCCGGATCTTCAGCAATGGATTGTACCTGAGGCAGCCTACTCTTCCTATACCCTTTGGCACATCACTTATGGTCAAATCCGCGACACAGTAGTGGCTTATACTAAAAATCATCTCCTCTCAAATGAACTAATTTTTAATATTTTACAGTCTCACGATCCATATAATCAAACGAAAGCGCTGCAATGGATCAGTCAAACCAATGGAAATAAAGAACAATTCATTGAAAATGCTTTTCAAATTTTAAAAAATGGAAATTACCTGTCTGCCGGGCAAGCACTGAAATTTTTAAAGAGTTGTACGACCGATCAGAAAAGATTGCAAAAAGAGGTTATTCAGTTGCTCGATGATGAAGATTTTAGAATTAAAAACCTTGTCATTGCCTATTTCAATGAATCAGTTATGCTGGCTCCTGATGTAGCAAGGGAACTGATTAACCGACTTAAAAGCGAAAACTACTATATTGTGAATGTTGTACTGAATATTCTGAATAAGCGATATTTTCCCGATTACAACGATCAGCAAAATTTATGTTTGCTTCTTGACAGTAAAAATGTGAACATTGCTAACCGTGGATATTATTTCCTGCTACTTTTACCAAATCAATCGCCTTATCTGCTTAAACAGCTCAACAGATACCGAAGAAAAAACTTATGACCAAAATTCTTTTTATCAAATTATCAACATTATAACCAACCCACATGAATGCAATGCCCTTTGTTATTGGTGCTTTTGCCTTTCTCGCACTGGCTTATCGGTTTTATTATAGTTTTATTGCAGCCAAAGTTTTAACACTTAACGACGACGTAGTTTTACCTTCAATCCGTCTTTTCGATAAACACAATTACTATCCGATGCCAAAATGGGTCGTCTTTGGACACCATTTTGCGGCTATTGCCGGTGCCGGGCCACTGGTTGGGCCGGTTCTTGCTGCACAGTTTGGCTTTATACCTGGTTTTATCTGGATGTTGGTGGGTGCGGTAATGGCTGGCGCTGTTCATGATATGGTTATTCTTACTGCTTCTGTAAGGCATGATGGAAAATCATTGGCCGAGATTGCCCGAATTGAAATCAGTAACTTTAGCGGAACAATCACCTCCATTGCCGTTTTAATTATTTTAGTTATTGCCCTGGCTGGTTTGGGAGTAGTGGTTGTCAATGCCCTTGCCGAAAGTTCATGGGGAACATTCACAATTGCCATGACCATTCCGATTGCAATTTTTATGGGATTATGGATGTTTAGATTTCGAAAGGGCAGAACTGTTGAAGCGACGGTTATCGGTGTGATACTTCTGTCTCTTGCTGTTATTTATGGTAAGTATGTTCCCGGTTCCCCGTTTGAATCCTGGTTTACTTTTGATAAGAAAACACTCACTATTTTATTGGCAGGTTATGGATTTTTTGCCTCCGTTCTGCCAGTCTGGCTACTTCTTTCTCCTCGGGATTACCTGAGTTCCATTATGAAACTCAGTGTAATTTTTATGCTGGCAATTGGAATTATTATTGTAAGTCCGATGATTAAAATGCCTTCATTTACCCCTTATATCCATGGTGGAGGACCAATTATTCCCGGTACTTTGTTTCCCTACCTTTTCATAACCATTGCATGCGGAGCAATATCCGGATTTCATGCCCTGGTAAGTTCCGGTACAACTCCAAAGATGATCATGAAGGAGTCACATATACAGCCAATTGCAGTTGGTGCAATGCTTGCTGAGGCCATGGTAAGCATTCTTGCCCTGATTGCTGCAACCAGCCTTTTCCCGCTCGATTATTTTCAGATTAACGTATCTCCGGAGAAATTTGCCCAGATATTACCTCAGTTAAAAGCGCTGGGATTCACCCAAACTAATCTGATCCAGTTATCTTCTGAAGTTGGGGAGGTTATCGCCGGAAGACCGGGAGGTGCTGTTTCGCTGGCAGTTGGTATGGCACAGGTATTTTCTGCAATCCCGGGGCTCGCGGGTCTGATGTCCTATTGGTACCACTTTGCCATTATGTTTGAAGCTTTGTTCATCCTTACCACCGTTGATGCCGGTACCCGGATTGCCCGTTTTATTTTGCAGGAAGCCTTTGGGAAGATTTATTCCCCCTTTGCACAGACAAACTGGCTGATTGCTAACCTGATCACAAGTTTTCTCGTAGTATTTGCATGGGGATATTTTATCTACACCGGAAGCGTGTCGACAATCTGGCCGATGTTTGGAGTTGCCAATCAGTTATTGGCCACATTGGCGCTGGCAGTCGGTACGTCCTATCTGATTAATCATGGAAAACGTAAATATATCTGGATAACACTAATTCCCATGATATTTGTAGGCATCACTACCATTACGGGTGGATTAATGAACATGTTCAACATCTACATTCCACAGATGAGTAGTGGGAATACAAGGATTCAGGGGAGTATCAATACCCTTTTAACGGGAATTATCCTGATCTGCGTTTCACTTATAATCGTTGAGGCAACACGAAAATGGGTGAAAAAGGAGCAAAAATAGTAGTTGGAACCACCTCCAATATCAAATGAGACGAAGAGTCCTTTTTCAGTGACCACAATTGGATTCGGGCATTGCTGATCCGTTAATCTAATCGGTAAGTTTTTGAATTTCACCAAATATAGCTTTGAAACAATCTGACTGTGAATCTTGTTTTTGTCCCGATTTAAGCTCTTTATTCCGACCGTAAAACTCATCCATAAACTGGCCTGCTCCTGTCCAGATGGTTTGCATTATTCCCTGATAACGATCCTTCATTATTGATGATGAAGAGGCTCGAAAGCGGAACATATCCTGAGTTTGTCTGACACCATTTTCAGGTTTTCGCCAGGGGCAGGTAATCACACCAAAACCTTTAACTGCAAAGTAAACAGCAGTCTGCTCGGGGCGATCATAATGCCAGTCGCAGATTATTACATCTTTATATATCATATCTATAGCGCGGAAGGTATTGTTCATGCTTGCTTCCCACATTCCTAAACCGGTTGTTTTACCATCAAGAAGCCGGTCTCCCCAGATCCAAAGCTTGCGGTTTTTTAACGCCAGGTGGTTACGTATCAGGTTAACTTCACCGGCAAATAAATCTGCCTTGTCTTTTCCTGAACACCGCGGACACTTGTCATCACCTATATAGAATACTTCATCCATTCCAGCATGGAAGGTTGTCGCTTCGAAAACGTCACATATCTCATCAACCAATGAAAAAACAATATCATGCACGTTGGGATGAAGCGGGCAATAACTTTTACAATACAATCCGTCTGAATTTGGCCATTCGTACTTTTCAGGCATTTTAACCTGTGGAGTTTCGTCGAATTCGGGATAAATGCGCAAAAGATTATTGATTTTTCCTGCCCATGACTGGTGTCCAAGAAGATTGATCTGAGGAATGAGCTGTATATTGTTTTTCCGGCATACCTCAACCAATTTTTTTACATCCGATTTTGAAAGTGCAGATGCGTCACGCAATCCTGACTGACTTTCATACTGATAATTATAATCAATTCTGACAATCAGTGTATTGATTTTTCTGGGTGCCAATTCTTTGGCTACAAATTTAACAAATGCATCCACTTCGGCTGGCTGCGGAGCACCGATGCAGAAACCTCTGACTGGAAGTGTTTCCAGTGCAAATCCGTAATTAGCGGCAAAGAGGAGGAGTAAGGTCATCCAAAAGCTGCAATTTTTCTTCATGATTTCAGATTGTTTAAGAGTGATATCAGGACAGTAAAGCTGGTAAAAAATCAGTAGGAATGCAACTATTTTTTTTGTATATTTAACCAACAAAAATTGCTAAGATGAATGGAGTAACATCCATGGATCAGGTGATTGTCCGTAAGCTTACCGAGCTTATCCATTCCAATCTGGATAAGGAAAATTTTGGTGTCAATGAATTGGCACTTGCGGCAGGAATGAGTCGCTCGTCAATACACCGGAGATTAAAGATTATTGTTAAAAAATCGACCAGCCAGTTTATTCGTGAGGTAAGGCTACAAAAGGCAATGGAAATGCTGCAACACGATGTTGCAACAGCTTCTGAAATCTCCTACAAGGTAGGATTCAATAGTCCAACTTATTTTAATTCCTGTTTCCATCAGTATTTTGGATATCCCCCGGGTGAGGTTAAAAAAAGAGTTTTTGCAGAAAATGAAGTTCAGGATGAAAAGCTTAGTGCCGAATCCATTGATTTATCAGTTGAAGCAGATTTATCAGTGCCGGAAGAGGTCCGCTTAATAAGGTTTAGCCGCCGAAAGTTTTTAGTCGTATTAGTCTTACTGTCAACTATATTCCTGTTGATTATATGGTGGCATATCTCACTCATAAATGAATCAAAAGTCGTTGATTTAAGCCGTTTAAGAACGAAAGATAAATCTATTGTTGTCCTTCCATTTCACAATCTAAGCGGCAATCCGGATAATCGGTTTTTTACTGAAGGTTTAATGGATGTTATTCTAAATCATCTGTTCCAGATCAGAGAGCTTAAAGTAATTTCAAGAAGTACGGCGGAACATTACAGTGGGGGTAGCAGGGATGCCCGGGAAATCGCGAAAGAATTAGGTGTTAGTTTTATCCTTGAAGGAAGTGTCCAGGAGTTCGGTGGAAAAGTAAGAATTATTGTACAGCTTATAGATGCCCGTCACGACAAGCATATCTGGTCACAAAAATATGACAGGGAACTGTCCGATATTTTTATTATTCAGACAGCGATTGCTAGTCAGATAGCAGACCAACTTCAGAGTGTACTATCATCAGATGAAGGCCGAAATAAAAAGAATTTACCTTCACAGAATCATTAATATAAGATCTGAATCATAGTTATAAGTGGTGCAAAAATAATTAAATTTTTTGCAGCCTTTTTGCAATATGAATTTCCATTTTTTATACGAAATTTAGTAAACTGTATAATTGCTGATGTGTTCTTTGAAAAAGCCCTGCTTAAATGGAGACAGATAGTAAAACCTAGGTCTGTTGTGTCATCTTCTCTCAATCCGGAGATTTTTGACTAAAATATAAAGAGCAAGATTCCTTTGGAGATGAGAGGTTAAAAAAGAAAATCTTGAAAAATCTAAAGATTATGTGTTATGTTTAAATTAGCTAAATTTTTTTCACTGACACTCCTGGCTTGTTTCACATTTTTCCAGTTGTTGTCAGTGGTTTGCCTTGCTGATAAAAATGACAGGAATGAAATCCCAATTACTTGTCCATCATTATCGAATGAGGCATTATCCTGGTTTTTGAATGGCAGGGAGGCGTTTGTAATGGGGAGGTTAAACGATGCTAACGATTTATTTGACAAAGTCATACAAAAAGATCCTCATTTTGCATCAGCTTATCTTTATAAAGCTTATGCATCAGCTTCTGATGTAGAGTGGAGAGCTTATTTAGGGCAGGCTGTTATAAACAAGAATTATGTTAGCGAAGGGGAGAGAATTCTTATTGACTTGGAGATCGCATTATCCGTCAAAAATCCTGGTAAAAGGTTTGAATTAGCCAAACACCTTGTCGAATTATATCCTTCGAGTTCCCGTGCATTGCTAATCCTTGCTGGTGAACATCAGGTGAGAAAAGAATATACCAAATTCAGAGAACTGGCATTTGAAGCGATCCGATTAAATCCTGACTCTCCAATAAGTTATCGGTCATTGGCATCATCTTATCTTTTTAATGAACCATTGGATTTTATGCTGGCAAAAAAGTATATGGAAAAATTTGTCGAGCTAAGACCAAATGAAGCTAATGCCTATATTGCATTGGGTGATGTACATCGTGCCCGGTTGAGTTTTGACAGGGCTATAATTGCTTATCAAAATGCAATTAAATGTGACCCGGCAAGCGATATTGCTTATTCAAAAAGAGGATATGTACATGCTTACCAGGGATATTTTGATGAAGCCAGGAATGACTGGGAAAAAGCACTTAATCTGGCAAAGGTAAATTCTAAAATTTCCTGGCCAAATAACAATCTGATGTCATTTTTATTTCCAGTTAGCGGAAAATCCTCAGTCGATGAATATGTACAACCTGTCTTATTAGACGTAGCCCGGAAAAATGGCAAAGATCCTCTGGAATCCCCCGAGGACGATCACTATTTCTGCTGTACTGTTATTTCAATGAAGCACGGGGTTTATGTCAGCCCATTTCAGGCCATGAATGAATGCCGTGCTCTGCAAAGAGAATTTACGAAGGAGTCAAAAGCTCCTGAACCAGTAATGATTACTGCCAATATTACATTTATAGAAAGCGTGCATTCGTTATTACAGGGAGATTTTGAACAGGCAACAAAAAAGGCCGAAGCACATGCGCGTTTGGTTGAACCTTCCAAAAACCCAAGAAAACTTGAGGTTTTCAACTATTTAATGGGGCTCATTAATCTTCGGCAGGAACATTATGGGAAGGCTGTATCCTATTATACGAAATCAGACCTTTCCAATGCTTGTGTAAAATATGAATTAGGTCTTGCCTATGATGGTATGGGTGCATGGGATAAAGCCCAGGCGATGTTTGACGAGGTCTCAAAGTGCAAATTTGCCACTGCGGCAGAACCCAGAATGATTCAGCTTTCAGGTAAATGGTTAAATGTGTATGCCGCTTTACCTAAAGAAGAATAAAGCATATTATGATAGTCGAAATTTCAATTACAGGAAAAACTAATCTTTGATATCAGCACAATCAGCTTTAAAAGTGAAAAAGTTTATCGTGAATAATTTCGATAAACTTTTTCTTTTAAATGACGCAATATTCCACTCTTTCTCTATTCTGTGGCAATATTTAGCAGAACTAATGGTTGGTATCAGCCAAATGTTCGCAGCGGATGCTCATTGTCAGATATAACTCTCCCGGACAATTGCCTCCATCACCTCCTGATTCTCCTCCAAAACTTCGAGATAACGGATTTGAGCCTTGGTTCTGACAAGGTTGTGTCCCGGATAGTCTGTTTTGTAATATGTATCACCATTCAGATAATCGGTAAAAAATCGCATCGCTTGTTCCCAGGCCATATATCTGCATGAAAAAGCAAGATAGTCAATCTCCTTAGTGGTGAGAAATGCCCTGGCTTCAGATAGATATCCTTTTGAAAAAGCTTCATAAATCACCTTGTTAAAAGCGATCTTTGAAAGATCGGGTTCATCCTCCGGAGCTGTATTTCCCAGAGTGCGGATTGCATCCCCAAAATCGTAAAGTGCCGAACCAGGCATCACCGTGTCAAGATCGATGATGCATAAGGTGTTATTGTCCTGATCAAAAAGGATATTATTGATTTTTGTATCATTATGGGTGGTCCGGAGCGGAAGTGATTTATCATCAAGACCTCTCTGCAACGCGGTCATCGCTGCCGATCTTTCAAGTATTTTATCAATTATTAATCGATTGTCGGCAACTCTTCCGGCAGCATCATTCGAGATTGAAGTTTGAAAATCATTTAACCGGGAAATCCCGTTATGAAAATTTGGAATTGTTTCAATTAGCATCTCACCTGGTAAATCAGCCAATTGGTTCTGAAAGTGGCCAAATGCACTTGCTGCCCTGTGAGCCTGTTCCGGATCCTGAATGTTCTCTACAACACGACAGTCTGCTATAAAAAGAAACATCGTCCAGAAATTACCATCCTCATCATTGACAAACATTTGACCATCTTTTGCAGCAACATAGGTCATCACTTTCCGATCCACTTCAGTGATACCTTCTGCCAAAAGCTTATTCCGGATGTGGTTGGTCGTGATGACAATATTTTTCATCATCCCTGACACATTCTTGAAAATCTTGTGGTTCTTGCGCTGTAACATATAATCAGGTGCCTCTGCAGGGATAGTTGTCACCAGATAAGTGTCGTTGATATGACCAGTGCCAAATGGATTTATTTCCTTGATACTTACGTCAAGGGCAAATTTGTATACTAATTCGGAAAGTTGCGGTTTGTTCATGATCCTGAAGTATTTGACTGATTATTGTATATTATTTTAACTCCAAAGATTTTCCGGATAAGCACCGGAATCGATAAGCTCTTTTATCCGATGTTGTACCATGGGTTTGTCCTCTTTATAGGTGACCCCAAACCAGGGAGAGTCGCATTGTAAGACTTTAGAATGAATCGTCCCTTTTATGATGTTGTCATTGATTAACAGAGGGATAAAATATTCTGATTTTAATTCGTTCCCATGGTGTTCAAGAAAATCTTTAAATCCTTGATTCAGATATTTAAAAACTGAAGGTTTGAGTCCCCAGAAATTCATTGAAACAGGGGTATCCTCATCAAGTTTGAACCGTTCATCCTCTTCGTAGTAGAAAATGCCATCGTCGTCCCTTTTAATCTTGGTTCGTTCTACAACTGTTGTCAGATTTCCATCTGCATCAGTGTTGCAAACTCCGCGCGAAACAGTCCCAAATTCTGAAAGGGTATTGGCTACATTATAGCCGACCATTGAGTATTCATTTTCATCAGTTGAAGAGGCGAGGAACGCTGCCATCACCTGATAAGCTTTATTTCCGTAAAAATCGTCTGCATTGATCACTGCAAGGGGTTCATGAACGACCGACTCTGCCATTAACGTGGCATGTGCAGTGCCCCATGGTTTCTCCCTCTCAGGATGGATAATTGATCCGGCAGGAATTTTATCAAGCGATTGATATACATACCCGATCTCTATTTTTCCTTTAAGCCGGGATTCAAATCTGCTTTTAAATGCATCTGCAAAGTCGGTGCGGATCACAAATACCACTTTACCAAAACCTGCTTTTATTGCATCATAAAGTGAATAATCGATGATTGCTTCACCGTTAGGTCCCACTTCATCCATTTGTTTCAGACCACCGTAACGACTACCCATTCCAGCCGCCAGAATTACTAATGTTGGTTTCATAAATTATATTATAATTGAATTTTCACTAAAATCAGGCATATTTCCTGATTTTGTGACCGCTTATAGCGTAGTAAAGTATAAACAGAAAACATGGAAGAGCTATCCAGTAAGCATTTTGTGCTCCAAATGCATCCTTAAGGAAGCCGTAGATTGTTGGGATAACAGCTCCGCCAACTATTGCGATCACTAACAACGATGATCCTGCTTTTGTAAACCTTCCCAGGTCGGCAATTGCAAGCGGCCATAAGGCGGGCCACATTAATGAGCAGCCAAGTGCCATCAGGGAGATGAACCAAATAGAAACTGATTCGGTTACCATCACAACCATTAAAGAACCTATTATTGCAATAATGGCACATATAAGGAGTGCTTTTGCCTGACTGAGGTATTTGGGTATAAAAATGACTCCGCAGATGTATCCGATCACCATACCAATTGGTGCTATCCATGCGTAAAGGTCGGGATTTGGTAAATTAATGCTTGTTGCGTAATCGACAAGAGTTCCGAGGGAGACCGTTTCGACACCTACGTAAAGAAACAGGGTCACTCCTCCCAAAATCAGGTGTGGAAATTCCCAGATAGATTTTTTATTGGCGGCATAGGGGCAATCCTCAGCTATACCACCCTCTTCTCCTGCAGCTTTTACTTCAGGCAGAGGCGATAAAAATGCCAGTATTCCCAACAAAATAAATACTCCAATAATGATGTAAAATGGAAGGTTGATATCTGTAAGCTGAACATCCTTTACACTTTTACTGATCACAAGGGATAGAAAAAGTGGAGATATGGGCCAGGCCAGTTTATTTGCAATACCCATGATGCTCATGCGCTTAGCAGCTGATTCTATTGGTCCAAGTATTGTAATATAAGGATTGACTGACGCTTGCAGAAATGCATTACCCATACCGCTTATAAATGATGCAAAAAGGAACAGAGGTAAACTTCCCAATTTTGCAGAGGGAATATAAAGGTAGAATCCAAACGCGAACATCAAAAATGAGAGCGCCATGGTCCGTTTATAACCGATCTTTCCTATTACCAGCGAAGCTGGATAGCCAAAAATAAGAAATGCAGAAAAAGTAGCTGTAATTACCAGGTACGATTGTCCGGAGGAGATCTGTAGTGCCTTGTTGAGCAGAGGGATCAGGTAACTGTTAATACCCAGGGCAAATCCAATGGCAAAAAACATTGTTCCAACAATAACCAGCGGAAACAGATTATTCCTTTGACCTGTTTGATTCATTTCCATGTAGTTCTATGTGTAAGGAGTGAGTAATTGTTTGCTAAAATAGTTATTTCATTCTTTGTACCAACCAGAATATTTGTGATAATTTGTAGCAATTCGGTTAATTTCACCCTCAAGCAATTCAGGACTCATATCTTTAATTTTTTTTGCGGGAGAACCAGCATAAACGGAGCCCGATTCGATTATGGTTCCCTTGGTGACAACGGCACCTGCGGCAACAATAGAGTTGCTGTGGATCACCGCATCATCCAGAATCACTGCGTTCATTCCAATCAGCACATTATCGTGAATTGTGCAACCGTGAATAATCGCTCCATGGGCAATCGAAACATTATTCCCGATGTTGGTTGGTGATTTCAAAAATGTGGCATGAACAACTGCATTGTCCTGAATATTCACATTATTGCCTATTTTAATGTAGTGAACGTCGCCCCGAAGCACAGCTCCATACCAGATACTGCAATTATCTCCCATTGTAGTATCTCCAATGATTACTGCATTTTCTGCAAGAAAACAGTTTTCTCCAAAAACCGGTGTTTTTCCACGAAGTGATTTTATTAATGCCATTCGATTAAAATTGTTTTAATTTGTACTCCAAAATTAGTAATATGCGCCGTATTTCGAAGAATGAAATAATATTTCGAACTTTGCTGAAAATAGGTACTTAAGATTGACTCGAAATGCAGAGAAATTGTTACTA
>Ga0118677_10006162_pt2 | contig 18761 bp, 15 predicted proteins | sample AliMusrvi5mmetaG_FD_86154 | JGI IMG/M metagenome (GOLD analysis project Ga0118677, IMG submission 86154) | reverse complement strand
GGAGTGTGCTCACCGATTCACACAACTACGACGGTAGCGAATTTATCGCGTGGCAATCAGCGACCGGGCTAGTCAACAAGCTCAACGACTTGAACACTCAATACCCCGGGCATGTCTACGTACTGGCGCACAGCATGGGTAACGTGGTCGCGGGTGAAGCGTTGAGACTTGCTGGAAACACCCAAGTCGTCAATACATACATCGCCAGCCAGGCCGCTATTCCAGCACATGTTTACGATTCGACCGTAACCAACTTAATCGAGTACACTCATAAGCCTTCGAGCTACCCGTTCAGCATGACGGGACATCCCATCACGCCAAACATTTACGGCGACCGCTTGGCGACAAACAATGCTGCCGTTGGTAGGCGCATTAACTTCTACAATATGAATGACTTTGCGCTCGCAGCGGACCTTTGGTGCTTTGACCAAGCGCTTAAGCCCGACACCTTAGTTGACGGGTATTACCATTACAGCGGCAGCACCAATGACGCTGCGCCGTGGAACAACTTCCAGTTTACGCCATACGGCGGTGACATTCTCACCCTCGATATTGTCAACAACCTGCTTCAGCGCTATGAAGCGCTCGCTTATGCCGCCCAGCCCTACTCAAAAGCATTAGGTTCGACGTCGCGAGTCACAACAATGGATGGTGTGCTCAATTTGACTACTGTGTGGCCCAGCGACTCATCGGGGCACAACTACGCAGATCACTTCTGGCACAGCGCCCAATTTCGCGGCGACTGCTGGCAGGAGTGGAATTACTGGCACACGTTGTTACGTTCCCAGAGTTTGGGCTTCAACCTCAGCAATTAGCGAGAAATGAAAGTGCGATGGCCAGTACTTTTGTTCCTTGTCGCTGCCGTCACATTCGTGACGTTGATTATCTGGTATGGAAGGACACCGACTAAGCCAGCTTTACCCAACGAGTCCGAAACCAACGTTGTTGCGGAGCCCGGGACGCTGCCGTCCGTCTCAGAGCCGATTCGCCACCGGCTCGAAGTCGGCGTTTCGACGAGGCCCCCAGAAGCACCGAGTGTTCCAGGTGCTTATATACCAACACCGTCGCCCCACAAGACCAAAGCCGACTTGATGAAGGAAGGCTTGGCTGCTTTGAACGACGAAGACGTTCTGTTCTACGGTAAGGTGGTTGACCAGTTTGGCACACCCGTTGCGAATGCGAACGTCGCGGGTAGTATTCAAGTAAATAACGGTGAACGGGAGGGAAATGACAAGATCTCTCTCATCACGGACGCCAATGGTATGTTCACCATCGGCGGTTACAAAGGGAAAGCGCTTGGAATCAATGTCCGCAAGGCGGGTTACCTCATGGCAACCACGAACACGCGCTTTGTCTACTCGCGGCTTTGGTCAGAAGCAGAACAGCACAATCCCGACCCGAACAATGCGACTGTCATCAAAATGTGGAAGCTGCAAGGAGCGGAGCCACTGGTGGCGATTGCCAAGGAATGCAGATTGCCCTTTACCGGCGGCCCGCTCTTTTTTGACCTGCTGACCGGCACGGTATCCGACAGAAGTGCTGGTGACTTGCAGGTCATCATCACTCGCGCACCTGGGTTACTCTCAAAACGAAACCCAGGCGACTGGTCAATCGAGTTGAAAGCTGTCAACGGCGGAATCATAGAAGCAGATGATGCTGCCTATCGCGTAACCTATCAGGCCCCAATGGACGGCTATCAAGGTAATTATCGTGTGCAAATGAACCACGATGACCGCGCTTGGTTCGACAACATCCAAAGAGTTTTCTTCCTTACAAGCAGAAGTGGTCAGGTCTACAGCAAGTTCTACTTGGACTTTGCAATCAACGACGACCCAAACGGCTCGATGTGGTTTCAATTCAAGGGCGTAGCTAATCCTAAATCTTCCCCCAATTGGGAAGGTGACGCAAGCCCAATGGCCATGAAGCCTCAATGAAGCAGTTCATTCGCATTCTCGTGGTTCTCCTCTCGCTGACCCAAAGCACCGCATGGACAATCTTTACGGCGCAAGTCTGGAAATTTGGGAACTCGTTCAAGGGCGTGGGGGACGGCGCAGGAACCGGCGACGGCGGCTCTGCGCTACTCAGTGTTCTGCTCATCGGAGCAGTCTGGTTATTTCCGGTAAGCCCTTACCTCTGTATAATAGCTGGTTCGCTGAATCTCATTGAGGGTAAACCTCTGCGCGTGGCCTACGTCTATTCGTTGGTTGCTCTGTCAATTATGACGCTAATAATGCTACTGAGTTTTCAGCGACGACTAGAGCTGATGGCTCTGGGGAACATCCTGGTTGCTGGACTGTGGGCGTGCGCCTTTTCGACAGTCGAGCCAAAAGCAGTAAAACGATCCAACGACTGAGGACGCCAACATACCCTCGCACTCATCTCACCCGCGCAGCGCTGAGTACCTGCGCGGCGCCCAAAAACCAAATTCTTATCAGTAACTTGCCCGCCGTCTGGGCCGCCTCAAGCCCGGCGTCACGGCCCGGCGCGAGAGCTTGCGGATTCCGAAGTGGGCCTATGAGTTGCGCGTCTGGACCAGCGAGGAAGAGCTACTGGTAGGCACTGGCCCGGACCACGAAATCGCGACGCGCCTAAAACGAACCTACAGCTCCGTGCTGGGAAAACGCCGCCTCCTGGGTATTCCACCGGCCCCGTGGTGGCGGCAGAAATGGACCAAGCGACAGCGCAAGCTCCTGGGCAAGAAACCGGACCAGGTGGTTGCCCGATTAACTGGCCGGTCGCTGGACGCCGTCAGGCAGCAGCGCACTGCGGGGCAGATACCCGGCCGGGGCCGCAAGCAGCGGCGTTGGACGGCAGCCCAGGATCGTTTGCTCGGGACCAAGCCCGACAAAGTCCTGGCGCGTCGCTGGGGCCGCTCCATCCCGGCCATCAAGACCCGCAAGTCCCTGCTCGGGATAAAACGGCGGGATACTCGCATCCGTTACTGGAAGAAATCTGAGCTCGCCCTGCTTCGCCGGCACTCCACCCAAGAAGCCGCTCGGCTGCTGCGTCGAACCCCGTTGTCGGTGCGCGCCGCCCGTGTGCGCTATCACATCCATGATCCCATCCACCCGCGTTTCCGCAAGGCACCGTTGGCGCGCCGCCGAGGCGGCATAGGCTTGGGTAAAGCGCATGCCCGAAGCGGCCAAGGTATCCAGGTTCGGCGTCCGGTAATACTTGCTGCCGAAACAGCCGCCATCGGTCCAGCCCATAGCATCTATCAGCCTAAAAACAGCAGTTGAACAACAAAGAAACAAAGACGCAAAGGCTGAGAGACATAGGAGGCACCGAGGTTTGGCTTGCTCAAGAACCTTCACCCAGCAGGTGCATCCAAATCAGCCTCCGTTTCCTGCTTCCCGCCCGATCTTTGTTTCTTCGCTGCTTCGGTGTTCATTTCTTAACCGCCGAATTTAGGTTCAACGATCCGACGCGTTATGCCACCATCCGGCCGATGGCCGTGTATGCGCTCACGATATTCACCGGAGCATTTCTGCTGTTCCAGGTGCAGCCGCTCATCGGCAAGTACATCCTGCCTTGGTTTGGCGGGGGGCCGGGCGTTTGGACGACCTGCATGCTGTTCTTTCAGTTGCTGCTGCTGGTGGGCTACGCGTACGCGCATTTCAGCTCGCGTTGGCTCAAACCGCGTATGCAGGCCGTGGTGCATCTGGTTCTGCTGGCCGCCGCCTTGGCCTTGCTGCCGATCACTCCGGGTGATTCCTGGAAGCCGCACGGCGGGGGCAACCCGACCCTGCAAATCCTTGCGCTGCTGGCCGTAAGCCTCGGCCTGCCGTATTTCGTCCTCTCTGCCACTGGCCCGCTGATCCAGCAATGGTTCAGCCGCGCCAGGCCCGGCGTGTCGCCTTACCGGCTTTATGCGCTCTCGAATGTCGGCTCGCTGCTGGCCCTCCTAAGCTACCCTTTCTTCTTCGAGACGCATTTCACCCGGAAGGCGCAGGCCGGGCTGTGGGCGTGGGGATTGGTGGCGTATGTGCTGTGCTGTGGGTTCTGTGCCGTGAGGCGGTGGAAATCAGAAGGGCGAAGGAAGAATGCAGAATGCAGAATGCAGAATGCAGAAGCCGATCCCACTGAACACGGACTACGCACCTCGTTCACCCTCCGCAGTGCTGCTACGGAGGACGGGCAACACGCCCCTATCAACTTTCAACGCTCAACTCTCAACCACATCCTCTGGCTGCTGCTGCCGGCATGCGCTTCGGTGCTGCTGCTGGCGACGACCAACAAGCTTTGCCAGGACGTGGCGGTGATTCCCTTTCTCTGGGTCGCGCCGCTGGCGCTGTACTTGTTGAGCTTTATTATCTGCTTCGACAGCCCGCGGTGGTACGTGCGGTTCCCGTTCGCGCTGGCGCTCATCGCCGCCCTGGGTGGTTTGTGCTGGGCTCTCTATAACGGCAGTGACCTGGCCCTCTACGGACAAGTTGCGATTTATTGCGGCGGACTCTTTATCTGCTGCATGGTCTGCCACGGCGAGCTTTACCGGCTCAAACCTGACCCGATCCATCTGACGGGCTATTACCTGATGATTGCCGCGGGCGGCGCACTGGGTGGCGTGTTAGTCGCAGTCGTCGCGCCGTTGATGTTCACAGACTATTACGAACTGCACTGGGGCCTGTTCGGCTGCGGGCTGCTCTTCCTGGCGGTTTGCGTTTGTGAGCGCGCGGGGAGGTCGAATGCGGACGAGTGGCGCTGGCTGGCGTGCGCGCTGGCCCTTGCGTCCTTCGCCGGACTGGATCGGATGCTGGCGTGGCTGCCGACGCATGCTCCCACGATCGCCAAGGGCTGGTTTGTCGGCCTTCGCATCGGCTTGGGGGGCCTTTTGGTTTTCTGGGTGGCCGGCTGGATTGCTCGCCGGCAGTTCCGAAGCTTCCGGCATTGGCACCTGCTGACTTGCGCCTGGATAGGCCTGGGCCTGATCGGTCTGGGGGCAATCCTCTGGCGCGAGGCGCACAACTCCGGCAGTGAGCGGGTTTACCGGTCGCGCAACTTCTACGGCGTGCTGACGGTGTGCGAGTATGAGAAGAAGGACCCCGAGTCGCATTACTTCCTGCTCCAACATGGCCGGATCACGCACGGCCTGCAGTTTGTGGACCCGGCCCAGGCGATGTCGCCGGTCAGCTACTACGGGCCGGGAAGCGGGATCGCCCTCGGGGTAGCGGCGCTGCCGACCGGCCGCCGGCGCTTTGGCGTGGTCGGCTTGGGCACGGGGACGATGGCGGCGTTTGGCCGGTCGGGGGATTACCTGCGTTTTTATGAGATTAACCCGCAGGTGCAGGCGGTGGCCACGTCGTGGTTCCACTATCTGACCAAGTGCGCGGGCAATGTCGAGGTGGCCCCGGGCGACGCACGCCTGTCACTAGAGAACGAGCCGCCGCAACACTTCGACTTGCTGGTGCTCGATGCCTTCAGCAGTGACGCCATTCCGGTACATCTGCTAACCAGGGAGGCCTTCGCGGTTTATGAGCGCCATCTCAACACTAACGGGGTCATCGCGGTGCACATCTCCAACCATTACCTCGACCTTGAGCCGGTGGTGGTCAATCTCGCGCGCCACTTCGGCTACAAGCTGGCGTCCATCGACTTTGACGAGACCGACGAAGAGTGGTGGCTCTATTCCTCGACCTGGGTGTTGCTGTCGCGCAACGACCGGATCATCAACTCGCCCGCCATCCGCGGCGCCGCCAGCACCGTGAAGACTAATGACCCCCGGGTTCCGCTCTGGACTGACGATTTCGCCAGCCTGTTCCAAATCCTTCGCTAAAGGCTTCAACCATATGACCAAACCCTCCTCTACCCTGCCGAACCCCTTTCTGGACGCGCAAGCCGGCTCGCGTTCCTGGTCGCCCGGCTGGTTAACCGCGCGGCCGGCTTTAACGGTATTCCTGCTGTGCCTGGTGTTGGGCCTGCCAGTTGTCGGGTGGCGGGCTAAACGGCATGCCGATGACGCCCGCGCTCGCGCCCGGGCTGAGGCGCTGGCCCGGTGCGCGACCTTGGAGCTGCAGTTCAATCAGGCGGTGTCCGCGGTGGAAGTACTGGGGGCCTTGGCCAGGCAGAGCGGCGGCACGATCCCCAATTTCCAACAAGTCGCAGCGGAGGTGCAGGCCGCCCACCGCGGCTTGGCTTCGCTCGAACTGCAGCCGGGCGGCGTCGTCAGGGACATCGCGCCCCGCGCAGGCAACGAGCGCGCCCTCGGCCTCAACCTGTTGACCAACCCGACCTACGGCCCGGGCGCCAACGCGACGATCCAGAAGCGCGCCCTCACGCTGACCGGGCCACTCCCACTTTATCGCGGCGACGCCGGCATTGTGGCGCGGCTGCCGGTCTTCGTGCGGGGACGCGACGGCCGCGAGGCCTTTTGGGGGTTTGTGGCGGCGTCGATGCGGCTATCTGAAGCGATGACCCTGGCGCGGCTGGACGACTTGGCAAAGGATGGCTACCATTACGCGATTTTCACCCCGACCTCCGCCGGCAGGAAACCGGTGACCATTGCCGCGCACGGCGGTTTGTCGATCCCCGATGCAGTGCAGCAAACCATCCGCACGCAGGATCTGGAATTTCGCCTTGCCGTGGAGCCGCTAGGCGGCTGGGTCAGCAAGACCCGGCTGGTGCTGGAATGCGTGTGCGTGCTCGCCGGTGCCGGCCTGCTCTGCCTGCTGGTTAACCTGCTGGAGAGCCGCAACGCGGTGGAAATGGCCCTGGCGGAGGCAAACCAGCGACTCCTGCGCGAGACTGAGGACAAGCAACAGGCCCAGGACGAATTCCGCTCTACCAGGGATGAAGCCGCCACCACGCGCGCGGAGCTTGACCTTACCCGTTCCGCTTTGCAAAGCAGCACCACGGCAGAGCTTCGTCTGCAAGCGGCGCTACGCTCGGCCGAGGAGATGGCACAAACCCGATATGCGGAGTTAGAGCAACTGCGCTCTGCGCATCAGCAGGCCGAACAGACTATCGCCAGCCTCCAGGCCCGGCTGAAGGCCGCCGCCCAGAACGTAAAGGAAGCCCCAAAGGCCTTCCAAACTCAGCTTGAAGCGGCGCAGGCAACCATCGCCGACCTGCAAGCCCGATTGGAAGCTGCCCTGCGCCCGGAGCGGGAAGCGACGGAACCCGATGCGGAGGAGACTCAGTCAACGGGCGAGACTTTCCCTGGACCTGGAGGCGATCAAGACGGCCTCCTCTCCCCATCCCTCTCCCCCTCTGAGGGGGAGAGGGTGCCGAAGGCGGGAGAGGGGTTGGACCAAGGCCCTAATGCGCAGCCAGAGGCTATGGAAGCTCCCCAGGAAGCGAGTACTGCTCAGGCCGAGGAAGATGCCACGGCCGCGAGCGCTCCGGTCGAGCCGGTCAGCGATCCAGTACCAGTCAAGGCTCCCGAGCTGGAACCGGCTGCACCGGCCGAACTCGAGGCAGCTCCAGTGCCCGCCGCACCGCCACAGTCGGAGGCACCGCCTGCCAGGAAGTCTCCCCGAGCACCCAGGCGCAAAAAGGTCCAGCGCAATGACCAGATGGACCTCTTCAAGACTCCGCCCGCGGCAGTTCCAGCACAAGCTGCACCTGTTGTGGACCCCGCGCTGGAGGAGCCGGCTGGCGAGCCTCTGCCGAGTGCCGCAGTCGAGCCCCCGGCGCCTTTAGCGACAATCGCGCCTGTCGAGCCGCCGCCGCTAACGGCTGATACGACGGAGGAACTCCTCGCGGAGCCCAAACCTGCCTCCAAACCAAAGGAAGAGCATCGGTCGCGCCCTCTGCCGTCCCCGCCCCCGGTGAATCCCGCGCTGCTGCGCAAGGCCGTGAACCTGATTCTCCCTCTATTTACGGGCAAGGATCCCGGCGCGCGCGACTGCCTGAAAGCCAACCGCGCCACGTTCCGTTCCGCCTTCACCGCTGAGGCTTACGTCGAGTTCGAGCAGTGCGTTAAGGGCGGCGACTTCGATGCCGCGCTGGATCATTTGAAGAAGGCCGCTCGGAAGCACGGGGTCACTGTGTAGTTTGCCCTGCGGGCGAAAGAGTGCTACACCTCAGCACAGCGCTCGCACGAAGAACAGCGCGACTACCGCGAGGGCGATGATCAGACCCAGGATGCCTGCGCGGCGGTCCTTGTTCTGAATCACGCCCACGAGGCTCAGGATAAACCCGAGCGGGGTCCCCAGGAATAAAGCCAGCCCGCCAAGGGCTGTGAGGGGTGACCCTCAGCCAGGCTTGGCCAGCCACAGCATCATCAGCGCCGCCAGGGAGGCGAGCGAGAAGTATAGGCCCAGCCGGCCTAAGCCGGTTTCACGGCCCGGTGCCGGCTCCGCCTGGATTATAGGAGGTTCTTTCATAAAGGGATGCTCAGAGCTGCAGCTCGAATGGCTTGCTGACAGTCTGCAGCGGCTTAAAGTTGAACTGGACGCTAATGGTGACTTTCCTGCCAGTCAGGTTTTTGGGTACTCGCCATGAGTACGAGCAGGTGCCACTTCAGCCATACTCCAGGTTGCCGTTGGCCACGGTCCTGCCCCCGGCGTCTGTAATGCTGAAGGTGGGCTTGGGCGGCTTGGATTGGAAGTGGTCGCCGGCAAGGAAGGTGGAGTAAAACTCTCCCCCCGCCCCGATCACAGTGGCATTGATGAAGACCGTGAAATCTGAATCCCGCAAGGCACCACCTAAACGATTGAAGAGCGGCCCGCGAGCTGAGGCCGTTTCTCTTGCCGCGGTAACCTTAATCTCCAGCGGCGCGCCACAACTCAGGGGGTTGACTTTGCCGGTGGATACGATCACAGGCGTTTGCGCGTTGCGTTGCGTGCCGGAGAGCATCAAGTGGTCAGCCGCGGTACCCCTGCGCAACAGGTTGCACGCGTATAACCGGTAATCGCCAACCGGCACCATCGCTTTGCCGCCGGTCACAGTCGGCCGGATGAGCTGCCACTGCCCGCTGGGGCGCTTCCAGGCCAGCGTGACGTTGCGAACCTGATCGCCGCGCGGCTGCAAGGCCAACTCGGCCAGGGGCTCCGGCCAAGGCTCGACGCGCAGCGATTTGCACCCAGGGGCCAAGGCTATCTTGTAAGCCTTGGACCCGAGATAAAGTATCGGGCCGAATGGGCAGACCTCGCTCTGAAACACATCATTCTCGAACCTGCCCGAGCCATCGGCGTCCACCAGCAGGTAGTCTCCTGCACCAAAATACCAGCTTGTCTGCGCGCGGTTGCCGCTCGCGGGCGTCTGCGCCACGTCGCCAAGGCGCAGGTTGCTGTCGCCGTCGATCACGCCGACTTTGTGATTCACGCCGTTCAGCCTGACAGTCGTATCCAGATACCAACCCGCTTTGAGCATTAATTGGCCGAAAACCATATTCGGCGTCTGCCGAGCCGAACTCAGGAGCTGGCGGTTGGAGATATAAACCCGCGCGTAGTAGATTGGCCGCCCGCCAGCAACCGGCTTGTCAGCGGGAGCCCGGATGGGTCCGATCACAAACTGCTCGGCCGACGCCGCCGGGCGGTCACTGGGCGGGGTGTCACGCTGGACCGCCGAATCATCGGTCAGATTGCCATTCTGGTTCATGTCCACAATGAGCTGGTCGTAGCCCCGGCCGTCCCCTTTGGACTCATCCAGGCGAAAGATGAAGGCGGCTCCGGAGGCGCCGCTGGTGCACTCACCGTACAGCGGATGCCGGGACATCGCTCTTGGTTCCTGCTTCAGTTTAGCGGGCTTTGCCAACTGCAATTGCCCCTGGCTGCCCAGACCGCCTGGGAAAGACATCACATCCTTGGGCGGGATGGTTCTGAAGGTTAACGGAAAGTCCTCGGCTGAGGCAGTGAAGACCGCCGCTACCGTTGCGAGGGCATAGACGAAAACCGGTCTCATTATCACAAACTTCGCTGAGCTGAGGCTGAGGCCAGCCTGCTCGCAATCCACGGGCCTGTCAATCGTTGTCTCGACAACCTGAGAATCAAAGGTTCGTGCTCCGGCTGTTTTGGTTTGCGAAGCCTCAGGGCATGGAAGATACTTTTGCTACTCAAATCCTGACTGCTGTGAACTCGCCACGCTATATCATTTTGTGGGTCTGCCTACTCTCGTCCTGGGGCGCAAGCGCCGCGTCCCCGGAGGGCGATTGGCCGATGTTCCACGGCGGCCCTTCCCTGACAGGGGTCGCGGCGACCAGCCTGCCGGAACGCCTGGGCCTGCTCTGGACCTTCAAGACCGGGGGGCCGGTCAAGTCCTCCGCTGCCATCGTCCAGGAACGCGTGTTCATCGGCTCGGACGATGGCAACATCTACGCGCTGGCGCTGGCGGACGGCAAGAAGGTCTGGGAGTTCAAGACCGGTGGAGGTATTGAGTCCTCCCCTCTGGTTCTGGAGGGCAAAGTATTTGTGGGATCAAGCGACGCGTTTCTCTATGCCCTCGACGCCGCGAGCGGGAAGCTGATCTGGAAATACGAGACGGGGGACAAGATCCTCGGCGGGCCGAATTGGGTGAAAGCGGGCGGCAAGACCTGGATCCTGGCGGGCAGCTACGATTTCAAGCTGCATTGTGTAGCGGCCGGCACCGGCCGGACCAACTGGATCTATGAAACCGGCAATTACATCAACGGCTCGCCCGCGGTGGCCAACGGTGAGGCCGCCTTTGGCGGTTGTGACGGGCTCCTGCATGTGATCGCACTGGCGGAGGGCAAGCAGGTGCGGGAGGTTGAGGCCGGCGCTTACATTGCCGGGTCGGTCGCGCTGGCCGACGGTCACGCCTATTTCGGCCAGTATGAAAACGAGTTCCTCTGCGTGGATTACAAGGAAGGGAAGAAGTCGTGGACTTTCCATGACCGGAACTTCCCGTATTACTCGACTCCGGCGGTGATGCCGGGGATCGTCGTCTTCGGCGGCCGCGACAAGCTGCTGCACTGCGTAAAGCGCGAAAATGGGAAGCCGGTGTGGAGTTTTGCCACGCACGGCAAGGTGGACAGTTCCCCGGCGGTATGCGGGAACAAAGTGGTCGTGGGGTCCGATGACGGGCGGCTTTACCTGGTCTCGCTGGACAAAGGCCAGGAGCTTTGGTCGTACGAAGTCGGGCAACCGGTCGCGAGCTCCCCGGCAGTGGCGCGAGAAAGGATCGTGGTCGGATGCGATGATGGGAATGTGTATTGCTTTGGAGGGAAATAGGCGGGTGGTTACATGAGTTGCATGGTTACAGGAGTTACTTGAGGAAATGATATGGAAGCTGGGGCTGGAACATTTCGGACGTTTGAGGATTTGGAAGCGTACAAGGCGGCACGGGGGTTTCGCGCAGCAATGTACGGGGTGAACCGCAGGCTGCCGGGGTTCGAGAAATTCGAGCTGGGCAGCCAGATTCGCCGGGCCGCCGTCTCGTTGACTAACAACATCGCTGAGGGCCACGGGCGTTTTCACTTTCTTGATCAGATCAAATTCATGCTGCAGGCGCGCGGCTCTTTGCAGGAGCTCATTGATGATCTCAACATCTGCGAAGACGAGAATTACGTGCCCCCACCTGAAGTCGCGCTATTAAAACAACAGGGCTGGCACGTGCTGAGGCTACTGAACGGCTATTTGCGCTGGTTGCGCGAATGCAAAACCAGCCAAACGCTAGCCCTGCATGAAAACCCGACTCCGTATGGCGACTCCGACGCCGACCTCGAAGCCTGGCTCGCCTCCCTCCCCTTGTAACTCATGTAACGAAACGTGAAACGTGAAACGTGCATGTAACTCATGTAACTCATGTAACCCATGCACCCCATGTAACCATGTAACCATGTAACCATGCACCCCATGTAACCATGCACCCCATGTAACCATGCACCCCATGTAACTCATGCCCTCATGCAATTGCTACAATTGACTCCGGGCGCTGGCGCGATGTATTGCGGCGGCTGTCTCCGCGATAACGCCCTGGTAGCAGCGCTGCGCCAACTGGGCCACGAGGCCCTCATGGTCCCACTTTACCTGCCGCTGACGCTGGACGAAGAGGACCAAAGTGCCGGCACGCCGATCTTCTTTAGCGGCATCAACGTCTATCTGGCCCAGAAGGCCTCGCTCTTTCGGGGCGCGCCAGGCTGGCTGCGTGATTTGTTTGCCTCGCCCCGCCTGCTCAAATGGGCCGCCGGCAAGGCCGCCAAAACCCGCGCGTCGGATTTGGGCGAGTTGACCCTTTCCATGCTGCGCGGTGAAGCCGGAAACCAGGCGCGGGAACTCGATGAACTCATCGCGTGGCTCAAGACCCAGCCGAAGCCGGACGTGCTTTGCCTGTCGAACGCTTTGCTTGTCGGCATGGCTCGCCGTCTCAAGTCCGAGATGGGCGTCCCCGTGGTATGCGCCTTGCAGGGCGAAGACTTCTTTCTGGATGGTCTGCCTGAAAGCCATCGCGCCGCCTGCTGGCAGACGCTGGCCGAACGCGCCGCAGACGTGGACCTGTTCGTTGCGCCCAGCCGGTACTTTGGCCACCTGATGCGCGAACGGCTCGGATTGCCCGCCGATCGCGTACGCGTCGTCCATAATGGAATTAAACTGGACGGCTATGTTGAGGAAGGCAGAAGGCAGAATGCAGAAGGCAGAATGCGGAAGGGAGAGGGCCAGGGTGGGAGCGCTCGGACCTCGCCCCTCGCCTCTCGCCCCTCGGTACCCGTGCTGGGGTTCTTCGCACGAATGTGCCAGGAGAAGGGGCTGGACACGCTGGTCGAAGCCTACCTTCTATTGCGGCAGCGGCGTCGCGTAGCAGACCTCAGGCTGCATGTCGGCGGAAGCTGCGGTCCGGCTGACCGGGCCTTCGTGGATAAGTTGCGTGAGCGATTGCGAGCCGAAGGAGCGCTCGGCCAGGTGGAGTTTCATCCCAACCTCGACCGCGCAGCCAAACTGGAGTTCCTGCGTTCGCTTTCCGTGTTCTCGGTTCCGGCGCGTTATAGCGAGGCCTTTGGCCTCTACGTGATTGAGGCGATGGCGGCGGGCGTGCCGGTCGTGCAGCCCAGGGTAGCGGCCTTCCCGGAACTGATTGAGGCGACCGGCGGCGGGCTGCTGTGCGCGGAAGAAGATCCGCAGGCGCTAGCGGAGGCGATTGAGGAGTTGCTGCTGGATCCGGCTCGGGCGCGGGCATTGGGCGAAGCCGGTCGGTGCGCCGTGTTTGAAAGGTTCAGCGCGGAAGCGATGGCTCGGGCGATGGCGCAAGTCTATGCCGAGGTCGCGGGCACTACAAAGGCAAGTACTCCGCTCTGATCTTCTTATCCCCGCAGTGCAGTATGGCCGCGGTGCGCTCCAGGCCGAAACGCGACTTGCCCGCATAGCCGGAGTTGAAGAAGAGCGTGCCGCCGATGGTCTGGCAGAACGGCTTGTGCGTGTGGCCGAATACCACAACGTCTGGACGCTCGTGGGCGAGCTGGGTTTTGATCGCGTCGGCAAGTGAATGCGGGTTCACGATATGCTGCACGAGAAACTTGCGCCCGGCGACGTTGACCACCTCAGCTTGCTTGTAATGAAAGCCCGGATCGTCCGTGTTGCCCTGGACGGCTGTCACCGGCGCGATTTGCTCCAGTTGGAGGAGGATGGCCGGCAGCCCGATGTCGCCCGCATGGAGGATATGGTCCGCGCCAGCGAAAAGCTCCGGGATGCGGGGATCGAAGTAGTTGTGCGTGTCGGAGATGACGCCGATTCTCATGGTGCGTGGGGCGTGAAACGTGGGGCGTGAAACGTGAAACGTGAAACGTGAAACGTGATGCGTGAAGGCGTGTGGTAAGCTCAGTCAGGCCTGCGGCCCTCACGTTTCACGTTTCACGTTTCACACGGATCACGCCTTCCCCTCTTCCGGCACGGGTGCTTCCTCTCCCTCCGGTTCCTGTGCGGTTTCCTTCTCCTTCTCCTCCGCCGGCTCCGCCGCCTCGGTGAGCTTCAGCGCGCCGGCGAACAAGCCGGTGAACAAGCCACCGCTCATAAGGGTGTTACGGAAGAATTCAAGCGTGGTCGGGTAACCGCCGGTCCCTTTGGTCAGCGCAATCAGCCAGCCCGCCAGATCTTTGCTGTATTCCGGATTGCCGAAGGGGTTGAACAGCCACGCGGCGGTATTGGTGAGGACATAGAACAAGATGGCCCCCATAATCCCGCCCGCCAGCAGCCTCAGGAAAGGCGAGCGGTGACTGAACCGCGTGCCGAATAAGATGATGAGCGCGTAAGCCGCGTAGTTGACCAATTGCATCGCGCTGAAGGACTGGTAATAGAAGTCCAGCGCGATGTCCGTCAGGACCAGTGTCCCCAGCGGGAGCCACCATTTGACGTTACGCGGGAAGAAGGCACCGGCGCAAAAGGCCAGCCCGTAAAAGGCGCTGAAATTAGGCGGGAACAACCCCGGCCAGCGCGACAGCGCCGCGACCAGCAGGAAGACATACGGCAACAACTTGCTCCACTTTCCGTTCACATTTGCAAGCATACGCCCTCGCGGGCGATTGACAAGGCCGGAAGGCTGCGCTGCTGCTTCCGCATGCCGGAGTTATCTGCTCTTGCTCAGGTGGGCGAAGCGGGCGGACGCCTCCTCCCAGGCCCCGGGGTTGCCGGGCTTCCAGGTGGCGACATCGCTCGATTTGCGGATGACCTCGCGCATCTCGGCCAGGGAGTGCAGCTCCCCACTCGCGCGCACCTGCACCAACAGGTTACCCAGCGCCGTCGCCTCGACGGGGCCGGTAACGACCGGCCGCTGGCAGGCGTCAGCCGTGAATTGGTTAAGAATCCCGCTCTTGGAGCCGCCGCCGACAATGTGAATGACCTCGATGCGGTTGCCAGTGAGTTCCTCCAGCCAGCCGAGCACTTCGCGATACTTGAGCGCGAGGCTCTCGTAGGCGCAGCGGACCAGCTCGCCTTCGGTCTTCGGCACGGGCTGCCTGGTTTCGCGGCAGAAGTCCTGGATGGCCTTCGGCATGTCGGGCGGATTGAGGAAACGCGAGTCATCGGGGTTGACGATGGACCGGAGCGCTGGAGCCTTGGCGGCCATCTGCGCGAGCTGGCTGTATTCGTATTTGCGACCGCGGGCATCGAAGGCGCGTTTGCACTGCTGCACCAGCCACAAGCCCATGATGTTCTTGAGCAGGCGATAGGTGCTGTCCAGCCCGCCTTCGTTGGTCAGGTTCAGCTCCTGCGTGCGGGCGGATAGCGATGCCTTCTGGACCTCGGCACCCATCAGCGACCAGGTGCCGGAACTGATGTAAGCCCAGTTGGGCTTGCCGGTGTTAGCGGTGGGAACGCCGGCGACCGCAGAGGCGGTGTCGTGAGCCGGCGGGGCCACCACGTTGACCTTGCCGAGTCCGGTCCTGTCCGCGACGCCGGAGCGCAACGCTCCAAGCACGGTGCCAGGCGGAACGACCTTCGGGAACATGCCCGCAGGCAGGCCGAACTTCTTCAGCAGGCCGCTCGCCCAGTTGCGCGTCAGCGGATTCAGGCACTGGGAGGTGGAGGCAATGGTGAACTCAGCGACACGCGAGCCGCACAGCGCCCAGTGGATGAAGTCGGGCATGAAGAGCAGGCAATCGGCTGCGTCGAGCAATTCGGGTGTGTTCCGCTTCGCCGCCAGCAACTGGAATAGCGAATTGAACTGCATGAACTGCAAGCCCGTCTGGGCGAAGATCTCAGAGCGAGGCACCTTCCGGAAGGCCTTTTCCATGATCCCATTGGTACGGGCGTCCCGATAGGCGTAAGGCTGCCCGAGCATCTCGTCATGGCGATTGAGCAGCACGTAGTCCACGCCCCAGGTGTCCGCGCCCACGGAGACGATGGCCTGGCCGTATTTCTTCGCCGCGAGGGCAAGGCCGCTTTGAATCTCGGCCCAGAGCCGCACGACGTCCCAGCGGAGCGAGTCGCCCAGGTACACCGGGCTGTTGGGGAAGCGGTGAACTTCCTCCAGGCGGATGGTCTTGCCGTTCCAGAGGCCGGCCATTACGCGGCCACTTTCAGCACCGAGGTCGATTGCGAGATAAACGCGGTCTGGCATTGGAGGGTTTTGTTGGTATTACTGGTTACTGATTACTGTCCAACTATTTGGCTCTTAAGCCAGGTGCCGTAGCCGATGACAACGGTCGAGAGGATCAGCATCACGATACCTGAGGCGATGAGGCTGTGGGCCTTCTTGCTCGAGCCCTTCCATTCATGGAAGATCCAGCCCCACATGGTGCTGAAGATGATGATGCTGGCCATGTGCAGGGTCCAGCTCGCGAACCCGAACTTGCCCATCTGCGTCTCCCCCATCGTGTAGAAGAAGAACTGGAAGTACCAGGTCGTGCCGGCCAACGCGCTGAAGAAGTAGTTGTTGAGCATCGGGACGTTCTGATTTCGGGTTTCGGGTTTCGGGTTTCGGCTCTGCCCACCCCCGCTGCTCTCCTGGCTGCGGCCCGGAGGGCTGTTGCGCAGCGTGCTGCTGAAATACTGGTAGCCGGTGCGGTTCTTGAGGTTAAGGAATGAGCACCAGACGAAGTTGGTGGTGAAGCCGCCCAACAGGACCACCACGAGCTTAGGCAGACCACTCCAAATGACGTTTGTCCCCGCAGCGCGCGAAGCCTCGCCAATCGGATTCCCCGCCGTGAGCGCGAACGAAAAGCAGGCGCTCATGATGCCAGAGAAAGTCGCAACGAGGATGCCCTTGGTGAAGTTGAACTCGGCGATCGCCTTCTTCTTCTCGGCTTCGGGCATTTCCTTTTCCTTCGTCAAGCCGGCCAGCGCGGCCACGACGATGCCGACCAAACAGACGAACACGCCGAACAAGGTGACCTTGCCCGGGGTTGTGGAGGCGATTTGCCCGATGGTCTCCGCGACGGGAATGGTGGGGATGAAGGTCTTGAAGATCGGCGGCAGGAGCGTGCCGAACGCCGCGCAATAGCCCAGCGCCACTCCCATGCCCAGGGACATGCCCAGGTAACGCATCGTCAGGCCGAAGGTCAGGCCGCCGAAACCCCACATGGCGCCGAAGAAATAGGTCCACCACAGGGTGCTCATCGTTTGCTGCCTGAGCACGCCGAACAAATCGTTCGTGAGCAGCGACGCCAGAATAACCGGGCAGATGATCCAGGAGAAGAAGCCACCTACCAGCCAATAGACTTCCCACGCCCACTTTTTGACTCCCTTATAGGGAACGTAAAAACTGCCGGAGGCCAGGCCGCCCAGCCAGTGAAAGAATACTCCAAGGAACGGGTTCATAGTATCGGATTAGTCGTTGAGTCTGTTGCTTTTTCTGGTGTTTCTGTCGGTTAAACGGGTTGCATCATGGTTGCATGGTTGTATGGTTGCATGGTTGCATAGTTACATGGTTGCATAGTTACATGGTTACAAAGCCCGGAGGCGCGACACCCCATGTAACCCATGTAACCCATGTAACCGTGTAACCCATTTAACGATGCAACTGTATTTAGCTTCGTTTCGCCAGCACCGTGCGCTCATAGTTCTTCACTCGCGCGAGCCATGCCTCGCCCACGGGCACGCCCTGGCGGGCGCAGAAATAATCCCAAACGGCGCCGGCCGGCAATAACTTCGCATCCTCCATCAGCGCCAGGCGCGACGTGTAGTCGCCCTCGGCTTCAAGCTGCCTGAGTTTGGCAATGGGCGCGACCAGCGCGAGCAAGAGCGCCTTGCGCATGTTGCGCGCGCCGATGACCCACGCGGCGACACGGTTGATGCTCGCGTCGAAGTAATCGAGGCCGATGCGCACGCGCTGGGCGTAGCCGCCCCAGACAATCTCCTGCGCGATGGCTTGCAGCTCATCGGTGAGCGTCACGACGTGGTCGCTGTCCCAGCGCACGCCGCGGCTCACGTGCAGGGCAATTTCCGGCAGGTAGCACAGCACAGAAGAGATCTTGTCCGCAATGCCTTCGGTCGGGTGGAAGTGGCCCGCGTCCAGCGTGAGCAGGATTTGCCGGCTGACGGCGTAGCCCAGGTAAAACTCATGCGAACCGGGAGTGTAGCTCTCCGCGCCGATACCGAAGAGCTTGGGCTCCACTGAGTCCACGTTGTGCTTGGGGTTGATTTTCTTCTGATAGATGGCGTCCAGCGACTCGGCCAGGCGCTCGCGCGGGCCGCGGCGGTCGGCGGGGGTATCCTTCATGCCGTCGGGAATCCACAGGTTGTTCAGGCAGGTATTGTCCAAGGCCTTGCCGATGGCGGCGCCGATCTCGCGGGAGCGGATGCCGTGCTCGATCCAGAACTGGCGGATGGCCTTGTCCGCACTGCTCAGCGTAACTCCGCCCACCACCTTGGAATGAGCGAAGAAGGTCGGGTTGAAATCGAGGCCGATCTTGATGGCTTTGGCCCACGCGATCCAGTTCTTGAACTGCGCGGCGCTCAACTCGTCGCGGTCCACCTTGCGGCCGGTCATCTCGGCATAACAGGCATGGAGGTTGAAGCGGTGAATCCCAGGCAGGACGGAAAGGGCCTCCTCGAAGTCCGCCCGCAGCTCATCGGCTGTGCGCGCCTTGCCGGGGTAGTTGCCCGTCACGGCCAATCCGCCACCGAGCGCCTCGCCGGCGTTCTCGAAGCCGCCCACATCATCGCCCTGCCAGCAATGGATGGAAACCGGGATGTCGGCGACTTGCTTCAGTGCTCCGTCGGTGTCCACGCCCAGGGCGGCATAGCGTTCTTTGGCGAGGCGATAGGCTTGTTCGATCTGCTTGGTGGTGCTCATATTTACAGGTTCAAGGTGATCTCTGATAGTTAGCGTTGCGGGATATTAGCGACCTCGCTGAGTGGGAGCAACCCGCTTTTGATTGAAGCGCTTAAGGGCAAAGGACAGGCCGGCTGGTTTGAGCGCAAGCCAAAGCCGCA
>Ga0118677_10004215_pt1 | contig 18763 bp, 17 predicted proteins | sample AliMusrvi5mmetaG_FD_86154 | JGI IMG/M metagenome (GOLD analysis project Ga0118677, IMG submission 86154) | reverse complement strand
GATCGCTATATCGCTATAGATCATCACCATCTCCTACCGGCCAGTGAGTTTTTACTTTTCTCACACCTTCAAGAGTCATAATTGCTGCTATTGGAATAATAATAAAAAAGAGATATTCCTCAATTGGTATATGAAATGGCCCAACAATTCCGAGCATCTGTTTTTCATCAAAATGCCAGTGGTGCTTGGCAATTGCATACGCATCCCAGCAAAGAAAAAGAAAGGCACTTGGGGCAATACTCAAAAATAAACGCCTGAATCTTTTGAGTACGCCAACTTTCAAAACAATCTCGAGCCAAAAAGAACCCACGACTGTGAAGCCAAGCATGGCCATATAACTCCATCTCATCACGTGCCTATTCTGCTCCAAACTAGATAGTTGTCTAGAATTGCCCAATGAACCAGGTGGCAAGTCGGCTTTTTAATCAGGTCAGACTCTTCTCAAACCTTGCAGTCATCTTCGCGATACTTGTTAGCGTCCTCTTTCAAGGGGTAATAAATTCAGGCAACCTGACATGGCAGGTATTACTTTCAGTCCTAGCTCTAGCTATTGGTATTCCTCACGGAGCAGTAGATCACCTCATCACTATCCCCCGCGATTCAAAAGTCCGCTTTGCCTTATTTATTACAGGTTATGTTGCTATTGCTTTAATTGCGGTACTAGCAATTCTGCGATGGAACGTTGTGGGATTTGAAGTTGTTGTTTGGATGAGCGCTCTTCATTTTGGTTTTGGAGATGCTTCTTTTATTGCTGAGACTGACCGTTTAGCAGGGAAAACTCCTATGTCTAGATATCTTGAGGTCTTCTATGCAATATCAGCAGGAACTCTCCCCGTAATAATTCCTCTAGTGCAGAAGAAAAGCTCTAGCGCGTTAGGGAAAGTAAATCCTGCGCTTATTAATTGGGCAGGTGATTACACGTCAACTTTGAAATACTTTGTACTAGTGATCACCTTGTTTGCACTCTTAATTCTTATAACTAACAAAAGATATCGTGAAGTAATAGATCTCATCGCATTGGCCTGCCTTGCTCTCATCGCTCCACCCCTTATTACTTTTGCTTTTTACTTTGGATGTTGGCATGCAATACGGCACACTGCCCGGCTCACACTTCTACTGCCTAAATCTATTGAAGCAGCACAAACTGGTAACGGAAAAAGGTCTTTCATCGCAGCGATCATTCCTGGAGTGCCAGCATTGGTAGGAACGGTTCTGGTTGGCATACTACTTGCAATATTTAATAAGGATGGATTTAGTTCATCATTGCTATGGTCATTACTTGTTGTTGTTTGGGCGCTTACTGTCCCACATATGATGGCAACGTCTAAACTTGATCGAAAAGCACTTAGATTTAACTAGTAAGCCGATCAAGTGCGCAAAGAATGTGCTCATATTTTTGACCCGTTGCTCTGCTCATTCCAATTTCACATGTCAGGTTAGTAGATAGATATGAATCAAATTTCTTACCTGAAATCTCTTCTGACTGGGCACTGGTGGCACTTGCTGTGAGTTCTGGGTGCAGCATTCCGCGGTCCCCAGCAAAACCACAACAACCCCATGAATCTAGGATGGTTATTTCGAGAGAAATTGCGCTGGCAATAACTTTAAGATTTTGATTTGATCCAAGTGCTGTACTTGAACATGTTGGATGCAAGAGTGCTGAATTAATTTTATGATTAACGCGCAGTCGCGGAAGCAAAGTACTCGCTACATAATCAACTGAATCGATAATTGTCAATGATGAGTCCTTTTTTGCGCGAAGGACATCTAGAAGTCCTTCGCTGCAGGATGAGTTTTCACAAACAATGGGAAGCTTGCCATTCATGCTTGCTACTAAGAGTGCTTGGTAGGTCTTCTCTGCCATCGACTCGTAGCCGTTAGTTAAACCTTTAGATTTCCAAGGTGTGGAACAGCAAAGATCGCTAATACCTTCTGGGACTAAGAAATTTACGCCTGCTTTTTTACTCAAGGAACGAAGGGAAGTCGCGGTTTCAGAGGAGAACATTGTCTCTAGGCAAGAGGTAAAGAAAACAAACTCTGGGTTTGGTTGTGAAATAGATTCGCGGCTTTTGCCACCCCTTGGCAAGTCTTTTGACCAGAGTGGAACCGTTTCTTTCCCAAATGCTAATCGAAGTAATTTGTTAGCAGTAAGAACAAGTGGAGTTGGAATAAGCTGGGCAATACTCATCACTCCTCCTACTTGTTTGACGCTCTTGCCCCAAGATTTTGATGCCAGGGTCCAATAAGCACTTCGTAAACCTGCTGGCTCATGTGAACGCAATTCTTTTACTAGCTCACCTGTATTAATACCGAGCGGGCATGTGGTGGCACACATCCCATCTGCAGCGCACGTTTCTTGCACCTCATACTGGGATTGGGCAAGTAGTTCTTTGTACAGCTTTTCATCACCATTAATATGCGCGGTTGAAATTGCTCTGCTAATGACAATGCGCTGACGCGGTGTTGTTGTGAGATCTTTACTTGGGCAAATTGGCTCGCAATACCCACACTCAACACAGTTGTCGGCCACAGGGCTGATAGTTGGATTAAATTTGATATTTCTCATATGTGCGTCAATATCTGAGCTAATTAGAACTCCAGGATTCAAAACATTTGCTGGATCAAATGCTTTTTTAATTCGTTTCATCACTTGATAGAGCTCATTGCCAAATTGTCGCTCTACAAATGGGGCCATCATTCGACCCGTACCGTGCTCAGCTTTAAGTGACCCATTTTGCGAAAGCACTAAAGAGATCATTCCTTCAGTAAATTTACGATACCGCTCGGCTTTAAGGGCGTCAGAGAAATCTTCATTAATAAGAAAGTGAATATTTCCATCTTTGGCATGGCCAAAAATAACTGCATCGTCATAACCGTGCTGAGTAAATAGTTCTTGAAGACCACTACATGTCTGGGCTATCTGAGAAACCGGAACTGAAATATCTTCAAGTAGCGCTGTTGTTCCTGAGCGCCTTGCTCCTGCCACAGTTGCATACAAGCCTTTACGAATATGCCAAAGAGAGTCACGTACTTTTTTATCCGAAGTAAGTTCTAGATCCGAAAGCGTGCTTACTTTTTGCGCAAGAGCATCTGTATTTTCTGCCTGATACTCAATAAGTAGCGCGGCTTGATGAGTTATTTTTGCCCCGCCAACATCCACGCCGCTTGCCCGCAGTGATGCAGCGTCCATAAGCTCAATAGTTGCTGGGCCGGTCTTAATAAGTGCATCTAAAGCATTTGTTGCATCAAGAAGGGATGGGTAAATCTTTAGCGCTGTAGCTGCCGCATTCAATAAGGGAATGGTGTTAAAAGTTGCCTCTGCGATAAACCCAAGTGTTCCTTCGCTGCCAACCATGAGGTGTAGCAACACATCGCTGACCGACGTGTAATCAGTAAGTGAATTAAGTCCATATCCCATAGTGTTCTTAATTTGATATTGGGACTGAATTTGAGAAACCAAATCTGATCGGCTATTTACAGAGGCAATAATTGATGTGAGCTCAGCAAAGAGATTTGGATCGGCGTTCTTTACCGCTTCATCAGCGCTCACAGAAGAGGTATCGATAATCGCACCGTTAGCTAGAACAATAAGCGCACTTTCTAAAGTTTGATAAGTGTTATGTGTAATTCCACAGGCCATTCCACTTGAATTATTCGCAATAACTCCACCAATAGTGCAAGCAACTTCACTTGCCGGATCTGGACCTAATTTTCTTCCAAATCGCGCCAGTCTCGCATTTACTGCCCGGACAGTCGCACCTGGTTGGACTTTTACCTTCAATCCACCATCTAGTACTTCGAAATTGCGAAAGTTTTTACGGGTATCAACAAGAATTCCATCAGTGACAGATTGGCCCGAAAGACTCGTTCCACCACTTCGAAAAGTAATACTTGTTTTGTTTTTTGAGGCATAGGCAAAAAGCTCAGCAACTTCTTCTGCGCTAGATGGAGTTGCGACTGCATTAGGGATGAGTAAAAAATGGGATGCATCAGCTGAAGTTCGAAAACGATCAATTGCCTTCGTTGATAGTTGCACGGGTAAATCTTCGCACAACCTTGAGCTTTAGTCTCTAATTCTTAGTTGCCTTTAAAAGGCTATTTGAAATCAGAAGTGCTGTTGCTATCGGCAATAGGTACCAGCTCTGTCCAGTGCTGCCTGCAAGCCACTCGGTACCAAAGAAGGCGATCACAATTCCTGCTGCAATCGTCCAATCGTCACCAATAATGAAGTCATACCAAAAATCAATAAATGCTTTTGCGCCATTAATAAATCCTCCGGTTTGAGGTTCAAGAATGACCTCCTGCGCAAATTCACTCATCTCTGCAAGTGCTTCATTTTTCTGCCTCGCACGCTTGGCTTTGAGGTAAATAACTAATGCCAGTGAAAGTACGCTCACAAATGCAATAAGACCTAACACTGCCCAGTTATCACCAGGCCACTTTGCGCCTGAACCTTCGGCTCCCCAGAAAATACCAAAAGAGGTAAGAAGTATTCCTACTGAAAATTTCATCGCATTTTCTGGAACCCTAGAAAGTGGTTTTGCTAAAGCAAAGCCTGCAATAGCAACAATCACAACAGCACTTATCGCCGCAATAGAAGCAAGACCAACCTGGTGCTGAATCGTTCCGAAGGTTAAGACTATAAATGCAACCTCAAGACCTTCAAGCAATACTCCTTTATATGAAAGAGTGAAGGCATACCAGTCATCAATACCAATTCGACTAACTTTTCCTGCAGCTCTCGCTGCTGCAACTTCATCCCTAAAAATCTTGTCTTCATCATGTAGTGACTTATAACCACTTGATCGCATGATTGCTTTTCGAAGCCACTGCAGACCAAACACTAGTAACAAGCCGCCAACTAAAATCCGCAAACTCGAAATAGGAAGTCTTGATATCGCAGGGCCTGCAATACCAATAATGATTGCAAGGGTGAGTAGTCCTGCGGCAACACCACGAAATGCTGATTTCCAATCGCGAGCTGTTCCGGCAGCTAGAACAATTGTTACGGCCTCAACCGCCTCGACGGCGCAAGCAAGGAAGACTGAAACAAATAAGGCGAGATTAGTGCTGCTGCTCATGTGACTCCCAGACGGGTTGTGTTCTGTAATGCTACGACCAAATGATTAGTCTTGGCGCTATCTGGCGCTTGAGGAGGGGGAAATTAAAGTAGTAGAAAAGTCTCACAGTCGGTAGATTTAGGGCATGACCACAACAGAAGCCGATAAATGCCCAGTAGTGGGCCATGCCGTTACCAACGAAGGTAAGACCAACGCCCAATGGTGGCCAAATCAACTTAACCTTAAGGTGCTCAATCAGAATTCCCCAAAAAATGATCCAATGGGTGAAGATTTTGATTATGCAAAAGAATTTAAGAAACTCAATCTTGATGCAGTAAAAAAAGATATCTTCACGCTGATGACTACCTCTCAAGAATGGTGGCCAGCAGATTACGGACACTATGGCCCGTTCTTTATTCGTATGGCATGGCACAGCGCTGGTACATATCGCATTAGTGATGGTCGTGGCGGCGGCGGTGCGGGAATGCAACGTTTTGCACCAATTAATTCATGGCCAGACAACGCAAACTTAGATAAGGCCCGTCGCTTGCTATGGCCCATCAAAGAAAAATATGGTCGTCGTATTTCATGGGCTGATTTAATGATTTTGACCGGTAACTGCGCGCTTGAATCAATGGGCTTTAAAACATTTGGTTTTGGTGGTGGCCGTGCTGATGTGTGGGAACCAGACGAGACCTATTGGGGAACAGAATCAGAGTGGCTTACAAATGAACGTTATAAAGGTGATCGCGAACTAGATAATCCATTAGCTGCAGTACAAATGGGATTGATTTATGTGAACCCAGAAGGCCCAGATGGAAATCCAGATATCTTGGCTTCAGCTCGTGATATCCGTGAAACTTTTGCGCGTATGGCTATGAATGATGAAGAGACTGTTGCGCTTATTGCTGGTGGTCACGCATTTGGTAAGACACACGGTGCCGGTGATCCAAGTAAATATGTAGGACCTGCTCCAGAAGGTGCTCCTATTGAAGCCGTTGGCCTTGGGTGGTTAAACACCTTAGGCACAGGAAATGGTTCAGACACAATCACATCAGGGCTTGAGGGTGCTTGGAATGCAACACCTACTAAGTGGGATAACGAATACTTCCGCACGATGTTTGCTTATGAATGGGAACAAACAAAAAGTCCAGCAGGTGCGACCCAATGGGTTCCAAAGGGTGGGGCTGCTGCAAACCTTGTTCAAGATGCACATAACAACATAAAGTTTCACCAACCTGTGATGCTCACAACAGATCTAGCGCTTCGTTATGACCCAGAATATGAAAAAATTTCACGCAAATTTCTGGACGATCTAGATGCACTTTCAGATGCATTCGCGCGGGCTTGGTTTAAGTTAACTCACCGCGATATGGGTCCTATTGATCGCTACCTGGGTAAAGAGGTTCCAAGTGAGCAACTCATTTGGCAAGATCCAGTCCCAGCACCAAAGGCAAAACCCGTCAGCGGTAAAGATGTCACCGACCTTAAGAAAACAATTCTTGACTCTGGTTTAACAATCGCTGAATTAGTTGAAACTGCGTGGGCATCTGCCTCTACATACCGCCATACAGATAAGCGCGGTGGGGCAAATGGTGCTCGCATCCGCCTTGAACCACAACGAAGTTGGGAGGCAAATAAGCCCGCTCAGCTCGATAAAGTTCTTAAAGTTTATGAAGGTATCCAAAGTAAATTTAATAAGAGCAGCAACAAGGGCAAGCTCACAATGGCTGATCTGATTGTTCTTGGTGGTATTGCTGCAGTTGAATCTGCTGCAAAGAAAGCTGGCGTCAAAATTAAGGTTCCATTCACCGGCGGACGCGGCGATGCAACTCAAGTGCAAACAGATGTGCATTCATTTGCAGTCCTTGAACCTAAGGCGGATGGATTCCGTGACTTCACCTCAAAGAGTGTCACTCAGCCAGTTGAAGTTTTATTGATAGATAAGGCTTCATTGATGGGGCTAACAGCTCCAGAGATGACAGTCTTAGTTGGTGGTATCCGTGCATTGCAGCGCGGTGTGCTTTCTAATCGCTTCTTTGCTGATCTACTTCGACTGCTCCCTGGACAAGTTCCGGCAGGTGTATCTCGCTCAGATCTGATCTTTGCTTCGAACTCACAACTTCGTGCGCTTGCCGAGGTTTATGCAACGAGCGATTCAATGGAGAAGTTTGTTGCAGACTTCGTCACAGCATGGGACAAAGTCATGATGCTCGATAGGTTTGATATCAAGTAAGAATTAAACCTACTCAGCCGGCAAGCAAAGTAATTACTTCTGAATCAAGATGCTCGTTTGTTGCAACACGAGAATAGCCGCACTCATCGCATTGGACAATAATCCCACTCTCTTTGCTGTAGAAAAGTTCTAGCTCATTAGAGTGACAAAATATGCATTCTGGAATGTCAATTACCTGTTGCATGGTTACCTCCCCTCTTAAACAGGCAAATACACTGAGGAAGTAGCAGTAGTCTGACATCAACCTATGCTTGGTCGCTCGTTTCTAAAGTGAATGGATGGTTAACTGCAATTTAAAAATGAGCCCCTCTAGCGCTAGCCAGAGGGGCTCATAATTTCCTAGAAAGTGAGTCTTAGGACTCGCCAGCTCTACGCCGGCGAATGTTGTCTGTATAGACAGCTATAACAATAACTACGCCAACGACGACATATTGCCACTCTTGTTGAACCTGGAGTACCTGAAGTCCGTTTGTGAGAACAGAGATAATTAACGCACCAATCATTGTTCCCCAAATACTTCCCTTACCTCCAGAAAGTGACGTTCCACCAATAATTGCTGCAGCAATTGCTTGGAGTTCATAACCTAAGCCAAGGTCAGGCTGAGCAGCGCCTAAGCGTGATGTGAGGACAACAGCTCCAAGCCCAACGAAGACTCCACAGAGAGCATAGATAGCAATGAGCCAACGATTCACTTTGACACCTGAAAGCTTGGTAGCTTCGAAGTTGGATCCAAGTGCAAATGTATAGCGCCCAAGTACTGTGCGATTCAAGATAACTGACGCAATGATTGCTGCAAAGAAAAGGATCAGAGCGCCGTTTGGAATGCTTCCAATCAAGTTTCCCTGAGCGATACTCGACCAGCCTTTTACATCTGCAAAAATAATTGGTGCTAGGTGAGAGAGAACCAAGGCTAGGCCTTGGCATGCTTTCATCGATGCCAACGTCGCAATAAATGGTGGCAGTCTAAGAAAGGCGATCATAAATCCATTCAACGCACCAACAAATGCTCCGAAGCACATACCAATAACAAGGCCACTCCAAAGTGGAAGCTTCCACCCAACAACATAATGACCAACGATGACAGCGCAGAGCGTCATATTTGTACCGACAGAAAGATCAATTCCGCCGGTAATGATCACAAAGGTAATTCCCAGGGCTAACAAGCCAACAACTGCTGTTGACATCAAAATACCGTTAGAAATATTCAACCAAGAATAAAATGCGGGCTGCATAAAGGAAAAGAATGCGAAGAGTGCGATCAGTCCTGCCAGAGCAAATACCTGTCCAATTTCACGCCGAACAAATTCCATCAGTCGGTTACTTGGCATTGCCTCAGTCTGACTCTTGGTAATATCTGACATTTTTATCTCTTCCTATTATTTTTGTTAGTTACGGTACTTGGTTGCGTATTCCATAATTACTTGTTGACTTGCATCTTTGTTATCTATAATTCCTGTCAAGCGCCCCTCACACATAACAGCAATCCGATCAGACATGCGAAGAACCTCTGGAAGCTCAGATGAAATCATAATGATTGACTTACCTTCGCTAGCTAACTTCTCCAGTAAGCGGTAAATCTCATCCTTTGCACCAACATCGATACCACGCGTTGGTTCATCAAAAATTAAGATGTCGCAATCTTCAGTGAGCCACTTAGCAATAACAACTTTTTGTTGGTTTCCTCCTGACAGATTCTTAACAAACTGTCTTTCAGATGGTGTTTTAATGCGAAGGGCGTCGATGTAATGCTTAGTAATTTCTTTAGCCGGTTTACCTTTGAAGAAGCCGATTTTGTTAATAAATTTAGGAATTGAAGCAAGGATGACGTTAAATGTAACGTTTTGACCCAGCATCAGACCAAACTTCTTACGATCTTCTGACAGGTAACCGATTCCAGCTTTGACACTATCAGCGGGATCCTTAATGTTTGATTCTGTTCCATCGACAAATATTTTTCCCGCGCTCCTTGGGTCGGCTCCAATAATCGCGCGTGCAAGTTCCGTACGACCCGCACCAATGAGGCCAGCGAACCCCAGAATTTCGCCTTTACGCAATTCAAAAGAAACGTCTTGGAGAAGTGTTGGGGTTGAAAGACCTTCAACTTTAAGTACTACCTCATGGTGACTCTGACGGTTTTCTGGTCGTTGATCCTGACTAATTTTACGACCCACCATAAGTGAGATGATCTCAGGAATTGAAGTTTCTTCCATGTTAAGAGTGCTGACATATTCACCATCACGGATCACGGTAACACGATCTGAAATTTGGTTGAGTTCTTCTAAGCGGTGGGAGATAAAAATAACCCCTTTGCCGGATTTCTTGAGATTTTTGATAATTTTAAACAGCGCGGCAGATTCTTTCGGGGTCAAGGATGAGGTGGGTTCATCCATAATAATTACTTCACCGCGATAAGAAACTGCTTTTGCGATTTCTACCATTTGCTGCCGGGCAATAGTTAACTCTCCTACACGCTGCTTGGGATTCAATTGCAGATCTAACTCATCAAGTAGCTCTTGGGCAATTTTGTTAAGGCGTGAGTCATTTAAAAAAATTTTGCTCGCTCTGCGGGGTTCACGGCCAATAAAGATATTTTGCGCAACAGTGAGGTGAGGCATCAAATTAAGCTCTTGGTGAATAATGCTTATTCCTAGATGGTGCGCTTCAAGTGGATTGGAAACTACAACGTCTTGTCCTTTATACTGGATTTTACCTGAATCTTTACTATAAATTCCAGATAAAATCTTCATCAGTGTAGATTTACCCGCGCCATTCTCGCCAATAAGAGCATGTACTTCGCCAGCTTTGAGATCAAACTTCATGTCGATCAGGGCTTTAACACCCGGGAATTCTTTGTTAACACCCTCAACTAGTAATAGTTGCGTATCCGACATTAATGCCCTCCAAGGCGATATATAAAAGAACGATCATAATCCTATTGAAATTAGCTTTGAAGATCTAGTCAATTTTCCTGTGAATTATAAAATGGGGGCCAAGGTTTGACCTTGGCCCCCATTTTTACTACGTGGTACTACTGGTACAAATCAGCAACGATCTTTGGATCGGTGATATTTGACTTGTCGTAGTAGTAGTAACCGGTGTCAATGAATGACTTTGGAAGCTTCTTGTTACGGATGTAGTTAACAAGTGAGTCAACCACTAGCTTTCCAATACCGACTGGATTCTGTGTGATAGCACCAGTCTGGATACCTGAATTGATGTGGTCGATCTGCAACTTACCAGAGTCAAAACCAATCAACTTGATCGCTCCTGGAGCAACCTTATTGTTTGCAAGGGCAGTTCCTGCTCCTTCAGCACAACCTTCGTTGGTAGCGAAAATACCAGCGATTTTTGGATGAGCTGTGAGAATTGCTTGAGTCTGTGTCTGTGCAAGGTTCTGATCTCCACCTTCTGCATAAACAGTTGGATCAAGTGTGATGTTAGGGAACTTAGCCTTGATTTCAGTGATGAAACCGTTAGCGCGATCTATTCCTGTTTGGTTTGTTTGTGAGTGTCCAAGAACGATTACTTCACCTGTTCCGTTGAGCAACTTGCCCATTTGGTCAGCAGCAGCAGCACCGGCACCAAGGCTGTTTGTTGCAGCAAAGCCAAGTGCGATTGGTGAGCTTGCTCCGAGTACAGCAGTTGCTGAACCGGCGCGAGTATCAAATTCAACTACTGGAATGTGATTCTTGTGAGCTACAGCAAGGTGAGATAGTGATTGTGTTGTACCAAGAGCGGCATAACCAATTCCATCTGGCTTAAGTGCGATAGCTGTGTCAAGCATTTGTAGCTGTTGATCGATATCTGTTTCAGCTGGAGGTCCTACGAAGTTGACTTTAGCTCCAACAACTTTACCTTCATTAACAGCACCGGCTTTTACTGCTTGCCAGAATTGTGCTGTGAATCCTTTAGCAATTAATTGCAAGTTAAGAACTTTTGGAGTTGCAGCATGTGCAACAGTTCCTGTGCTTACAACTAATGCAACCGCTGCAGCTGCAGCAATTCCCTTAGTTAGCTTCTTCATGGATTTCCTTTCAGAAAACGGCCCTATGCCGCTGTGAGTAAACCCTATATGCGATAGGGGCTTTCGGTTAAGAAAAATCCTGAATTACACGCTTAGTTTTATAACAAAACCGTTACTTTTGGGGTATTTCTTGCTATTGAGGTACGAGGTTCAAGGGGTGTGCAAAAGCCTCCTAGTTGGCTCCAGTGGCTACGATATTGATTAAGGGCTCGCCTTGAGCCAATCTTAAAAGTTGCTCTTCGACAAGCCTCTTGCCGCGAGGTTCAAACGCTGAACTATCGCCGCCAACGTGAGGAGTAATAATGACATTTTTTGCACTCCACAAATCATGCCCTTTCGGTAATGGTTCAGGATCGGTCACATCTAACCCTGCTGTAATTCTTCCCTTATTAAGTTCTTTAACTAAAGCCGCCGTGTCAACGACTGGACCACGGGCAACGTTTACAAGCGTCGCTCCTTCTTTCATTGAAGAAATACGCTGAGCATTCATAAAGTTTCGTGTATCTGGAGTGAGAGGAATGATTAATATAATCACATCAAGCTTGGGGAGATAGTTATCAAATTCTAAGATTGAAATCGAACCATCACGGCCTCTTCGAGAAAAGCTAACTACTTCTGTCTCAAAATGAGAAAGTTGGGTTGCAATTAATCGACCAATATTTCCATGGCCAACTACACCAACTACTGAATCAGCTAGCGACTTTTCTCTGGTGTGTTCCCACAAGCCTGCGTGTTGAGATTGCCCAAACTTTGCAAATCCACGCCTTGAAGCGATTGCCAAGCCGAGAGCAAGTTCTGCGGTAGAAGCGTCATGAACTCCTGCTGCATTACATAGCGTTACTCCTTTAGGGAGAAACTGAAGCACATCGTCATAGCCAGCATTCGGGCTTTGTACGACCTGTAAAGATTTCATCTGAGGGATTACTTCTAGGGGTTCACGTCCACCCATATATTTTGGAACGTAAAATTGGATTTCTTTAAGGTCGTCTTGCTTGGGTAACTGTCCATCAGTTTTTAAATGCTCAAACCCATGAGGGATCTTCAAGTCATCCCATTGGGTCCAAATCTTCATATTCAGTGGTCCTCATCGTCGATATCACCAACTTTGTGTGACATAAAGCGTAATACTTAGCTATAAGTTGCATGGCTACTTTTAGCATTTACATCTCAATCTTAAGCCTATAGGATTTTTAGATTACGGGAAGTTATCGAACAGGCTTAGCCCTTTTCGACAAATTGAAGCGTTGAGGAGTTTAATGAAAATCGCACGTGTTGGTGAAATTGGCAAAGAGAGGCCGGTGATCGTCGAAGGTGATCATGCATACTTTGTTGATTCCATCATTAGCGATTGGTCGCGAGAAGAGTTAGAAAATGGAGCATTGGAAAAAGTGCAGGGAGCAAATTTCTCTGCACTAGAAAAAATACAATTTGGATCAACTCGAATAGGCTCTCCTGTTACTCGCCCAACCAAATTAATCTGTGTTGGGCTTAACTACGTCAAACATATTGAAGAAACTAATGCCCAAACTCCTGCCGAGCCTATAATTTTTATGAAGGCTCCTGATGCATTCGTTGGACCTAACGATGATGTTGTGGTGCCTCCAGGGAGTACAGCAACGGATTACGAAGTAGAGCTTGCGGTAGTTATTGGAAAATCAGCGCTTTATCTTAAAGATCCCAATGAATCTAAAAAGCACATACTTGGCTACAGCATTTCACAGGATATTAGCGAACGCCATTGGCAAATTGAACGCTCAGGGCAATGGGTAAAAGGAAAATCATTCCCGACCTTTAATCCTATTGGCCCCATCATTGCTACAGCAGATTCAATTGACGCAAGTAATCTTCACTTATGGTGCAAGGTGGATGGTGAAATGCGTCAAGACTCATCGACTTCTGATCTTCTTTTTGGGATCGACCATCTCGTTTGGTACATATCTCAATTTATGCAGCTTTTCCCAGGGGATGTTATTAATACTGGAACTCCTAGCGGAGTTGGGATGGGCTCGAAACCAACAAAATATTTAAGGGATGGGCAACTGATAGAGACAGGAATTGCTGGAATCGGTGAAATCAAATCAAAAGTGATTGCGTACTCCGCAATCAAGGGAGCATAAATGAATAATGAATTCAAAGGCTTGAAGGCGGTAGTGACAGGTGCTGGCTCTGGAATTGGATTAGCAGTTGCGACCCTCCTTAAAGAATCGGGCACAGAAGTATTTGGTTTCGATATTGGTGAAGGTCAGATGGGTGGCGTCGCAACCTGGGTCTCATGTGATGTTTCAAGCACACCGAGCGTGAAAGAGGCGATGTCCAAGGTCTTAGCAAATACACGCCAATTAGACATACTTATTAACAATGCGGGCATAGGTGCAGTTGGATCTGTTGCTGACGCAACTGATGATGAGTGGAGTCGTGTTTTAAATATCAATGTCGCTGGGATAGGCCGGGTAAGCGCTGCCGCACTACCACTGCTTCGAAAGAGTCAGTCTGCGGCGATCGTAAATACATGCTCAATCGCGGCAACCGTTGGGTTGCCTAAGAGAGCTGTGTACAGCGCAAGTAAAGGGGCAGTACTAGCACTGACAATGGCAATGGCAGCTGATTTTGTCAGCGAAGGAATCAGAGTTAACTGTGTAAACCCTGGCACTGCAGATACTCCTTGGGTGGGAAGACTTTTATCAAATGCGTCAGACCCGGATGCGGAGAGAAAAGCACTTGAGGCACGCCAGCCAATGGGACGTCTTGTTAGTGCAGAAGAAGTTGCGCGTTCGATTCTTTATTTAGCCAGTCCTCTTCAGTCCTCTACAACTGGAACAGCGCTTGCAGTTGATGGTGGGATGAATGGCTTACGTTTACCCAAGTAATTAAACCCAATTCATAGAGGAGAAAAAATGCCGATAATTACAGGTTTCAAGACCATGGACATAAGATTCCCAACATCTAGAAGTCTTGATGGTTCTGATGCGATGAACCAGGACCCTGATTATTCAGCTGCATATCTCATCCTTGAAACAGATCAACCTGATTTAAGTGGGCACTCACTTGTCTTTACAATCGGGCGAGGTAATGACCTTGAATGCGCAGCGATTGAATTGCTGAAGGATTTTGCTATTGGAAAAGATATTGCACAACTTCGCAAATCAATGGGTGCTTTTGCCAAGAGCCTAGTTCGTGACTCTCAAATGCGCTGGCTAGGTCCAGAAAAGGGCGTTACTCACATGGCTGCTGGGGCAGTCGTCAATGCTGTTTGGGATTTATTAGCAAAATACGAGAAGAAGCCTTTATGGAAATTGCTCTCCGACCTATCTCCTGAAGAGATCGTTGAATTAGTTGATTTCCGATACATCACCGATGCTTTAACGCCAGAAGAAGCTCTGGCTATTCTTAAGAAGGCGGAACCAAATAAGAAAGCAAACGAAGCAGAACTACTCAAGGATGGCCTGCCCGCATACACAACGTCACCGGGGTGGCTTGGTTACTCAGATGAAAAAATGGTCCGCCTAGCAAAGGAAGCTGTTGCCGATGGCTTCACTCTTATTAAATTAAAATGTGGAGTCTCTCTAGAAGATGACAAGCGTCGCTTGGCTCTTGTGCGCGCAACAGTTGGCCCTGATATTCGAATAGCAGTTGATGCTAACCAGGTATGGGATGTTAATACAGCTATCAACTGGATTAAAGATCTTGGAGATGTTAATTTGCATTGGGTTGAAGAGCCTACAAATCCAGATGATGTGCTTGGTCATGCAACGATTGCAAAAGGTATCGCTCCAATCCGAGTAGCTACTGGTGAGCATGGCATGAACCGAATTATCTTCAAACAAATGCTTCAAGCTAAATCATTATCTTTCTTGCAGATTGATGCTAGCCGCGTTGCGGGAGTTAATGAAAATATTGCGATTATTTTGATGGCAGCGAAATTTGGAGTACCCGTTTGCCCACATGCTGGTGGCGTTGGATTATGTGAAATGGTTCAACATCTACCAATGTTCGACTTTGTTGCGGTAGCTGGAGCACATCCTGATCGCGTTGTTGAATTTGTTGATCACCTTCACGAACACTTCGTTGTGCCAACAGAGATCAATAATGGTCGCTATATGGCTCCCACCGAACCAGGCGCAGGCGCCGAAATGTTTGAGCAGACGCTCAAGGACTATTCATTCCCCGGTGGATCAGTCTGGGCATAAATGCTCAAAATTGATTCCCACCACCACCTTTGGGATCTTGGTGTTACTCCTCAGCCTTGGATCCAGGGTGAGAACATGTCTGCAATCAATCGCAACTTCTCTATCAAGGACTTAGAGTCAACAATTGTTGGCACTGGGGTCACTCAAACTGTTCTAGTTCAAACCGTTCCAAATTATTTAGAAACTCCTTTACTCCTTGAGTTAGCAAGTCAAAAATCACCCATTTGCGGTGTAGTTGGATGGATTAAAGTTGATGAAGAAACAGCGCTTTCTCATTTAGACGAGTTTTTGAATAGCCAACATTCAGAACACCTAGTTGGCATTCGAGATATGGCTCAAGATCTTCCAGACCCAGATTATTTAGCAAAGCCGACAAGTATTAAAAATATTCGCGCAATTGGTGAAAAAAATCTTACATACGACATTCTTATTAAGCCTCCTCAATTAAGCGCTGCTTTGGAATTAATAAAATCTGCGCCAAATACACGATTCATCATCGATCATGGGGCTAAACCGCTCATTAAGTCGCAAATTATGCAACCTTGGCAAAAATTTATGATCGAGATGAGTAAATATGACAATGTTGCGTGCAAAATTTCTGGTCTTATTACCGAGGCTGACTGGGAGAATTGGGTAGCCATAGATATCGAGCCCTATTTCGAAGTTCTCCTTCAAGCATTTGGTACTAAAAGATTAATGTTTGGCTCTGATTGGCCAGTAGCACTTCTTGCTGGAACGTATGGTGACGTTGTTGAACTCGCCGAAGAGCTCACCCTGTCAATGAGTAGTAACGAATTAGAGTTATTTTGGGCAAAAAATGCTATTGAATGGTATCAATTAAAGGTTTAACTGTCACAGCTTAATTGGATTGATAAATCCTTCCACTTCTAAACCTCTCCACACTTCTTCTGGAATATCAAAATCAAAGAGTTTTATATTCTCTTCGAGCTCTTTTCGGCTAGCAATACCAGAAAGCACTGTCGCAACTCCAGGATGACGCAATGGAAACTGAATTGCTGCAGCTTTTAATGGAATTCCAAAGCGCTGTAAGTAAGTTTGTATTTTCTGAGCACGAAGTAATAGTTCATTTGGAGCTGGGTCATAATCATAAAAAGCACCCTCAACTGGATTAGCTAATATTCCGGAGTTGTAAACACCAGCAGCGACCATCTGCACATTTCGCTTCAATATTAAAGGCAGTAATTCATCTTGAGCGCTTTGATCTAGAAGGGTATATCGTCCCGCAATAAGAACTAAATTGAGATCTACTTCCTTGATTACTTCACATGCTGCTTTGGGAAAATTTAAACCCACGCCGATTGCTTTTATAACGCCCTCTGAACGTAATTTATCTAATACTGGGTAAACAATGTTGAGTGCATCATCTACCCAATCATCACAGTCGTGAATGTAGACAATCTGAATACTTTCTCCACCAAGGCGCTCAATGCTCTCCTCAATGGAGCGAAGGATGCCATCTGGAGAGTGATCAAATTCGATCATAAGGTTTGGGTTAGCAGTGGGCCACTTCTCAAGATCAAGATTTTCTCCCGGGCGAACTAATCGCCCAACTTTCGTAGAAATATTGACGCTATGGCCTACTTCTTTTATTGCTTTCCCAAGTCTTTTTTCAGCCAAACCAACGCCATAGAGGGGGGCTGCATCAAAATAATTGATTCCAGCTTTCATAGCTTCAACCAAAGCTTCATTACTCTGGGCTTCGGGCACATCACGATAAAGGCCTGCAATCGGCGCAGTACCAAAACTTAATTTAGATAGGTTTAGTTCCGTTCCCGCAATATTGACCAGCTCAGAGTGGCGGGGCATTTAGTAAGCGACACCAGACGCAACCATGACATTCCCGTATGGGTGGAAATCACCAGTGCGAATCACTCCAACTGCTCCATAAGCAAGTTGTTTAAAATCTAAATGTGGGAGAGGAATAGCTTCAGCACCAGGAAAAATAGAGAGTATCTCCTGCTTTCTAGCATCAACGCTTGGCTGAATTTCTTGAGCGAACCAAAATTGCTCGACGGGTAGCTCCGAAGCAATCATCTGTAAAACATCGACAACTTTAGGAAGATTGGGGCCCATACTCAGATCAATGCAACGAACACCTTTTGGTATAGGAAAACCAGCGTCTGAGATAACAATGCGATCAAAATGACCAGTTTCAGCAATCATTGCCGAAATATCACGATTGAGAATACCTGTCTTTTTCATTTTTCTCCCTATATTTATTGATTACTAGAATCTATAAAGCGTTGAATCTCATCAGGTCTTGGTGATGCCATCGCCGAACCCTTGCGAGTTACTTTGAGGCTTGCAGCATAAACACCATACTTTGTTGCTGCAAAAATGTCATCCCCCATTGCCAAGCGAACACTTAAATTCGCACACATTGTGTCCCCTGCCCCGATTGTGTCCACGACATCAACTCGTGGGGCTGGAACTATCTCACTTTTTATACCATTCGAAACATAGGCACCCCTTGGCCCGAGGGTTATAACTACATACCGGCATGCCGTGAGCTCATGTAGTTTTTCAGCTTGCTTAGCTAAATCAGACTTTATTCCGGTGAGATTCTCTGCTTCAGACTCATTGGGAACGAGCACATCAACCAAATTCTTAAAATCGTCAATCGCGGCAACGGGCGCTGGAGTCAATATTACAGTTACGCCATTTTCTTTTGCAATCTTTGCTGCTGCTAAATTTCCAGATAGTGGGAGTTCTAATTGAAGCAAGAGAACATCAGAACCAATGATCCCACTCTGATGGCGCTCAATGTATTCATCTATCCCAGAGTCATTTGAGCGCAACATGATAATAATTGAATTATCACCATCAGCGGTAACAACAGGTAGTCCTACTCCCGTTCCAAGTTCTTCATGTCTCTCAACATGAGTTGAATCAACACCTTCACTTGCAAAAGCTTTCATAAAATCATCACCAAAGCTGTCGCTGCCAAGATTGCCTAGCATCGCACTATGGGCTCCAGCTCTTCCAACAGAAATTGCTTGGTTAAAGCCCTTGCCGCCTAAAGAGATTGAAAAACTGTTGCCTTTCATCGTCTCACCAGAATTTGGACGGCGATCTGCATATGCAACCAAATCCATCATAAAACTTCCAAATGTGGTGACTTTCTTGCTCATGTGAGTTTGACGGCTCCTAATGTTCCTCCTGGATGGCGTTTCTTGAAATCTGAGGCACTAAAATTGCGAAATACCATTAGGGCAGATGCAAGCGCATCTCCCGT
>Ga0118677_10006015_pt1 | contig 18767 bp, 18 predicted proteins | sample AliMusrvi5mmetaG_FD_86154 | JGI IMG/M metagenome (GOLD analysis project Ga0118677, IMG submission 86154) | reverse complement strand
GACTGGTCTCCGTGCTTGAGGGCGGATACGATCTTGAGGGGCTTGCGTCCGCCTGCGGCGCGCATGTCAGCGAACTCACATCGCGTGGCAGGACGCACCCAGTTTGCGGAAATCCGAGAGGTTGAAGGTGGCTACCGCCTCGGCGCTACACTCTTTGGCCAGCGCGGCAATGTAAGCATCCGGGAAATCCACACCGCTTTGCCGCGAAAGTCGCACCGCCTCGGCGCACACGGGGGCATCGGTGAGCGAAAGGCCAGGAAGCGAAAGTATAGCTTCCAGCACATCCAGGACGTCGCACCCGCTCTGTCCATAGGCGGACCGCAGCGTCCAAGCCACCTCGAACAACACTGGCGGACCGCTGATCAGTAGCGCCTGTCCGTCCGCGCCCGCACGGAACAATTTCGCGGCCCGCGCATGCTGGCCGGCGTCGTCCCTCGTGAAGAAGCGCAAGAAGACATTGGCGTCCACGAAGACCCGCTTCATGCGCGCGCCTTTCGAGCCACTGCCTTGGCCATGGCGGCCTTTTCTTCTTCCCGCGGGAGTGCGCGCCCCAGAAACCCCTGCAATGCAAAGAAATCGCGCGCCCGGCGCACTACGATTTCCTCGCCCCGCGTTTCAATGGCAACCCGATCACCGGTCACAAGCCCCATCGATCTCCGGGCTGCGGCCGGCAACGTGATCTGCCCCTTGGATGACAACGTGGCAATCGTCATATCTGATCTCCTTACCGCACGCCAACATGATGTAAGGTCATGGACATAATGTAAAGGGAAATGCGCGAAGTAAAGCGGATGTGCGTATTTGCAGTGGGCAGATCTTGGAGGCGAACTGATGATTTGTCGACCGGATCTTTTTGCCGATAGATAGATTCGAACACTGTCGACGCCGAGAAACCACGAGCTTTCCCCACGAGCTTTTCCCCCTTGACTCCGCAGAGCCGGTTCCACAGGATACCTCGCAGCAAGAACAAGCCAGTCCTGACCGGACTGGCCGTGAATGATGCACAGGGTGTGTCCGCTGCACCGCCGGCGGTTGCGGCAGGCTGTATTCGAGCAAGAAACCATGCAACGAACTGAAGAAATCCTCCAAAGAGTGGCGACCGGCCGGCTGCCCATCAAGGACGCCCTGAAGGAGCTCAACAGCCTGGAACAAGACCTCGGGTTTGCCCGCGTGGATACGGACCGCTTTCGCCGTTGCGGATTGCCGGAGGTTGTGTATGGTCCCGGCAAGTCTCCGCAACAGGTCACGGACATCTGCATCGCTTTGATAAGGGCGGGGCAGAACGTGCTTGCGACGCGGATCACCCGTGAGCAGTATGCAGCAGTGAAGAAAGTCATTCCAACCGCCGTCCATCATGAGATCGCCCGCGCCCTTACCGTGGACGCAGCGCCGCCCGCGCCGCCGGTTCGGCGGCCAGCAGCCGCAGCAGCGCCTCTTCCTCGCCCTCGCGCGAACTGGCGAACATAATGACCCGACACGCCAGCCGCGCGTGCCAGGCGCGGCCACTCGCCAGTTGCGCAGCATCGGGCGAGGCGTCGAACTTGAGATTGCCGAAGACGCCCTGAACCCTTGCGCCCATCGACGCCAGACGGCGGGCATCATCCTGCGTCTGGGCCCAGACCGCCGTGAGGCTCGCGTAAGCGGGCCGCGCCGCCCAGGCCAGGCGCTGGGTCTGACGCCAGGACTTCTCACTCAGGCGCGCATTGGCCAGCACCAGCGGCACGCCGGACCGGGCACAGCCGGCCACCAGATTCGGCCAGATCTCGGTCTCCATCAAAATGCCCAGACACGGCCTGAAATGCGCGAGAAAGCGCGCCACCGCTGCCGGTGTGTCCCACGGTTGCCAGGTCTGGCTGTCGCCCGGGCGCAGCAACCTGGCGCCTTCGGCGCGACCGGTTGCCGTGCCATGCGTGAGCAGCAGGCGCATGCCCGGTAGACGCTTGCGCAATTCAGCCACCAGCGACGCCGCAGCCCGCGTTTCGCCGAGCGATACGGCATGCAGCCACACTGTTTTCCGGCCCGGCGCCGGATCGCCTGCCCCCACGCTCGCGCTGTAGTAGCCGAAGCGCTCTTCCACCGCCTCCAGATAGCCCGGTTCCTGCAGGGCACGCCGGGCCAGTTTGCGCCGCAGCGCCGGCTGCAACAGCCACATCAACAGGCTGTAGAGCTGGCGCATCATGCGTTGCCGCCCCCGGACACCGCGAGCCAGGCCTGCCAGACGGCGTCCACCGACGGCGTCGGTTGTGCAAAGACGCAGCGCTGGCGAGCGGATTGTTGCGGGCCCGTGCGCCAGGCCGTGTCGAAGTTGTAGATCTGCACGTGCGGCCGGTCCAGCGCCACCGCGATGTGGCTCAGACCGCTGTCCACACCGATGACGCCGGCGCAACCGCCGAGCGCGTCGGTCAGCGCATCCAGGCCCAGCCGCGGCCAGACCTGCGCGCGCGCGATGCCGCCGGCAATGCGCTGCGCCATCGCCTCTTCTGCATCGCTGCCGTGCGGCAGCGTCACGGCGTAACCCTCGTCATTCAGACGCTGGCCCAAGGCGTGCCAGGAGGCCAGCGGCCAGAGCTTGTCGGCGCGCGAACTGCCGTGCACCAGCGCCACCACCGGTGTCACCGCCGCGCTGCTGTACAAGCCGCAGGTCTTGGTGGCGGGAAGCGCGTAGCCCAGCGCCTTGGCGCACAGTTGGCGCGAACGGGTCTCGGCGTCGATGTGCTTCGGCAGCGTGATCGAGACGTCAGCCAGCCAGCGCGCCGGCGCTTCGAAGCTCGAGCCTTCGCTGGCCGTGGCCAGACCGAAGCGCAAACCCCGCGGCGCCAGCCGCGCCAGGCGCGCGACGAGGGCCGACTTGGTCAGACCCTGCAGGTCGATCACGGCGTCGTATTCATCCTGCTGCAATTCCGCCTTGAAGGCGCGCCAGTCGCGGCGCGTGGCCGCAGAAAAAGGGGACTTGCGCCAGCGCCGCAGCTCGCAGGCAATGACACGCCGCACACCGTCGCAGCGCCGCACCAGGGGCGCAAAGCCGCGCTCCACCACCCAGTCGATCTGCGCCTGCGGCAGCGCGCTGCGGATATCCTGCACGGCCGGCATCGCATGCACCACATCGCCAAGCGACGAGAGCTTGACGATCAAGATCTTCAAGAAAAACCTTTGCGCTTTGGCTCAATGCGCGGCCGCGTCAACCACGGCGCCGGGCTTGACGGTGCGCAGCAGGGCCAGCATCTCGGCTTCGATGCGATGCAGCGCCGCTTCAGTCTGGCCTTCGAAGCGCATGACCAGCACCGGCGTCGTGTTCGACGCACGAATCAGGCCGAAGCCGTCCGGCCAGTCGACGCGCAGGCCATCAATCGGATTCACGACCGCCGGCGCAGCGAATTTCGCCGCAGCCAGCAATTGCTCCACCAGTATGTGCGCCTCGCCCTCGGCGCACTTGACGTTGAGCTCGGGTGTCGAGAAGCTGGTCGGCAGCGCGTCGAGCACGGCGCTCGCATCCGGTGAGCGGCTCAGGATTTCGAGCAGGCGGCAGCCGGCATAGGTGCCGTCATCAAATCCGTACCAGCGTTCCTTGAAAAAGATATGGCCGCTCATCTCGCCGCCCAGCGGCGAGTTGATCTCCTTCATCTTCGCCTTGATCAGCGAATGGCCGGTGCGGTACATCAAGGCCTTGCCGCCAGCCGCCTCGATCGCCGGGGCAAGTCGCTGTGTGCACTTGACGTCATAGACGATGGTGCCGCCCGGGACGCGGCTGAGCACATCCTGCGCGAACAGCATGATCTGCCGATCAGGGTAGATGTTGTTGCCGCTGCTGGTGACGATGCCCAGGCGGTCGCCGTCGCCGTCGAAGGCCAGGCCGAGTTCCGCGTCGCCGGCCTGCAGCGCTGCGATCAGGTCGCGCAGATTCTCGGGCTTGCTCGGGTCCGGATGGTGATTCGGAAAATTGCCATCGACCTCGCTGTACATCTCGGTCACCTCGCAGCCGATCGCGCGCAGGATGGCAGGCGCCGAGGCGCCGGCGATGCCGTTGCCGCAGTCGACGATGATCTTCATCGGACGCGCCAATTTGATGTCACCGACGATGCGCGCGCGGTAGGCTTCGAGCACATCGACTTCGCGCTGGTGGCCGCCGCTTTGCAGCGACCATGACTCGTCCTCCATGATGCGGCGCAGGCCCTGGATTTCCTCGCCGTAGATGGCGCGCCCGGCCAGCACCATCTTGAAGCCGTTGTGGTCCTTCGGATTGTGGCTGCCGGTGACCTGGATGCCGCTGCGGCACAGCGTGCTGGCCGCGAAGTACAGCATCGGCGTTGTCGCCATCCCGATGTCGATCACCTCGACGCCCGACGCCACCAGCCCGCGCATCAGCGCCGCGCTCAGCACTGCGCCGGTCAGGCGGCCATCGCGCCCCACCGCGACCGTGTTCTCGCCCTCGCCGCGCGCCACGGTGCCGAAGGCCCGTCCCAGCGCCTCGGCCATCGCCTCATCGATGGTGCTCGGCACGATGCCGCGGATGTCATAGGCCTTGAAGATCGAAGCGGAGAATTGCATACCGGAATCCCTAAATAAGAAGTGGTCTTTGGCTTGCGCTGTGCCTTGCATTGTAGGCGGCGGCCGCGACAGGGAGAGGTCCGAAAACGGCTGGTTCAGGCCTTGGCAATGCCCGCATGCCGCTTATCATGAAGACCATGACACCCGATGCCGCGCAGACCGCTGACGACGCCCGTTACCTCGCCCTCAAGGCCCGCGACGCACGCTTTGACGGGTGCTTTTTCACCGGCATCACCTCCACCGGCATTTATTGCCGCCCGGTCTGCCGCGTGCGCACGCCCAAGCGCGAGAACTGCCGCTTCTTTGCCCAGGCGGCGCAGGCCGAGCAGGCCGGCTTCCGTCCGTGCCTGCGCTGCCGCCCGGAGATCGCGCCGCGCGCGCCCCAGGGAGCACAAGGCGTCTGGTCGATGCAGAACGCCAGCCGCATGCTGGCGCTGCAGGCGGCCCGCTTGCTCGACAGCCCCGAGGGCTGGGGCGAAGCCACACCCGGCGTGGCGCCCCTGGCGCAGCGCATGGGCGTGAGCGACCGCCACCTGCGCCGGCTGTTCGAGGCGCAGTGGGGTGTCTCGCCGCTGCAGTACCTGCAGACACGCCGCCTGCTGTGCGCCAAGCAGTTGCTCACCGATACCTCGCTGCCCGTCACCGAGGTCGCGCGCCTGAGCGGCTTTGCCAGCCTGCGCCGCTTCAATGCGGCGTTTGCCCAGCATTACGCCCTCAATCCGACGCAGTTGCGCCGCGCTCGCGGCAAGGGCGCGACGGCCGCGCCGGACCAGGGCATCCGGGTCAAGCTGGCCTATCGCCCGCCCTACGACGTCGACGCGATGCTGCATTTCTTCGCCACGCGCCAGATCGACCGCATCGAAGCCGTGAACCGTGCGCGCGACCAGCAGCAGTTCGGCAAGACCGTGAGCGTCGCCGTCGACGGCCATCTGTTCACCGGCTGGCTGCTGATCCGCTTCGAGCATACCGAACCGGCGCAGCACCGGATTGATCTGCTGCTGAGCGATTCGCTGCGCGATGTGCTGCCGGTCATGATGGAGCGCGTGCGCTGCCTGCTCGACCTCGACGCCGACCCGCAGGCCATCAACAGCGTGCTGCACGCGCGCTTTCCCGAAGGCGACGGCCTGCGCGTTCCCGGCAGCCTGGACGGCTTCGAGCTCGCCGTGCGCGCCGTGCTCGGCCAGCGCATCAGCGTGGCCGCGGCGCGCACCGTGAGCACGCGGCTGGTGCAGCGCTTGGGCGCCGTCATTGAGACGCCGCTGGCGGGACTGAACCGCCTGTTCCCGACACCGGCCGTGCTGGCCGGCGCCAGCGGCGACGCCCTCGGGCAACTGGGCATCGTCAAACAGCAGCAGGCGGCCATCCAGGCTCTGGCGCGCGCCATGCTCGAAGGCAGCCTGCCATTGCACGCCGGAGCCGACCTCGAGGCCACGCTCAAGGCCTTGCGCGCGCTGCCCGGTGTCGGCGACTGGACCGCGCAGTACATCGCGATGCGCGCGCTGCGCTGGCCCGACGCCTTTGTGGCTGGCGACGTCGCGCTGCAAAAGGCGCTGGGCGTACAAGGCGAGCCGCATCCGGCCAAAGCGGCGCTGACGCTGGCGCAGGCCTGGCAGCCCTGGCGCAGCTATGCCGTGATCCGGGCCTGGGCATCGCTGCCCCATGACACCCAACCTAGAATGACCGACCTATGAAGTTCGCACCCGACACCGTTCAATGCCGCTACGCGAGTCCGCTCGGCCACATGATCCTGGCCGCGCATGGCGCGCGCCTGGCTGGCCTGTGGTTCGAGGGCCAGCGCCATCAGCCCGACACCGCCGACTGGCCGCAGGACGCCGCGAACCCCGTGCTGCAACAGACCATGACCGAACTGTCGCAATACTTTGCCGGCCAGCGCCAGGTCTTCGACCTGCCGCTGGACCTCGAGCGCGGCACCGCCTTCCAGCAAGCCGTCTGGCGTGCCCTGCTGGCCATTCCCTGTGGTCAGCACAGCAGCTACGCGGCGCTCGCCGCTGCCATCGGCAAGCCGCGCGCGGTGCGCGCCGTTGGTGGCGCCGTGGGGCGCAATCCGCTTTCCATTGTCGTGCCCTGTCATCGCGTGCTCGGCGCGCTCGGCGCCCTGACCGGCTACGCCGGCGGCCTGGAGCGCAAGGTCAAGTTGCTGCAACTCGAAAGCCGGGCTTGAAGCCGGCAAGTGCAGGCAAGCCCTGGCTCGGGCGCTTCATCCTGCTGGCCGCGCTGTGGGGTGCATCCTTTTTGTTCATGCGCATCGGCGGCCATGCATTCGGCGCACTGCCCACCGCCGGTCTGCGCGTCGTCATCGCGACGCTGTTCCTGCTGCCGATCCTGCTTGGGCGCGGCCTGGGTCCGCAACTGCTGCAGCACTGGAAAAAGGTGCTGTTCATCGGCGTCTTCAACTCCGCTCTTCCGTTTGTCTGCTTCACCTACGCCCTGCTGTCGATCAGCACCGGCCTGTCGGCCATCCTCAACGCCAGCGTGCCGCTGTTCGGCGCGCTGGTGGCCTGGCTCTGGCTCAATGACCGCCCGCAACGCCTACGTGTACTGGGCTTGCTGATCGGCTTTGCCGGTGTCGCCTTGCTGGCCTGGGACAAGGCGAGCTTCAAGCCCGACGCGTCGGGTCTGTCGAGCGGCTGGGCCGTGCTGGCCTGTCTGCTGGCCTGCCTGTGCTACGGGCTTTCAGCCAGCTACACCAAGCGCTACCTCGGCGGACTGCCGGCGCTGGTCACGGCCACCGGCAGCCAGCTCGGCGCAGCCCTGGCCCTGGCGCTGCCGACGATCTGGTTCTGGCCGCAGCAGACACCGGACACCACCGCCTGGCTGGCCGTGCTGGCGCTGGGCGTGCTGTGCACCGGTGTGGCCTACATCCTGTATTTCTGGCTGATCGAGAACATCGGGCCGGCGCGCGCGCTGACGGTGACCTTTGTGCTGCCGGTGTTCGCCGTGGTGTATGGCCTGATCTTCCTGCACGAGGCGATCTCGCTCTGGATGCTGTTGTGCGGCGCCATCATCATCTGCGGCACCGCGCTGTCGGCCGACCTGATCAAGCTGCGGCGCCCTTAGGGACGCTTCGCGCCGGCGTACATGTAGTCGCGCGTCAGCGGCTGGCGCGAAAGCGCCGTGCTTTGCGATTTGCAGCACAGGATCTGGTACAGGTTCATCCAGCCGTGGGCAAAGCCGTAGGCGCAGCCGGCCAGGTAGATCTGCCAGATGCGGTAGCGCCGCTCGCCGATCATGCGCACCGCCTCCGCGCTGTGCGCCTCGAGCCGGTCCGACCAGGCCTCGCAGGTGCGGGCGTAGTGCCGGCGCAGCGATTCGATGTCGAGCGCTTCCAGATCAGCGCCGGCCATTTCACGCAGCGCCAGCGACAGGTGCGGCAACTCGCCATCCGGAAAGACGTAGCGGTCGATGAACTCGCCCGCGCCCATGCCGATCCAGCGGCTTTCCACATCGCTGCTCGTGATGCCGTGGTTGAGCACCAGGCCATCGGGCTTGAGCAAGCCGTGGATCACCTGAAAGTAAGTCCGCAGGTTCTTCAATCCGACGTGCTCGAACATGCCGACACTGGCGATCTTGTCATAGGCCTCGCCTGGGTCCAGGTCCCGGTAATCGCACAGCAGCACCTGGCAGCGGTCAGCCAGGCCGGCGCGCGCGATCTGCTCGCGCGCATGCTCGAACTGGTTTTTCGACAGCGTGATGCCGGTGGCGACGGCGCCGTAGCGCTGCGCCGCGCGCAGGATCAGTGCGCCCCAGCCGCAGCCGATGTCGAGAAACTTTTCGCCGGGCGCCAGGCGCAGTTTGTTCAGGATGTGGTCGAGCTTTTGCGACTGGGCGGTTTCGAGCGTATCGGCCTCATCGCGGTAGTAGGCGCACGAATAGACCATGGCGGGGTCGAGGAACAGGGCGTAGAAGTCGTTCGAGACGTCGTAGTGGTATTCGATGGCGGCGCGATCACGCGCCGGGCTGTGATCCGCGAGCCACTGCATGGCCGCAGGCAATCTGGCGCTCACGCTGCGCGCCAGGCCCTCGGCCACACGGAACACGTTGCGCGGCGATCCCTGCACCTGGATGTGGCCTTCGACGAAGGCCTCGCCGAGGCTGTTGAGACTGGGCGGCAGGAAGTAGCGCAGCGCCGACGGGCGCGGGATGGTCACAGTCACATCGGGCTCGCCGCAAAAGTCAAAACGCCGGCCATTCCACAACTCGATGCGCAGCGGCACAGCGGCTTGCGACCGGATTTGTTCGACGGTATTCAAGAAACGCTTTTCGAAGAACATCGAGTTGCTCCTTTGAAACGCCACCCATCGACGTCCCGGCGATGACAGGGCGATGGTCGAGGCAGTGACCATCGGGTCTGTTGCGATTTGTCAATCAATGCCCGCACCATCGAACCTACGCTAGCGCGACACTTTAGTGAATTCCATGTATCGGATCAAGTTCCTGACAGCGCAGAAGGACTGTTCGCGTTCAAGCCGCCGCAACACGGCGGGCCAGGTTCCGGTCGCCGAGCCCCGACTGCAGACCCATCACGAAGAAAGGACCAAGATGGACAAAACCTGGATCCTGATCGCCAACGCACATCGGGCGCGCTGCTTCGAGCGCCTGACGCCCGGCCACGCGCTGAACGAACTCGATGACTTCGTCTTCCCGCAAACCGATGCCTTGAAGCCCGACGGCGAAGGCGATCGCAGCGGCGACGCCGGCAAAGGGCACGGTCGCACCGGACACGCCGGCACCCAGTTCGAACCCCGCACCGAATCCCATGCCAAACAGCGCGCCAGCTTCGCGCGCCAGTTGGCCGATTACATCAACCGGGCGGTGAGCACCCGGCAATGCGGCGCCGTCGTGCTGATCGCCCCGAGCGCGATGCTGGGCCAGCTCAAGCCGGTCCTGAGCCCCGCGGCGCGGCTGGTGCTGCGCAACTGTGTCGACAGCGATCTGACACGCTACCAGGGTGCCGAGTTGAAGGAGCGCGTGGACCATGCGCTGCGCCTGCCCGATTGAAGCGCCAGCAGACCCGCGATGAAAGGAAGACCATCGTGAAGATCCTGATTGCCGTTGACGGCTCCGAGCCGGCGAACCGGGCCATCGAGGCTGTTGCCAGGATGGCCAGGTCGGCATTGACGCTGGAGGCCACCCTGCTGTGCGTGAGCCCGGAGCCGGTGTTCTACGGCGACTACACTGCCAGCACCATCCAGCGCATCGACGCCGACCAGAAGGTCCAGCAAACCAGGGTGCTGGCCAAGGCGGCGGAACTGGCCCGGACCAAGGGACTCAATCTGGGCGAACCGGCACGCGCCTATGGCGTGGTCGCCAATGAAATCGTGCGCGTCGCGAGCGACCTCAAGGTGGACCAGATTGCGATGGGAACGCGCGGCATGGGCGCGGTTGGCAACATGCTGCTGGGTTCAGTGGCCCAGCGCGTGGTCCAGCAGTCGCCGCTGCCTGTCCTGCTGGTCAAGTAGGGGCGGGTGAGCCGCCCGAGTGGCCCTCGTGGCCCGACACGGGCAGCGCCATCTCCAGGCAATCCCGCCCGCGGTGCTTGGCACGATACAGCGCGACGTCAGCCAGATTCAGGAGCGCTGAAAACGAGCGCTGGCCGCTGAAGCTCGCGGCGCCGGCGCTCACGGTGTACGAGACGTGCTGCGAGCCGGCCGCCACCGGGCTGGCGCGCACGCTGTCGATGATGCGCTGGCCCAGCGCGCGACCGCCCTCCAGGTTCGTGTTGGGCAACAAAACCGCAAACTCTTCGCCCCCCAGGCGTCCGATCAGGTCGGACTCGCGCAGCACCGATCGAACCGTGTGCACGAAGCCCTGCAGCACGGCGTCGCCAATCGCATGGCCGAACTGGTCGTTGATTTCCTTGAAATGGTCGAGGTCGAGCATCAGCACCATCAGCGGCAGGTCGTAGCGCAGCGAGCGCGCCAGTTCCTGATCCGCCAGACTCAGGAAATTGCGCCGGCTCAGGGCGCCGGTCAGGGTATCGGTGTTGGCCAGCACCAGGCTGGCCAGTTCGGCGGCCTTGAGGTCGCTGACATTTTCATGGCTGACAACCATCCGCTCCTGCCCGCCAGGCACTGCCATCACCTTCATGCCGAACCACGATTCGTAGCGTGACGCGTAGAACGGATGATCGAGCTTGAAGGCCATTGACGCGCCGCAGCGCACCGCGTCGATGCCGGCCTTCGCGACCGTTAGCGTCAGCTCGTCGTTGTCCGCAATGCCGGCCAGCACCTGCAGGTAGTCGCGGCCCAGGTACGCGGCGCTGTCGGCATGGCTGCCGGCCAGCACGGCCTGATGCCAAGCGTTGTTGATCTGCACGATGGTTCCATGCTGATCGATCACCGCAATGCGCGCGTCCAGGGAATCGAACACCGCCTGCTGGAACGCGTTGGCATCGCGCAGCGCCTGCTCGGCCTGCTTGCGCTGGGTGATGTCGGCGTGCGTGCCGACGACGCGCAAGGGATGTCCTTCCGGCGTACGCGTGACGATAGCGCCGCGCGCCAGCACCCATTTCCAGCTGCCGTCCTTGCAGCGGCCGCGGTATTCGCTGGCGTAAGCGCTCGCCATGCCGCTCAGGTAGGCCTGCATCTCGGCGGCGACACGCATCAGGTCATCCGAGTGCACGCGCGCGCGCCAATCCTCGATCCGGTTGCCGTATTCGTGCTCGGCAAAGCCGTAGAGTTGTTCAAAGCGCTTTGAATAGACCACGTCACCGCTTGGCACATTCCAGTCCCAGACGCCGTCGCCGGACGCCTCCAGCGCCAGCTTCCAGCGCTCTTCGCTCGAATGCAGCTGCGCCTCATGAATGCGGCGCTCATTGATGTCCACCAGCACCACATGCCAGCCGCGGTTCGCTGGCAAGGGCGCCACCCGCATGTTCACGTACTGCACCACGAACTCCATGCTCGTCAGCGTCAGCTCGGTGCCCTGCACGTCACCCGTGCTGCTGGCGCGCTGCATCAAGGCATTGAACAGCGGACGATCGGCCTCTGACACATACAGGCCCAGCTTGCCGCCCATCAGTCGGGCGCGCTCGCCCCCGAGCAGGCGGGCCGCCGACAGGTTCAGCTTGGTGATGGTGCCGCTGCCGTCGAGCGACAGACTGCCAACCGGCGAAAAATCGTAGAGCTCGCTGCTTTGGCTCAGCGCCGACTCCAGTTGCGCGCGGGCCTCGTTCAAATGCTCATTCTGCAATTCCAGCTCGATCTGATGGGTCTCCAGCTCCTCGATCAAATGGTCAACTTCGGGCGGGCTCATGACCCTGGCCTCCCGCACACCGCGGCCCTGCAGGCGCGCTTTGGCCTGCCGGCGCAACTCGTCCACGCTGAGCGGATTTCTACGATAAGCCATGCACGTCATCCTGTTCGCCGCTGGCAGCCGGTAGCGCCACCCGCTTCGCCTGGACGCTGCGCAACTCGCGCTCCAGCCGCTTGTTCTGTGTGGCGTCCGAAAAAGTGATCACGAGGCCGTCAATCCGGTTCTCATGGGTGCGATAGGGCATGACGCGCACCTTGAACCAACGCCCTTGCGTGGCAGGGACATCACGTTCCCGGCACACCAGCGTGCGCAGGACGTCCTGCGCGTCGGCCACCAGTTCGGGGTAGCGCAGGTCCGAAGCGACATCCGTGATCGGTCGCCCGATATCGGTCGCAATCAGCTTGAAGATGCGTCCGGTCTGAGCCGTGAAGCGCCGGATCTTCAGGGCCTGGTCCAGAAACAGGGCCACGGCCTCGGTGCTGTCGAGCAGGTTGCGCATGTCGTTGCCGGCGCGCGCGAGGTCGACCACCTTGGCCTGCAGTTCGCAATTGACGGTCTGCAGTTCCTCGTTCATCGATTGCAGCTCTTCCTTGGAAATCATCAATTCCTGGTTGGCGCAATGCAGCTCCTCGTTGCTCGTCTTCAATTCCTCCTGCGAGGCCTGCATCTCGTCGCGCATGGCTTTGGCTTCCTCGCGCGCGCGCTTGAGTTCATGGTCCAGAGCCTGCAGCCGTTCACCCTCCTCGCTGTCCTCGAGTGGCGCATGACCGGCGCGCCGTCGCAGCGGGACCACCACATCGTAGAACACGAGCAGCACCATTCCATCGAGCGCGGCCGGCTCGGACAGCGGCTGCACCAGCACATCAACGTAGTACGGCGCGCCATCGCCGTTGATACTGACCTTCTTGAGCGTGACCAGCGCCTTCTCGCGCAGGGCGCGCGGGAACGCTTCGCTCAAGGCCTGGCTCAATCCGTCGCGCGCCATGGCAAACAGGTTCAGGGTCGGACTGCCGGCTGCCGGTTCCAGGTATCTTCCCGTCCTGCCGCTAAAATAAAGCATGTCGCCCTGCGCTGCAACCAGCACGGCGGCCGGCGCATAGCGTTGCAGCACCATGCCGTCGACGAGCGTTCGCAGCGCGGTCGCCGGAACGGCCTTGCTGGCCTCGATGACACCCCAGGACTTGGGCTGAACCCGGGACCGCGAGCCCGGAAATCCCGTCGGCATCGCCCGCAGCGGCGCGTCCAGACGCCGGTAGATGCGCGTCTTGCCCCCCAACTGCGCAAACAGGTCGCCGGCCGCGCCCGCGGACTCGGCAACCCCGAGCACCAGAAAGCCGCCCCGATTGAGACTATAGTGAAACAAGGCCAGCAGTTGCGCCTGCAGCGCCGGCTGCAGGTAGATCAGCAGGTTGCGGCAGCTCAGCAAATCGACCCGGATGAACGGCGGATCATTGATGACGTTCTGCACCGCGAAGACCAGCATGTCACGCAACTCTGCGTTCACCCGAAAGCCGCCCGGGTCTTCATGAAAAAAGCGATTGAGCCGCTGTTGCGACACCTCGGCCGCGATGCTGCGGGCATAGATGCCGGCGCGCGCCGTGGCGATGGCTTCCCGGTCCAGATCCGAAGCAAAGATCTGCAGCGAGCAGCGGGATTCCAGACTGGATGCTTCCAGCGCCTCCTTGAAGGTCATGGCCAGCGTGTAGGCCTCCTCGCCGGTTGAGCAGGCCGGCATCCAGGCCCGCAGCGCCGCGCCCGGCGGGTTGCTGGCCAGCAGCGCCGGAATCACCTCGGCCTTGAGCTGCGCCCAGACTGGCGGATCGCGAAAAAAACTGGTCACGCCGATCAACAGTTCGTTGAACAGCAATTCGGCTTCCTGCGGGCTCTCCCGCAGGTAACGCAGGTAGTCTGCGCTGCGCGTCAGTTGATGCAAGCCCATGCGCCGCTCGATGCGCCGCAGCAGCGTGCCTTTCTTGTACTGCGAAAAGTCGTGGCCGGACTGCGCCTGCAGCAGGATGACGGCCTTCTCCAGAAACCCGGCCTCGACCGGACTGACCTGATCAAGCGCGTCGGGCTCGGCCCGCAACTGCGCGCGCCGCACGTAGGCCAGGATGCGCAGCGGCAGCTCCTCCGCCGGCGCCAGCACGTCGGCGACACCGGCATGGATGGCGCTGCGCGGCATACCATCGAACTGTGCCGATGCCGGCGTCTGCACGAAGCACGCGCCCGCGGCCTGCTTGATGGCGCGCAGGCCCTGTGTGCCGTCCGAGCCCATGCCCGACAGAATGACGCCGACACCGTTCTGCTTGCAATCCTGTGCCAGCGACTTGAAAAAGAAATCGATCGGCAGATGCGGGCCGCCGGATGCGACCGGTTCGAGCAGGTGCAGCACGCCGTTGAGGACCGAAAGATCGCGCCCGGGCGGAATGACGTAAACGTGGTCAAGCTCGATCGGCATCTGGTCGTGAATCTGTGCCACCGGCATGGCCGTGTGGCGCTGCAGGAGATCGACCAGCATGCCATTGCGGTGCGGATCGAGGTGCTGCACGATGACCAGTGCGATGCCGGCGTCGGGCGGCACATGCGACAAGAACGCCTCCAGCGCCACCAAGCCTCCGGCCGAAGCTCCGATGCCGACAATTGGAAAATACACGCGCGCGTCCTGCACCCTGCCGCCTTCCGATTCGCCCCACTGTTGCTTGACTACAGTTTGTCAGCGAACTATAGGCGGTTTCTTGTCAAATCGGTCAGCAATATTGCCGCCCGGCTTCGCCCCTTCGGGCGAGGGGCGTCTCAGGGCTCGATCGCGTTTTCACGCATCAGCGCTTCGGCATTGCCAATCTCATCGGGGGTCGGCCGGTCCACCATCACCGGTATCTGGGCCAGGGTCAGGGCCTTGAGAGCAACGCTGCCGAGAAAGGCGCGCGACAGGCCGCCGCGACCGTGCGAGCCCATAAAGATCATGCTGCAATTCTCGCGCCGGGCCGCCTCCACGATGGCCTGGGCCGTGGCCGAATTGAACTCGATGCGCTTGCTCACCGGCACACCCATGGCGGTCGCGGCATTCGCCACCAGATCGAGATAGCGATCGGCGATGGCGCGGCATTGCGTCTCGTAGTCGATTTCGGACGGGTATTCAAAAGGGATGCCCCCGACATAGACCGGGTAGCGATAGACCGGTATCGAATGAAAGGCCACCAGACGCGCCTGCAGGCGTTTGGCAAACAGCACCGCCTTGAGCGCCGCCGCTATCGACAGGGCCGACCCATCGGTCGGCACCAGCATCGTGTCAAACTCTGGGTCGTTGCGTGCCAGGCGCACCACGTTGCCCGCAACCATGATGATCAGCTGCCGTAATTGCGCAAGGCCTCGTGCGAAAAGATCCTGACTTCACGGCGCTCCACCTCGATGATGCCAAGCCGGCGCAGCGCGGAAAAGGCCCGGCTCACGGTCTCCAGCGTCACGTTGAGGTAGTTGCCGATATCACGCCGCGTCATGGGCAGGATGAACTGGTTGGGCGAATAGCCCATCGCCGCAAAGCGCTCGGACTGGATGCACAGGAAGTGCGCCACGCGCACCTCGGACTTGGGCGAATAGGTCAGCGCATAGGCGCTCTGCTCCTGCACGATCTCGCGGCTGACGGCCCAATAGGCCACGTGCTCCAGGTCGTTGCAGCCGCAGTCGGGCATGAACAGGCTTTCCGCCGGTATCCGGATCAGGTCGCAGTCGGTCAGCGCCACCACTTCACTGAGGTACTTGCCCTGGCAGACGCCGTCGGAACCGAGCAGATCGCCCTTCATCGGGAACGCCACCACGTGCTCACCGCCGTCGACGTGGGTCATCCAGGTCTTGAGGGCGCCCAAGCGGACCACGTACAGGCCGTCAAACGGCTGGCCCATGCACAGCGCGGACTGGCCGGCCTTGAGGCGCCGCCGGCGGAACAGCGTGTTGTCGTGGATGTGCTGCAGGTGGCCTTCAAAGTGCAACAGATTGAGGACTTCGGAGAAGTCGGACCAGCGCTCATCCTTTTCCAGCTTGAGCGCAGGTTGGCGCATCGAAGGTAGCCAGCGACCGGCAACGGCGCCGGTCTCAGCCTGTACGTTCAACATGGTTTTTATCCCCTGGCAAATTCGCGCCCTGCGGACGTCATACTCGCTCCCTGGAGATAACTTTAGGGTTTACCCGGGTCGCCGTCTGTAGGGAGTTATCGACATCAGGTGTCGGACAAGCGGGATAAGCGCAGTGCCGCTTGACCTGTATGCGGGGTGGCGCCGGTCGGTCCATCCGCGTCGATCAGCCCGAAACGCACCGCCAGCCGCACTAGGCCGGCCAGATCGCTCACGCTAAGCTTGGCCATGAGGCGGCTGCGGTAGGTGGCGACCGTCTTGGGCGACAGATGCAGTTCCAGGCCGATGCGCGCGCTCGATTGACCATTGACCACCATGGTGATGATCTGGCGCTCGCGCGGCGACAGCGTTGCCAGCGGGTCGACCTCATCGACCTGCGTGAAGACTTCGAGCGCCAGCCCCATGACCTCCGAGCCCAGGTGGCGCTTGCCCTGCACCGCCGCCTCGATCGCCTGCAGCAGATCGCTGCCCGGCGAGCCCTTGAGCACATAGCCATTGGCGCCCAGGCGCAGCGCCTCGGCCACGTCGCGCGGCTGCGCCGACATGCTCAGCACGACGCAGCGCGTCGGCAGATGGCGGCGTTGAATTTCGACCAGCAGTTCAAAACCCGAACGCCCGCCCAGATTGAGGTCGAGCAGCACGACTTCAGGGCGCAGGCGCACCAGATCGGCCAGGGCCGCGGTCAGGTCGGCCGATTCACCCACCACCTCGTAGCCCTTGGCCTCGAGCAGGGCACGCAAACCTTCGCGCATGATCTGATGGTCATCGACCAGGTAGAGCCGCGTCATGACAGCGCCTCCCAGCTGAAATTCACGCGCGTCCCGTGTCCGGGCGCGGAGTCGACGGTCACGATGGCGCCGATCATCTGCGCGCGCTCGTGCATGCCCAGAATGCCGAGGTGGCGCTCCTTGATATGCGCCACCGGCGCCATCCCCTCGCCATCGTCCGCGACTTCCACCTGCAGGGCGCCGACCTTGCCCGACAGGCGCACCACAATCGTCGGCGAACCGGAGTGGCGCAGCGCGTTTTCGACCGCTTCCCGCGCCACCATGAAGGCTGCGTATTCGACTTCGGCCGGCCAGCGCAGATGCGCCATCTCGGGCCCGACGTGCAGGGAAATGTCGATCTGCGGCTGTGTCAGCGCGCGGTTGCGAAGCTCGTTGTCGAGCGCTGCGACAAAGCCCTGCTCCTCCAGCAGCGGCGGGCGCAGGTCGACCAGCACCTGCCTGATCTGGGCGATGGCCTGGCTCACCAGCGCGCCCATCTGCCCCTGCAGGCGCGCGACGCCGGGCGACACGGCCAGATCCTGGTCGGACTGCAGCGTCAGAATGGTTTCGTGCGCCATGCGAATGGCGGCCATGGTCTGGCCCAACTGGTCGTGCAGGGTCTGCGCCAGGCCCTTGACCAGCGAGCGCTCCTGCGTCATGAGGCGCTTGGTCAGGTCGGTCAGCCGCGTCTGCGACCGCTGGGCTTCGGCGTCCAGTCGCACGCGCTCGGTGACATCGCGCAGGCAGGCGATCAGCAACTGCTGCTCGCCGACTTCGATCTTGGAGATGATGACTTCAAGCTCGAGAATCTGGCCATCCGAGCGCAGCCCCTTGACGCGGCGGGTCAGGCCGATGGCGCGCGTGGCGACGTTCGAGGCGGCGAATTCGCGCAGGTGCTGCGGGTGCATCGCCCGCACGCCGTGCGGCAGCAGAAGGTCCAACGGCTGGCCCAGCATGCTTTCGCGCGTGCGCTGGAAGATCCGCTCGGCTGCGGGGTTGAACATGTTGATCCGCCCGTCGACATCGATGCTGATCAGGCCGTTGCTGGTGACGTTGATCACGGCCGCGAGGGTCTGGCGTTCTTTCTGCAACGCCTGCTCGATCTCGTGCTTTTCGGTGATGTCACGAAAGTAGACTGCCAGACCGTCCTTTGACGGATAGGACGTCACCGACAACCATCGGTTCACACCCCCGGCGGCCTGCGCCTCGAAATTGGTCGTGCAGGATTCTGCCAGCGCACGCTTGAATTCGGTCTGGTACACCGTTCCCACGGCATCCGGGTACTCGTCCCACACAATGTGGCCCAGCAACTCATCGCGCCGGCGCTCCAGGATTTTCTCGGCTTGGGCGTTGACATAGGTGAAGCGCCCGTCGCGGTCCACCGTGAAGAATGCATCGGTGATGTTCTCGAGCGTGTTGGTCAGGCGCTGCGTCAGTTCACGCTCGTGCTGCTGCGCGCGCAATTGCTCGGACACATCCTTCACCATCACCATGCGCGCGGCGGTCTCGCCAACGGCAAGGTCCTGCGTCACGATTTCGACGTCCATCACACGGCCATCGCAGTGGCGGTGGCGCCAGGTCCGCTGCGCCACCCGCGCCAGCAGCGGCAGCCTGAGGTTCTCATGCAGCCGCGGCACATCTTCCGGGACGTGCAGATCGGGCACGCTCAGCGCAAGAAACGCCCGCTTGCTGTAGCCATACATCGCCAACGCCGCCGCATTGACCGCCAGTAGCCGCAGCGACTGTACGTCATAAAGCCAAATCGGCAGCGGGTTTTCCGCAAACACCTGCCGGTAGCTGGCGTCTATGCCCTCGAACAGGTTTTTCGACAACGTGTCCGGGCGCGGATTTTCAGGGGCAGCTGGCACGGCTGGACATTTTCATGACGGACGCCTGGCGAAGATAGTTTTCATTCTGGTGACAATGCTACTGGAGACAGTCCGCAGCGTAAATAGATAGCCTTATCCAACGAGGTATGAGCCTGAAGCGATGTCCGTGATTCCAATGAGGTATGAGCCTGAACTGCGGGTTTGGGTCGATCATTTCCCACATG
>Ga0118677_10007045_pt1 | contig 18771 bp, 17 predicted proteins | sample AliMusrvi5mmetaG_FD_86154 | JGI IMG/M metagenome (GOLD analysis project Ga0118677, IMG submission 86154) | reverse complement strand
AATCTGGGCCGCATCTCGGCTTATGAGGCCCGCACCCTGAAACAGCTCTGGACCTTCCAGCAGCGCGCGCCGTTTCTGACCAGCATCATTTCCACCGCCGGCGGCATCGGTTTTGTCGGTGACTTCGACCGCGTCTTCCGCGCGTTTGACGTCAAGACCGGCAAGACCTTGTGGGATACGCGGCTGGGCACCGGCGTGCAGGGCTTCCCCATCACCTTCAGCGTGGGCGGCGAGCAGTTCATCGCCGTCACCACCGGCACCCAGGGCGGCAGCCCGGTGCAGAAGCCCAGCACCATGCTGCAGGAAGTGCACCGTTCCCAGACCGGACAGGCGGTTTACGTCTTCGCCCTGCCCAAGCAGCACTGATGCCGCAGGCCTTAGCTGACGGCGTATCGCTGCATTTCGAGCGGGCCGGCCAGGGCGTACCGCTGCTGCTGATCCCCGGCGCGCTGGGTACGGGGGCGGGCGATTTTGCGGCGCAGATCGAATGGTTTGCCGCGCGGCGTTTCGAAGTGATCGCGCCGGACCCACGCGGCTATGGCAAATCGCGCCCGCCGAGCCGCGAATATCCACCCGATTTCTACCACCGCGACGCCGCCGACATGTTTGCAGCAATGACGGCGCTGGAGCATCGCCGCTTCGCCATCATCGGCTGGAGTGACGGCGCCAATATCGCCACCATCATGGCCGCCACCCATCCTGAACGCGTGTCCAGGCTGGTGGTGTTCGGCGGCCAGTCCTTTCTGACGGCGGAGGAAATCGCCGCCTTCAACGACATTCGCAAGATTTCCGCCTGGTCGCCGCGCGCCGCCGAGGCGATGCGCGCTGTCTATGGTGACGAACTGGACGAATTGTGGGATCGCTATGTCGCCGGGCAGGAAGCCTTGTTCAACGCGGGCGGCGATCTATATGCGGGGCTGCTGGCCCAGGTCACATGCCCCACCCTGGTGCTGCACGGCGCCAGGGACCCGCTGATCCCAGGCCTGCACCCCCAGGCGATCCATCGCGGTATCGCCGGTTCGCGGCTGCACATCTTCCCCGAGGGCAAGCACAATATCCACCAGCGCTTTGCCGAGGACTTCAATGCCATGACCTTTGCCTTCCTCACCCGGCCGGATTGAAGCTATTATCCGGCAACAACGACAATAAAAGGCTTCCGCGTGACCGACCGGCTGATCTCGATTTTTCCCACCACCATCCTGCATCGTCATCTGGACGGCATGGAGGAGACCAACCAGCAACTTTCCGCGCTGGTGAGCACAATCGCCGCCACCGAGCCCAACGCCACTTTGGGCACCACCACCGAGGGCGGTTTCCAGACCAAGGAAGACCTGTTCCAGCGTGACAATCCCGGCATCAACGCGCTCAAGCCCCATATCCTTCAGGCCGTACAGGAATATGCCGGCCATGTCCTGCGCCAGGAATTGATGATTGCCCCCGCCAAAGTCGATTTCATCCTGTGGGGTTGGGCTGTTTGCTACAAAGCTGGCCACACCCAGGGCCTGCACGTGCATCCCGGCGCCAATGTCAGTGGCGTCTATTATGTGAGCGCGCCGCCCGCGACCCTGCAACCTGGCGATGTCGGCAAGATTTCCTTCTACGATCCGCGCCCGCGCGCAACCATGATCCAGCTGCCCCATCAGGTGAATCGCCACCGCGTGGCGCCGGTTCCCGGCGACATGTATCTGTTTCCCTCCTGGCTGGAGCATTCGGTGTCCGCTTTCCAGGGCGAAGGGGAGCGGCTTTGCATCGCGTTCAACGCCAAGTTGATTTTGGAATAACTATAACAATATCAATGGTTTATCGCCGTTGTACGGGGCCACATGAGCAACGCCCTCAAGGTTGAGAAGCTGCGCGCCAAGGCGGGGAATCTGTACGCGGCCGGGCAGTGGGACGAAGCGGAAAAGCTCTGCGGCCGCATCCTCGAGCTGCATCGCACCGACCTTGCGGCGCGAACCATGATCGGCGAGATCCGCCTGAGCCAAGGCCGCGCGGCGGAGGCGCTGGCGATTTTTGATCCGCTGGTAGCAGAAGCACCCGGCGATGCCGGCATCCGCAGCCAGCGCGGGCTGGCGCTGCAGGATCTGGGGCGGCGGCAAGAGGCGCTGGCCGATTTCGACCAGGCGCTGGCGATCAAGCCCGGCAATGTCATCAGTCTTTTGTATCGCGGCAACCTGTTCCTGGAAGCGGGCGCGGTCGACACCGCGCTTGCCGCCTATGAGCAACTGATCAGGAGCGCGCCCGGTTATGACGAAGCTTGGTTTCGCCGCGGCAGCGCGCTGTGGCTGTTGGAGCGGTTCGAGGAGGCGCTGGCTAGCTATGCTAATGCCTTAGCGCTCAATCCGGCCCGCTTCAGCGCCGCCTTCAATAGCGGAACGGTGTTGCTGAAGCTGGATCGTTATGGCGAAGCCCTTGCTGCCTTCGAACAGGCGCGCGGCATCGTGCCTGCCCATCCCTATGTGCTGGGCGGCATCGCCGGTGCCATTCTCGGCGGGGCAGATCTGGCGCGCTGGGACGACTGCCGTGCGCAGGTGACCGCTGCCGTACGGGACTCCAGCGCCGTGATCGCGCCGCTGACTTTCTTGCCGTTTTGCGATGACGGCGCGTTGCGGCGCGCCTGCAGCGAGGCATTTGTCGCCGACCGCGTGCCCGCACCGGCCGCGTCGCTATGGAACGGCGAACTCTATGGCCATGACCGTATCCGTATCGCCTATCTGTCGTCGGACTTCCGCCAGCATGCCACCGCCGAGCTGATCGCCGGCCTGATCGAGCGGCATGATCGCAGCCGCTTCGAGATCACCGGCATTTCCTTCAGCCCCGACGCTGGCAGCGGCATGCGCGCGCGACTGATCAAGGCCTTCGACTGTTTCGAGGACGTTCGCGCGCTGGATGACGCGCAGGTAGCGCAGCTGTTGCGCGAGCGGGAGATCGACATTGCGGTGGATCTGAAAGGTCATACCGAAGGGGCGCGTCCGGGCATCATGGCGCACCGCCCCTGTCCGGTGCAGGTGAGTTACCTGGGGTATCCCGGCACCATCGGCGCGCCCTGGTTGGACTATATCCTGGCTGACTCTATCGTGCTGCCGTTCAGCGATCAGCCTTTCTACAGCGAGAAAATCATCCACCTGCCGCATTGCTACCAGGTCAATGATTTCAGCCGCGCAATCGCTGACACGACGCCAACCCGGACCGAATCCGGATTGCCGGACAGTGGTTTTGTTTTTTGCTGCTTCAATGCCGCCTGGAAGATCACGCCACAGATGTTTTCTGTCTGGATGCGGTTGTTGGCGTCCGTGCCAAGCAGCGCGTTGTGGCTGCTGGACGATAACGACTCCGCGCGCGGGCATTTGCGAGAGGCTGCCGCCATGCATGGCATCGATCCGGCGCGGCTGGTGTTCGCGCCGCGCGTAGAGCCGGTGGCGCATCTGGCGCGCCACCGGCTGGCGGATTTGTTCCTGGATACGCTGCCCTACAATGCCCACACCACCGCCAGCGATGCGCTGTGGACCGGCCTGCCGCTGGTCACCGTACTGGGCAATCAGTTCGATGGGCGGGTGGCGGCCAGTTTGCTCACCACCATCGGCCTGCCCGAATTGGTAACGCCAAATCTGGAAACCTACGAAGCATTGGCGCTGGCGCTGGCGCGAGATCCTGCCCGCCTGACGGCAATAAAGACGCAACTGGTGCAAAATCGCCTGTCCAGTCCGTTGTTCGATACGGACGGTTTCCGTACCGCCATTGAGGCGGCCTATCAGGACATGCTGTCCGCCGGTAACTTGCCCTAGGCGCTTGATTTTGTTTCAATTGCGCAAGGCGGCTGGTTATTGCCGCCGCGGGGGCAAGGGAGAGCGTATGCGTCATTTGTGGTGGCTTTTGGTGCCGGTTTGCGCAGGTTTGGCCGCGCCCGCCCAAGCCCGTCCGCGGGACGAGGCGCTGTCCGGCGCCTTTCGCTGCGCGGTGATCGCCGATTCTCATCAATGGCTGGATTGCTATTACGGCGCGGCCCAGCCGGTGCGCGCCGCCTTGGCCATGCCGCCGGCGCTGCCTGCCCAGGTCAAGCTGGCAGCGGTGCCGCCGGCCGGCGGCGTGCCGCGCGATGAAGCGGCGCGCGACGATGTGATGACCGGCGCCGCCGGTTGCAACCGCGTGGCCGGCGACCGTCCCTGGCTGGATTGTTATTACGGCGCCGCCGCGCCGATGCGCGCCGTGCTGGGTCTTGCCGGCGGCAAGCAGGTCGCCTCGCGCCCCGCGCCGCCAATGGATTATGTGCCGCCGCCGCGCGCGATCGTCGCGGCGCCCGTGCGGTCCGGGCCGCCGCCCTTGCCGCGCCGCCGGGACGGGGCGCTCGACGGCGTGTTCGGCAATATAAAGCCGATCGTGCGCAAGGTGCCGATGCAGTCCTTCAGCCTGGACCGCAGCGGCGCTTTCACCGTCACCCTGGCCGACGGCCAGGTGTGGAAGCAGAACGACGAAGACGAGACGCATCATCCCGCCCATTGGGGCGAGGCCGGTCCCAGCACCCTGGTAAGCATCGCGCCCGATGCGATGAGCACCTACACCATGACGATTGACGGCCAGCAGCGCATGTACAAGGTGCACCGCGTCCGCTGATCAGACCTTCGCGCGCGGATCGTGCTTGGCCAGACGCGTCATGAGGTAATCCACTTCACTGCGGGTCTCGACCGAGAAGGCGGGCGCGGGCTTGCGCATCGCCGCGGTGGAGAGGATGCCGCGCTTCTGCAGCACATATTTGCGCACCGCCAGACCCACGCCGGGCTGGTGGTCGTAGCGCAGCAGCGGCAGGTGCGCGTCGAACAGGTCATGGGCTTCATCGCGCTTGCCCGCGTTGTTCAGCTTGACCATCTCCACCAGCATGTCGGGAAAGGCATAGCCGGTATTGGCGCCGTCCACGCCGCGGTCCAGCTCGAAATCGAAGAACAGCCCGTTGTTGCCGATCAGGATGGAGATTTTGCGCATCGAGCCGTCCTTCTCCCAGCCACGCAGGGTGGTGATCTTGTCCAGCCCCGGCCAGTCCTCATGCTTGAGGATCGCCAGCGAGGGATTTTCCGTCACCACCTTCTTCACCACGCCATTGGACATGACCACGCCGGTGGAGTGGGGATAGTCCTGCAGCACCCAGGGGACATCGCTGCCAATGGCTTCCACGGCGTTGCGGAAATAGCCGGTGATCTGGTCATCGGTCTTCAGCCCTGCGGCGGGCGCGATCATCACCGCGGCCGCGCCCATGTCCATCACCTTGCGCGACAGGGAACGCATGGCGGCGAAACCCGGGGCTGAGACGCCCACGATGATGGGCTTGCCGTTTGCGCGCTTGATGACGCGGCTGGCCAGCGCCAGGGCTTCCTCGGCGTCCATCTTGGAAGCCTCGCCCAAGACGCCCAGAATGGTGAAACCGTTGCAGCCGGACTCGAAATAGAAGTCGGTCATGCGGTCCACCGAGGTCCAGTCGATAGCGCCATCCTCCAGGAACGGTGTGGGGGCGATGGAATAGACGCCGGACGCGGTGGTATCGAGTTTCATGGAGGGTCCCTGTTCTTATTCGCGGATTTGGCCCCTGAAATACCAATAATATCAGGCGGGCGCCACGGGGCGGGCATTGACGCCCCCCGCGCCCGGCCTAGACTTTCCACGGGGATGGAACGGGGAATGGTCATGCAAATCCAATCGCGCCTGGTGGCGGGCCTGATGCTATCGTCGGCATTGGCGCTGAGCGGTTCGGCCCTGGGGCAGGGCAGCGAGGCCGATGTGCTGATCACCGGCGGCACCATCTATGGCGGCTCCTCCGCCAAGCCCTTCACTGGCGATATCGTCCTTAGCGGCGACAAGATCGTCTATGTCGGCCCCAAGGCGCCCATGGGCGCCCGGCGCACCATCAATGCCAAGGGCATGATCGTCTCGCCCGGCCTGATCGACGCCCATACCCATGCGGATCGTTTTGTCGATGCGCCCGACAAGGCCCAGCGTGCCAATCCCGCCTGGACCATGCAGGGCGTCTCCACCGTGTTCGTCGGCGTTGACGGCGCCGGTACGCCGGACCTCAAGACCAAGTTCGACGGCTACAGCAAGGCCGGCATTGGCACCAATGTCGTGTCCTATGTCGGCTTCGGCAACATCCGCAAACAGGTGATCGGGGACGCGGCCCGCGCGCCCAAGCCGGACGAACTGGCCAAAGAACGCGCCTTGACCGTGAAAGGCATGTGCGAAGGCGCCGTCGGCCTTTCGGCGGGCCTGTTCTATGCGCCGCAGAATTTCGCAAAGACCGATGAGGTGATCGCCCTGGCCAAGGAAGCGGGCCAGCGCGGCGGCATCTATGACACCCATCAGCGCGATGAATCGTCCTATTCCATCGGCCTGATCGCTTCCACCAGGGAAGTGCTGCAGATCGGCAGGGAAGGCGGCATCCCGGTGCATTTCTCGCACATCAAGGCGCTCGGCCATGACGTGTGGGGCAAGTCCGGCGAGGTCATCGAGCTGATCGAGGAAGCCCGCGCTTCGGGCCAGAATGTCACCGCCAACAATTATCCCTGGCTGGCGTCCAACACCGGGCTCGACGCGGCGCTTGTCCCGCGCTGGGCTTCGGACGGCGGCGCACCTGCCATGCTCAAGCGGTTTGATGATCCGGCGCTGATGGCCAAGATCAAGGCCGAGATGGCCAAGAACCTGGACCGGCGTGGCGGGGCCCAGTCGATCCTGATGTCAGCCGCCATTTCCGATGTCGACAAGGTGGCGCCGGCGCCGCCCCGGTCCTTTACCGGAAAATATCTCAGCGTCATCGCCAAGGACTGGAAGATGGATCCGGTGGACGCCGCCGTCCGCATCCTGCGCGAAACCAAGGGCCACGCTTCAATCATATCGTTCAACATCAACGAGGCTGATCTGGAGAATTTCATGAAGCAGCCCTGGGTGGTGACCAGTTCCGACGGCAGCGCCGGCCATCCGCGCGAATACGCCACTTTCCAGACCAAGTTCGCGGAATATGTGAAGAAGAAGCATGTCATCGATACGGCCTTCTTCATCCGCCACTCCAGCGGGCTGACGGCCGACATCTTCAAGCTGGACCGGCGCGGTTATTTGAAGAACGGCTATTTCGCAGACGTGCTGGTGTTCGATCCCGCGCGCTATGTGCCCAAGGCCGACTACCTCCATCCCGAGGTGCTGTCCGAAGGCGTGCAGGAATTGTTCGTCAATGGCGTGGCGGCGGTGGACAATGGCAAGCCGACCGGCGCGACGGCGGGGCGGCCCTTGCCGCACACACCGACGGCAGGAACCTGCAAATAATCTATTTGCCGATCGTGATCTTCAGGCTGGCCACGCCGGCGACGTCGCATGTCAGCACGTCGCCGGCCACCACCGGCCCGACGCCGGCCGGCGTGCCGGTATAGATCAAATCGCCCGGCGCCAGCGCCATCGACTGTGAAATAAACGCAATCACATCGGCCACCGGCCAGATCAGTTCATTCAAATTGCCGTCCTGCTTCACCGCGCCGTTCACCGCCAGGTGAATGCGGCCCGCCGCAGGATGGCCGATCTCGGAAGCCTTGTGGATGGCGCTGCAAGGGGCGGAATGGTCGAAGCCCTTGCCCCAGTCCCAGGGACGCTTCTTGTCCTTGGCCTCCTGTTGCAGATCGCGGCGGGTGAAGTCGATGCCCACGCCGTAGCCGAACACATGCTCCAGCGCCTTTTCGCGCGCGATGTTGCTGCCGCCTTTGGCGATGGCCACCACCAGCTCAACTTCGTGCTGGAAGTCCCTGGTCTGGGGCGGATAGGGGATGGTGCTGCCGTCATCCACCACGGCATCCGCCGGCTTGCAGAAGAAGAAGGGCAACTCGCGCGTGGGATCGGCGCCCATTTCGCGGGCATGGTCGGCATAGTTGCGCCCGACGCAGAAAATCCGGCGCACCGCAAAGCGGCGGCTTTCGCCCGCGACAGCAACGGACGCCTGAGGCGGCGGCGGCAGGATGTAGGCATCGGTCATTTGTCTGTCTTTCTGTTGCGCCGCAGCATGGATATGAGGGCCCTAAAGTACACAAAACTTGCCGTTTACGCCTCTCCCTCTTAGGTTCGCGGCCAACGAAAAAAAACCGTCAAACCCAAGGGGAAAAGCATGCGTAGACGTGAGTTGTTCGGTGCAGCCATGGCGAGCACCGCCGTCGCGGCAATGTTGTCGCAGAAGGAAGCCCAGGCGCAGGAAGCCAGCGCCCGTGCAGCGCGCGGCATGCCCATGCCCAAGATCCGCGACATCAAGGTGATCGAATGCGCCCCCAAGGGCTCGCGCCTGGACGTGGTGAAGATCATCACCGACCAGGACGGCCTGTATGGCTATGGCTGCGCCACCTTCACCCAGCGCGCCGACCTCATCAAACCGGCGGTGGACCTGTATCTCAAGCCGTTGCTGGTGGGCCGCACCGTCGACCGCATCGAAGACATCTGGCAGATGGCCTACAATTCCTCCTACTGGCGCAACGGCCCGGTGGAGAACAACGCCATTTCCGGCGTTGACCAGGCGCTGTGGGACATCAAGGGCCGCATGGCCGGCATGCCGGTCTATCAGTTGCTGGGCGGCAAGGCGCGCGAGGCGGTGGATCTGTATGCCCATGCCGATGGCGCCGAAATCCAGGAAGTGGTGGACAACGCCAAGAAGTACATGGACCAGGGCTTCCGCCATGTCCGCATGCAGGTCGGCGTGCCCGGCATGGCCGGCTATGGCGCCCGCCAGGCCGGCAAGCGCTTCCCCGCCATCCATGACGAGCCGGTGTTCGAACGCGAAGCGGCGCGCCGCCGGGCGCTTTCCTTGTTCGAGCAGGCGCGCAAGCAGCTGGGCGCCGAAGTCGAACTGCTGCACGACGCCCATGAACGCTACACGCCGACCCAGGCGATCCAGTTCGCCAAGGACCTGGAACAGTACCGCATGTTCTTCCTGGAAGACGTGCTGTCGCCTGAAGACATCATGTGGTTCAAGAATGTGCGCGAAGCCTCCTCCACGCCGCTGGCGATGGGCGAGCTGTTCAATTCGCCGCATGAATGGACGCCGCTGATCAAGGACCGGCTGATCGATTACATGCGCATGCACATTTCGCAGATGGGCGGCCTCACTCCGGCGCGCAAGGTCGCGGCGATGGGCGAGATCATGAATGTGCGCACCGCCTGGCACGGCCCGGGCGACGTCTCGCCCATCGGCCATGTGGCGATGATTCACCTGGATCTCAACATCACCAACTTCGGCATCCAGGAATACACTCCCTTCAACGACGCCGAGCACGCCATCTTCAAGGGCTTGCCGCAGATGAAGGGCGGCTATTACTACGCCACCGACAAGCCGGGCTGGGGCGTGGAAGTGGACGAGGCGGAAGCCGCCAAGTATCCCTTCAAGCGCGACCAGCCCCTGAACGGCGGCTGGGGCGTGATCCGCCTGCCGGATGGCCAGGTCATCAAGCAATAAGACCTGCTGCAAAGAACAAGGCCCCGCATCGCAGGATGCGGGGCCTTTTCTTTTGCCGGTGCGGTGGCGTCCCGGGCTCGCGCGGCTAACTGCGCTGTCGCGCGCCGCGCTGCGCCGCTTTGAACCGTCGGTTCAAAGCCCGCGCAGCTGGCGCAGCGCGATCTGCAGCATCGCGCGGCAATGACCGACATCATAGGCCCAGCCGGAGTTGGTGGTCTGGGCTTCCTTGGGAAGCAGCTTGTCGGTGTCGAGGCTGCGGGGATGCTCGGGGAAGATGGTGTGCTTGTACCTGTTGCGCACCAGCAGCTTCATCACCTCGAACATGTCGTTGTCACCGTCGTCGGGGAAGACTTCGGTATAGTCTGCGCGCGGCTTGCGCATCACCACATTGCGGAAATGCACCTGGCCGATGCGGTTGCGGCTGGCCAGCCAGTTGCCCACCACGATGGGATCTTCGCCCAGTTCGCGGGTGACGCCGCAATCCCAGGTCATGCAGTTGGAGGGCGAGTTCACCGTCTCCACCAGGCGTTTCCAGTCATTGAAACTGTTCAGCACCTGGGCCGAGCCGCGGCTCATCGGGGCCGGCGGATCGTTCGGGTGCACCGACATGATGACGTTGTTCTTTTCCGCCACCGGGATCACTTCCTTGAGGAAGTAGGTCATGTTCTTCCAGGTATCTTCGTAATTCTGGGGCGCGCCGTCTGCCGGCAGCGGCGGCAGGTCCTTCATCCGGTCGTAGTTGAAATCGGTCATGCCGGCGCCGCCGCGGCCCGGCACCTGCTTGTAACCGTCCGTGGCGCGATGGTTGTAGAAATTCCATTCCAGCACCGGAATGCCCAGCTTGCCCATATTGACGATGGTCTGTTTGATCTTGGCGATTTCCTCGTCCTTGCCGGGCAGGCCGCGCACGATCTTGTTCATCTCGGGGTCCATGCCGCCCTTGTAGGACCAGCGGATCATCATGATGCCGATATGCATGTCGAGCTTCTTGAGCGCGTCCACCCGCGGCTGCAGGTAATCCATGCCCCAGGGCTGTTCCGGCACGGCCTGGGCGTCGACCCAGTTGATGCCCAGCTGCTTGATGCGCTTGGCTTCCGCTTCGCTCAGCAGGTCGTCCATGTAGATGGTGAGCTTGGGGGTATCGGGGCCTTCTTGCGGCTGGCCGATGCGCTTGTTGGGCTTGGGATTGTAGGGCGCGTCCGGTCCCTGTGCCGCCAAGGCGGGCGCAGCGGTCGCCGCTGCGGCGGCTGCGCCGGCCAGGAACGACCTGCGGATCATGCCAAGCTTCTTGTCGTCAGTCATATGTTTCCCCTGTGCTCACGGCGTTTCTCGCGCCTGATTGTTGTCGGCTGAAGGTATCAATTTGCGCCGTGACAGCAAGTCACCCCGAAGTCCGGCTTACCAAGGGATGTCCTTGGCATACTTGTGGATGACGTCGGTGAAGATCGGCATGCCCTTGTCATGGGCGGTCTTGGAGGTCGCCACCAAGGTGAAGGCCAGCAGGATGTCGCCTTCCTCGGCATAGCCGACGGTCTTCCAGCTTCCGCCGGTTGCAGGTGCGAAGGTCACGACCGTGAAGGGCAGCTTGTCCCGGTCGTAGATATCTTTCTGCTTTTGCGCCGTGGCGCCGGCATTGGCGTCCCTGTCGGTGGAAATGAATTCCGCGAGGGTGCGGCCTTGCCGCGGGAAGCCGCGCGCCTCGATCTTCATCTCGGCAGTGGCCGGGTCCACGCCATCGGGAATGATGACATTGGCAGCCAGCTTCATGCTGGTCTCCTGGTCCTGGTGCCAGTCGGTGATGGTCTCCAGCTTGGGCCAGGACTTCATGCCGCCGTCGGGAGTGGGAAATTGCAGCATTTCGGCCCGAGCGGGCGTCAGGCAGAGGGCCGCGAGGCCTGCGCCCAGAAGGGCGCCGCGGCGGAGCAAAAGGCGCATAGTCTGCTTCCCTGGATGGCGCTCCAGTTTCGTCCAGCCCACCGGGCGGGGCAAGGGCGGGAACCCTCTGCTGCAGTGCCGAAGTGCTGGCCCCCGGCAGCAAATTATGGATGGGTGCGGCCTGCGGGGCGGCTATAAGACCGCTTCGGTCAGGTCATGGAGCGTTCCAAAGTGAAAATGTCCTTCCGCTGGTTCGGCGACAGCGATCCGGTTTCCCTGCAATACATCCGCCAGATTCCCGGCATGCACGGCATCGTCTCGGCCATCTATGACGTGCCGGTGGGCGAGGTGTGGCCGCTGGACAAGATTTTGGCGTTGAAGGCCAAGGTGGAAGCGCATGGTTTTGCGCTGGACGTGATCGAATCTGTGCCCGTCCATGAAGACATCAAGCTGGGCAAGCCCAGCCGCGACAAGTTGATTGCCAATTATCAAGAGACGATCCGCAACCTGGGCAAGTGCGGCATCAAGGTCATCTGCTACAATTTCATGCCGGTGTTCGACTGGACCCGCACATCGCTGGCCAAGGAATTGCCGGACGGCTCCACCACACTCACTTTCAGCACCGCCGAAGTGGACGCGATCGATGTCAGCAAGGGCATTTCGCTGCCCGGTTGGGACCAGAGCTACAAGGTCGATGAGCTGAAAAGCCTGCTGGCCGAATATGCCGATGTCGGCGAAGAAAAGATGTGGGAGCATCTGTCCTATTTCCTGAAAGCCATCGTGCCGGTGGCCGAACAGAGCGGCATCAAGATGGCCTGCCATCCCGACGATCCGCCGCGCCCGATCTTCGGCCTGCCGCGCATCGTCAAGAACCGCGACGACTTGGCCCGCCTCCTGGCTATCGTCGACAGCCCCGCGAACGGGCTGACTCTGTGTTCGGGATCGCTGGGCGCCGGCCCCAAGAACAATGTCGAGGCGCTGGTGCGCGAATTCGGCGGGCGCGGCCGCATCCACTTCGCGCATTTGCGCAACGTCAAGGTCAATGAGGCCGGCGATTTCGAAGAGACGGCGCACAAGTCCGAATGCGGCTCGCTGGACATGGCGGCGATCGTCAAGGCCTATCACGATGTCGGCTATGAAGGGTATGTGCGGCCCGACCATGGCCGCATGATCTGGGGCGAGACCGGCAAGCCCGGTTACGGCCTGTATGACCGGGCACTCGGCGCCGTCTATCTGAATGGCCTGTGGGAAGCGACGAGCAAGCTCGCTTAAGCCATAACAACAAGAATATCCCCGGGGGGACCATGCCGAAGATACGCTGGCTGATGATCGGCATGTGCTTTCTGGCCAATGCGATCAGCTATATCGACCGCGCCAACCTGGCCATCGCCGCGCCGGCCATCCGCGCCGAGCTGGGCATCAATGCCGCCGAGATGGGCCTGGTGCTCAGCGCCTTCTTCTGGACCTACGCGCTGATGCAGCTGCCGGCCGGCTGGTTCATCGACCGGCTGGGGGTGCGCATCAGCCTGGCGTTCGCCGTCACCTGGTGGTCGCTATTCACTATGGCCACCGGCGCGGCGCGGGGCGTGACCCAGTTCATCGGCGCACGGCTGATGCTGGGCGTGGGCGAGGCGTTTTCGCTGCCGTCTTTCACCCGCGTCGCCTTCAACTGGTTCCCGCGCAGCGAACGCGGCATGGCCTGTGGTATCTTCAACAGCGGCTCAACCACGGGATCGGCGCTGTCGCTGCCGGTGGTCACCGCCCTGATCGTGGCGGTGGGCTGGCGCGGCGCGTTCGGCGTCACCGGTATCCTGGGCATCGTCTGGGTGCTGGCCTGGTGGTTCATCTATCGCGATCCGGAAAAATACCGCGCCATCGCGCCGGCGCAGGTGGATGCGCTGCTGGCCCAGCGCGGCATGCCGGTGACGCCCGCCGCCTCCGCCAAGATCTCCTGGCTGGACCTGTTCCGCTATCGCTCCATCTGGGGGCTGATGATCGGGCTGTTCTGCCTGAACTTCGCCATCTATTTCTTTATCACCTGGTTTCCCTCTTACCTGTTGCAGGCGCGCGGTTTCTCGCTGGCCTCGCTGGGGACTTTGGGGATGGTGCCGGCGCTGATGGCGATCTTGGGCAACTGGCTGGGCGGCTATACCTCCGACCGGCTGTTGAAAATGGGCTGGAGCCCGACCAAAGCGCGCAAGACCTGTCTGGTCGGTGGCATGCTGACGGCGTCCTCCATCGGCGTGTCGGCCTTTGTGGACAGTACCATGATGTGCCTGGCCTTGTTCAGCCTGGCCTATGCGGCGCTGTCCTTTACCGGCGCCAATGTCTGGACCGTAGGCAGCGAGATCGCACCGACCCAGGACCATGTCGCCTCCATCGGCGGCATCCAGAATTTCGCCGGCAATCTGGCGGGCATCCTGATCACCACCTTTACCGGCGTGATGCTGGTGCTGACCAAGGGCTCGTTCCTGATCCCGCTGGCGGTGGCGGGCGGGCTGTGCGTGGTGGGCGCGCTGTCCTACCTGTTCATCGTGGGGAAGGTGGAGCCGCTGTCTTTGCTGCCTGAACGCTAAGACTGGCCGCTAAAGGCTTTCATCCAGCCAAGGCCTTCGACGGTCGTGGTGGCGGGCTTGTACTCGCAGCCGATATAGCCGCGATAGCCCATGGCATCGATGACCCGCAGCACCTTGGCGTCATCCAGTTCGCCGGTGGTGGGTTCATTGCGCCCAGGCACCGAGGCGATCTGCATATGGTCGATCATGGGCATGAGGTGTTCCAGCCCCTTAATGACATCGCCATGCAGGATCTGGCGGTGATAGATGTCGAACTGGAAGCGAAGATTGGGCAGCTTCAGTTCGGTGATGATCTGCTCGGCCAAATGGAAGTCGTTCATCAAATAGCCGGGAATGTCGCGGTTGTTGATCGGCTCCAGCAGTACGGTCAGGTCGTTCAGCTTTTCGCAGGTGTACCTGATGGAGTCCTTGTAGGTCGCCAGCGCCTCGGGACCGGACGCAATCGAAGCCATCAGGTGAACGCGGGTGGCGCCAGCCGTATCGGCATAGATGCGCGCCTGATCCACCGCCTTGCGAAAATCCGCCTTGCGATCGGGCAGGGCGGACAGCCCCCGTTCGCCGCCGGCGACATCGCCCGGCGCCACGTTCAGCAACACGGCCTTCAGCTTGTGCTTTGACAGCCGCGCGGCGATGTCGTCGGCGCCATAGTCATAAGGAAACAGATATTCCACCGCCGTGAAACCGGCATCGGCGGCGGCGGCGAAACGGTCCAGGAATGCATGTTCCTGGAACAGCCATGTCAGGTTGGCGCAGAAATTCGGCATCGCTCTTTCATAGCCGATACCGCCTAGAATGTCTTTCTCAGTTCCACAAACAGCCGGGGTCGGGTGCGGATGGCGACATCCTGGATCGAGGCCAGGGTGTTCAGGTTGCGCGGGCCCGCATAATTGATCTGCTCATTCCCGAAACGGTAGGGCACGATATTGTCCACCTCGAATTTCAGGCTGAGGTCGGGCGTCGGATGCCAGGTCCAGGAGGCATAATCGTAAGGGTTGTGGATCGCGATCAGGCCAATCTGGGAAATGCGCCAGTTGCTGTTGCTCATGGACGCGCCCATGCCGAAGGCCCAGCTCGAATTCCATTCTTCCAGATCCTGGTCGATCTCGATGAACAGGCGGCGGTCGCGCTGGCCGGAAATGCGGCGGATCATGCCGGTCACCGGATCGGCCAGGCTGCTGTTTTCCCAATAAATGGTGGGCTTGAGCAGGCCATTGTGCAGGCCAAAATAGTCCAGCGGCAGCTGCCCGCCGATGGTGAAACGCTCGCTGATGGCATGGGGCACATTGCCCGGCGCATCCAGCCCGCCGCCGACCGGAATGTAGTCCTGCAGGTCGGTGATGTCCTCATGCAGGTATGTCAGCACCAGCGCGCCCTTGTCCCAGAAATGCCGTTCGGCGCTGGCTTCGATCTGCCAGCGCTGGTCGGGACGCAGGTCGGCATTGCCGGCCGCGACGCCGAAGCTGGACAGGCCGGAGCTGGCGACAAAATTGTTGAAGTTGAGCTGGCCCAGTTTTTTCTCGACCCGCAGGCGCAGCTGGGTGTCTTCGTCCGGCGCCCAGGACAGCAGGGCCCGGGGTTTGACATAGAAGAAGTCGCGCGTCTTCATCGTGTCGCCGGTTTCGCCGATCCGGGAATATTCAAACCGCACGCCCGCTTCCAGCGACCAATCGGGTGCGAATTTCCAGGTGGCCTGGCCGAAGCCTTCGGCGCGTTTCTCATTCACCGAGACATTGGCATTGGGCATTTTGACGGCGGTGCCGTTGGAGAAAAAGCTGGAGCGCCCATCGAGATAGTTATAGGCGCCTTCGCCGCCCACCTGCAGGTTCAGGTCGGGGGTGGCGGCATAGCGCAAGGTGACGCGGCCAATGCTTTCGCCAGTCGAGCTGTTATTGAGAAAGATGGCGCTCCCGCTTGTCTGCGCGCTGGTGTTGCTGTCGGCTTCCTTGCCCAGCCGCTGCAGCACCAGTGTTTCCAAGTTGAAGTCGCCCATCGTCTTCTGCCAATGGCTGCCGAATTCGCCGTTGCGCTTGCGGACGGTGGTGTCGAAGCGCGAGCCGCCATTGCCGGAATAGGCGATGCCGTAGGACACATCATTGGTATTGAGGGTCAGGTTGTTGTTCCATTCTCCCCCAAGCAGCGGGGCGATCAGCCCGGCATGGGCGGTCCAGCCCAGCTGCATGATGCCGTAGCTTTTCGCGACATCGATTTGCGGAGCCCCGGCCACGCCGTTCACAAAGGGCGTGAGGATGCGCCGGCCATAGCCGGGCGAATCGTCCCAGTTGTTGGCGGTGCGCGCCAAGCTGGCCTCGTAGCGAAGCGCGCCGCTCTGGCCGTGATATTCGATGCCGCCGGCCGGCACCCATTCGCCGTCTTCAATCCACATGTTGCTGGCGGTGAGGATGGTCTGGGAACCGGCATCGGCCTTCAGCACGATGTTGGCCACCACGCTCTGGCCCTGCATGTCGATGCCGGGCGCGCTGCCGCGGATCACTTCGATATGATCGACACTGGCGGCGGGAATGCGCGTCAGGATGCTCTGCACGTCATCGGTCTTGGCGGTGGGGCGGCTGCCATTGATCAGGATATTGCCGGCGGTGCCGGCGAAACCGCGCGCTGACGTGCCGGTGTCCAAAGCAAAGCCGGGCAGGCGCGAAACCATGTCGTTGGCTGTGTTGGGGCGCAGGTCCGCAAAGAAGCTGGCCGGATAGCTGGAGCTGGCCTGGCCTGAGTCCGCCCCCAGCGCCGGGGTGGCCGCCAAAAGCAAAAATCCGCAGAAACCAAGGGTTTTAAGGGCCGGCATCGGTAATCCTTGCATTACTTTGTTCCGTGTATCGCATTATACCTTGCATAGCACGATACTGGTGTCTATAAGGATTTTGCGAAGGCGCAAAAATTTGAAGGAGACATCCATGACCAAGACATCGTTGGCCAAACTGGCCTGCATTATTTCCTTGGGCGCGATGGCGGCGATGCCCGCGCTCGCACGTTCCTGGGACCATGTCAGCCGCGAGCCGGCAGTGAGCCAGCCGGGCCGTCTCGAATTTGCGTGGGACGGCGGCCACAAGCTGGCCGTGGGCGCGCCGGCCACCGTGCATTACAGCGAAGGCGGTGCGCCGCGCGTGGTGATCACCGGTCCTGACGAGTTGCTGCGCCATGTGCGTTTCGGCGATGGCGATATCGGGATGGAGAATGACGACTTTCCCTGGAGCCATTCCTGGAACGGGGACAGGCTGGACATCACTGTCACCGGCGTGAAGCTGGACCAGTTCATCGTGGCCGGCAGCGCCAGGATGGAGCTGGGCAAGCTGCAGCGCGACTCGCTGTCGATCAATGTCAGCGGCTCGGGCGCGATCTCGCTGGATGCGGTAGTCAAGGGCGATGCCGGGCTGCAGATCTCCGGCTCCGGCCATATCGCCTTCGGCAACCTGGAAGCTAGAAGCCTGACCGCCAAGATCTCCGGCTCCGGCGATATCGGCGGCAAGGGCCATGCCGAGACGCTGGACCTGAACATGTCGGGCTCGGGCCGTTTTGCCGACATCGCCGTCAACCGGGCCAATGTCACCATGTCGGGCAGCGGCCGCGCCACCATTGCGGCGCGCGATGAAGCCCATGTGCGCATCTCCGGCTCCGCCACGGTGCGCATGCCTGTGAAGCCGCCGCAGCTGGATGTGAGCGTTTCCGGTTCGGGCCATGTCGTCACCGCATCGGCCGACTGAAGGCGAATCGATTCGCGCAGGCCGGGACGTTGCGCCCGGCCCGCGCACTCTTCATCATGAGGCGCTCATAGTTACCGGACCGGATTCGTTGCCCGAAAGCATCCAGATTCAGCTCAAGAAGGGCGTGCTTGAAATGTGCGTCCTCACCTTGCTGGCGCGTGGGGATTCCTATGGCTACGAGATTTTCAGCAAACTTTTGGCGGCGATCGGGATGGGCGAAGGCACCATCTATCCCCTGATGCGCCGGATGCAGAACGAAGGGCTGGTGGCGACCTATCTGGTGGAATCCACGGGTGGGGCGCCGCGCAAATATTACAAGATCACCGAACAGGGCCGCGCCACATTGGTGGCGCAGCGCGCGGAGTGGAAGGATTTCCGCGGCTCGGTGGACAATATTCTGGGGGATGATCGATGACGCGGGAAAAGTTCCTCGATGGCCTGTGCGCCGGACTGCGCGGTCTTCCCCAAAGCGAAATCGACGACATCGTCTCGGACTATGCCGCTCATTTCGCCGACGCCATGGAGGCAGGGCGCAGCGAAGTGGAGATCGCCGCCTCGCTGGGCGATCCGGCGCATCTGGCGAACGAACTGGGGGCGGAAGCCAAGCTGCAGCGCTGGGAAACCAGCCGCAACCCACGCAACTTCCTGCGCGCCGGCGCGGCGGTGATCGGGCTGCAGGCCTTCAATCTTTTCATCCTGTTGCCGGTGCTGGCCTTCCTGATTTTCTGCGCCGGCATCGCCGCCTATGTCCTTTACCTGGTAGGCGGCACCGGCCTGCACCTGATGGCGGGGCTGCTTTCCGGGGGGGGCAATGCCGCGATCCCGGCGCTGATCGGCGGCGGCATGATCTGCGGCGTGGTGGGTGTGGGGGCGCTGCTGGCGCTGCTGCTGGATGTGGCCCTGCGGCAGTTGGCGCGCTATGCGCGGCTCAACTACCGCCTGCTCAAGCCATCCGACGAAGATGAAGAGAGGCTCTGATGTCCAAAACCCTCGCTCTGGTAGCCGTTATCAGCCTTGTCCTGTGCGCCACGCTTTTCGGCCTGGCCCGGACCATCGGCGGCGACGCCATTTTCCATGACAGCCGCAATTTCGCCGGCATCCAGCCGTTGATCGACATGGCCACCCACAAGGAATGGAAGTGGGA
>Ga0118677_10007044_pt1 | contig 18771 bp, 19 predicted proteins | sample AliMusrvi5mmetaG_FD_86154 | JGI IMG/M metagenome (GOLD analysis project Ga0118677, IMG submission 86154) | reverse complement strand
TATCGCAAGGTCTTGCGGTTGCACGAGAAAGATAAAGTGCGAGACACTTTTTACGCTGAAGTCCTCAACATAGTGGCAGCATACGAATGCGGCTTTGCCGAAACTATACGCAGCTACAGTGTCCAGAAAGGACGTAATCTCAATCAATGGGAGGTTGATATTCTATTTGCCGATTTCGAACAGCAGGCTCTTTGGAAACCTCTTATCGAAAAAGCTCGCAACAAGATGGCTAGTCGTGATTTGGCTTTTCGCGATGCGCTACATAAAAAATTGTCGGAATACGTGATACCTTTAGGGCGAGACGAGTTTGAACGGTTCTTGGGCGAGAAGAGTAAAGAATTACTTGAACGCCTAGAGGAAGCAAAGGACGTTATGAAGCGCCTTAAAGATTGCGAATAGAGATGCCTATTATTTATATTACCCTAGACCAGGCCATCGAGACTCATCGTAACACTGTTCGGATTAGCGGAGGTGGCTCTCTAGGTGTGTTAGATTTATGCAAATTAGATAGTGTGCTTACACATATCCAAAATGACGATTATTATCCAGCTTTTGCTGATAAATTGACCCATCTCCTGTTTTGTGCCTGTAAGTTCCATTGTTTTGAGGACGGGAATAAACGTATCTCTGTATCCCTGTGTACCCAAATCTTACTTCTAAACGGGTATTTATACTGTGCAGGGCATTTTCTAAGAGATATGGAGAACATTATTCGTCACGTTGCAGCTGGAAACATTGGAAAAGAGCTACTTAAAGAGATTATCGAAGCCTTTTTAAACGAAGATATGGATTCAGAAATCCTTAAATTCAAAATCTATGAAGCTATTAATACACAGGACAACTAACAGGAAGTTAAAGTTATATAACAGCCAGATATAAGACATGATGTCTTAGGCTTGGGTTTGTTAAGTATAATATTCTGATTTGTTTTTGTCTCGTTTGCTAATTGTATCTTGGCTGCCGCTACTGCAGATGTATTTGTCTTATTTGCAGAAGCTAAACAAACTTTTTTTGTCTGTGTGGTAGTAACTTGAGCTGTCGTAGTAACTGTATCAGTTGCTGTTTGAGCAAACGCAATTACCGCACATGATGCCATTAAAGCGACTGAAGTCATTGTAATAAATATTTTTTTCATTGATTTTGCGAAATCACGTCACGGAACCGCCCTTAAAGCGCGACGCTCTTTTCAAATTAATCTAATAATAGGTTCATTGTATCACAAAATCTGTATTTCATGCTAGAATGTCTTCAATGTTTACCAAAAACCAAGCAAAACTTATCAAGTCCCTGCATGAAAAGAAAAACCGAAACGAACTCGGCCTTTTTCTCGTCGAAGGTGAAAAAAACGTAAAAGAGCTCCTGGACTCAGATTTTGAAGTAAAATATATTTTATGCACAGGAGATTTCTTTGGAACATACGGCGACCTTATAAGATCAAAGGAAATAGAAAGTGATATAAGACAATTAAAATTAAACAGCACGGAATAATGAACAACGCCTATTTAATTCAGGTCAGGGTTTGCATCGCCTGAAAGCTTTTCTAACCATTTCGGTTTTAACCAGGGATTTATTATCCCTTTACCAAGTTGAGTATATATTGCAGAATTGAAAAAAGAAGTGAACATTTTAGAAAATTTAAAAAGAAAAATTAACCGATTAATAATTAAAAATTACAATAACCAAAAAAAAACACCAACCATGCTTAAAAGAAATCTAATCATTGTTTTATCAACCATGTTGATAGGACAAGCTTATTCACAATGTACTCAGGGCAACTACACAAGTCCGGGATTTTTCCCTGATACAATTGCCAACATGCCAATTGCAGTAGTCACAATTCCTTATACGGGAACAATGACAGCAGTTGTACCTGTTGACACAGTAGTTTCGGGATTGACCATTCCTGTTGATTCCATAGGGATAGCAAACATAACGGGACTTCCGGCAGGATTTGCATGGGCTACAAATACCCCAACCAATTTCTGGCATGGAGGAACGGTAGGCTGTGTTATAATTTCAGGAACTCCACAACCGGCGGAAGCAGGTATTTATTCAGTAACTTTCAATGTTGAAATTTCTGTTTTAGGCAATTTGGCGCCTTCAGCCTTAACCGGATATAAGATAGAGATTCTTGGTCCTTCTTATGCAAATTGTTTCGACACATTGAGCGCTGCATCAATTGATACCTGTTTCAGCTTTACGCCCGACAGCGCATACATCTATAGTTATACTGTTTTTGGAAATGATAGTGTTTCGGTTAAATGGCTTGTGTCGTCACAAAATAATGCCCAGCAGGGATTTGTAACTGCTGTTTATCCCGTGAATTCAAATGCCTGTTTTGTTTCGGGTCTTACAATTCAATGTAACAAAAGCGCAACCTATAAATTCTACGACAGGCTTTATATTGAAGATCTGATCACAAACATCAAGCCCATGAATGAAAATGACAATGCCATTGATGTTTTTCCAAATCCTGCAACGGATAACATGACCATAAAATACCCTGCTAAATCGGAGATAACCATTTTAAATATCGAAGGGCAATTGATTAAAAGTTTGAAATTGACAAATGGTAAAACAGATCTGGATGTGTCAGCCTTTTCAAGCGGAGTTTACATCATACGGGCAATGACAGACAAGGGAATAATGATGAAGAAATTTGTGAAAGAATAAACGCCGAAACATTGCAGATATAAAATAAAATGATCAGGCAACTTTATTACTTTAGTAACAAACAATATTCTCACGGACTTTCAAGTTTATTGCATTATTGAAAGGAGAAAGAGATAGCGGTTTACATTACGAAACACACTAAAACAGAAACAACATAATCATCAGGGAAAGTAAATTAAAAGCAAACAAACAACCTTATTACCTTAGTAACAAGATTATAAACACGATATAATAACCTTATTACCTTATCGCCATGAAAATTGAATATAATAACTTGTACACGCATTTCATCCTTATCACCAAAGATCGTTATCCATTGATCCTTACAGATTACCGACTAAGAATAGAAAAATATATCACTGGCATTGTAAGCAATCATGAATCCAGGTTGTATGCAATATACGCAAACCCAGACCATGTGCATTTTCTTGTATCCCGTTCACCAAAAATATCTGAAGGGACTTTGATTACCCGAATTGCCGACAGCACAAAAAACTTTATAAATGAAAACAAGTTAAGCAAAGGATCTTTTAATTGGCAGGAATCAGCATCTGCTTTTTCTGTATCAAAATCAGAAATTGATAAAGTGTGCAAATACATACTTAAGCAACCGGAACATCATAAGAAAAAGAGTTTCCAACAAGAATACGAAGAATTTATTAAATTTTATCAGCAAACATTGCAATGGTAATAAGATAATAAGGTTATTTTGTGGTAGGTATATTACAGTTACTAAGGTAATAACAGGTAATAAGGTTGGAAAATGAAACACTGCGGGATAAACCGATATAGAGTAAAGAATTTAGTTGAAAAAAGAAAAGTAAACAACAAATGTAAATCGGAAGAATTGTAACAATTGGAAACCATTGCCATTTCGAACCCGTAATCCAAAGCGCAAATAAAAAAATAAGAATACAAATAATAAAAAAACTCAAATTAGTTTAAAATTCGAATTATGAAAAAACAAATTTTCTCAATTACAATGCTTGCCACACTTGGCTTAAGTGTCTGCCTCTTCAGCAAGCAGGCAAATGCACAAACTGCCTACATCACAAATGACGTAGATAATACCGTTTCAGTTATTGATGTTGCTACAAATACTGTTACGGCTACAATTCCGGTAGGTTTTCATCCATGGGGTGTATCTGTGTGCCCTAATGGCAGCAAAGTATATATTACGAATTATAATGATAATACTGTAAATGTAATAAACAGCGCTACAGATACTGTTACGGCTACAATTCCGGTAGGTACGAGGCCTAATGGTATATCTGTAAGTCCCGATGGATTAAAAGTATATGTTACGAATGCTGGCGATAATACAGTAAGTGTAATAAACAGCGCAACAAATACTGTTACAGCTACAATTACGGTTGGTATTAGTCCTATGGGTGTATCTATAAGCCCCGATGGAAGCAAGGTATATGTTGCGAATATAAATTCAGATACTGTTAGTGTAATCAGCACCACTACAGATATTGTTACGGCTAAAATTCCGGTTGGTACTAGGCCTGTTGGTATATCTGTTAGTCCAGATGGTTCTAAGGTATATGTTGCAAATAATAATACTCCCGGTAAAGTAAGTGTAATAAATACAGCTACCAATACTGTAACGGCTACAATTACAATTGGTTCTAATCCTTATGGTATATCTATAAGCCCTGATGGAAGTACGGTATATGTTGCGAATAATGTTTCTAATACAGTAAGTGTAATAAACACTGCTACCAATTCTGTTTCGGCTACTATTGCAGTTGGCGCTTATCCTGAAGGTTTATCTGTTAGCCCTGATGGAAGTAAGGTATATGTTGCGAATATGAATGCTAATACAATAAGTGTAATAAACACAACTACCAATAATGTAACGGCTACAATTACGGTTGGTTCTGAGCCGTATGCATTTGGAAATTTTATTTCCACTTATAAACCACCAACTATAACACAAACTAATGTAAGTTGTTATGGCGGCAATAATGGTACAGCAATGGTTACTTCTGTGAATTGTGGAACACCACCATATACTTATTCGTTAAATGGTGGAACTGCTCAGAATGATAGTTTATTCTCTGGGCTAACAGCAGGTACTGATACAATTATAATTACAGACCACAATGGGATAATATATTATCCTATAAGTATTACCATTACGCAACCCCCATTATTAATAGCCTATGCAGACACTAATATTGCAATTTGCTTTGGGAGTAATGCGCAATTACATGCTTCTACAAATTACACAGGCACGGATACACTTACATATAATTGGTCGCCTTCGGCAGGATTAAGTAATGATACTATTCCTGATCCAATTGCGAATCCCTCTGCCACTGCAACATACACTGTCAGTGTTTCTACTTCATCAGGATGTACGGCAAGCGCCTCAGTGACTGTTAATGTAAATTCCAATCCCACTCCAATCATAACAGGCCCTACACAAATATGCGCAGACATGAATGCAACACTGGATGCAGGAGCAGGATATTCATCCTATATCTGGTCCACAGGTGCTATATCACAAACTATTATGGTAAACACAGGAGGAACATATACGGTAACCGTTACAAATGCATCAGGTTGTTCTGGAACGGCATCAGCAAGCCTTATTGTTCATCCCAATCCTGTTATTGGCGTTACCGCTTCAGCAAATCCCATTTGTGCGGGAGCATCAACAACACTCACTGCCAGCGGTGCACTTGCTTATACATGGAGCAATAGCCTGGGTATTACAAGTTCTGTAACAGCTATGCCTACTGCTAACACCACCTACATTGTTTCGGGTACTGATGCTATTGGATGCACAGCTTCTGCAAATATTTCTATTAGTCTGGTATGGCCTTCAATTCCTAATATCTGTATGGTTACTACCGACAGCGCTACTCAATATAAATACAATGTTGTGTGTTGGGATAAAACAACCTATACCAATGTTGATAGCTTTATCGTTTACAGGATGGATGCGCTTTCTTCAAGCTATTTAAACATTGGCGCTGTAAGTAAAAATGCTTTGAGTGAGTTTATTGATACATCGTTAAGTATAGGCGGGCCAAATGGTGGAAACCCAATGTACTCAAGTTGGCAATACAAGCTGGCTATACGTGACACTTGCGGAAATATTGGGGATAAAAGCCCTTATCATCAGACAATGTTTGTGCAGGAAAGCGGTGCTAATTTTTCATGGAACGCTTATACAGTTGAAACCGGACAAACAAACCCTATAACAGGATATTCGTTTTTCCGCGATGATAATAATTCGGGGAACTGGCATGTTTTAATAAACACTACCGGCCTTTCAGCTACAGATCCTTACTACGCAAGCTATCCAAATGGCAACTGGCGAATAGATGCTTTAGGTTTTGATTGTGCACCAACTATGAAATCAACACAAACACTGGCATTATTGAAATCACACAGCAATACGGTCAAATCAGTATCAGCGGGTGTAGAACAATTCGAATTAAACAATGATCAGTTAACCATTTATCCCAACCCTGCGTCAGATAACCTTGAAATAATTACCCAACCAAAATCAACAATAGAAATTTTAAATATCGAAGGGCAATTGATAAAAAGTTTGAAATTGACAGATGGTAAAACAGAACTGGATGTGTCAGACTTTGCAAGCGGAGTTTATATCATACGGGCAATGACAGACAAGGGAATAATGATGAAGAAATTTGTTAAAGAATAAACGCCGGGTTTGAAAACGCAAAATTGAAGGAATTGAAAAAACTATTTAAATTTTCTCAGCATTATGTAAAATCCTACAACAATCAAACAGGCTATTTTTGAATTAAATAAAAAAACGAAATGACAGCCAACGCTTCACAAATACCAATTAATCTATGACAATAAGATCATTGCTCAAAATCATTTCAATTATTGCGATTTTTACTTCATCAATAGTAAACGCACAACCTAACTGGAATGCAATTAAAGCGAATGCTACATTTATTGTACCCGACACAAATTATTCTGCCCCTTCAATTCAGTCTGTCAATGTGCCGGGGTGGGAGGATGGTTTGTATATTACCCGTGATGGAAAACATCTTTTCAGCACCTATCTACCATTGGATGCTTTTTCATGGATCACAGATTTGCAGGCCAATCCTATTTGTTTCAATTTTGACCCTTATTTTCGCCCGCCATTATTGGGAATTGATACAGTAACAAATCCGTGGGGCTGTCCGAATTACATGAACAGCGATATTGTTATTACTGAACGTACAGACACTGCCTTGAATTTTAATGCCTGGCATCAATCTAATCTCCACACACCTATGTATTTTGAAGGAGGTGCTTGCGGTGTACTGAAAAACTCCGACACATTTGATGTCTTTGTTTATACAAAGGATTTGGGCGATTCCCTTCACATGGAGTTAAAAATGATGCGAAATGTTCCGGTTAATCCATCAAACAATTCGGAATTTACTATCCTAAGCTCTACAGGACAAGAAGATAATCCGCATATTGAAAGATTGAATGCTACAACTTTATTGGTTTTCTTTGACCGTGACAGATACATATACTACTCATTAAGTTATGATAACGGTTCTACCTGGCAAACCCCTGTAAAGATTACTAATGTTTTAAATGACCAGGCGCCTTATGATGTGCAACCTCATTTATGGAGTGACGGAACTGATTGGTGGGTATATTTTTGTGCCGATAACATAAATGGAAAGAGATGTATTTACAGATCGAAACAACAGATCGCCAATGACTGGAATAGTTGGGGTGCAAGGGAGTTAGTTATAGAACCTGATGTGATCACCAGTGGTTCAGGGTTAATTTTTGGCGTTGGAGAACCTACCTTAACACAATGGGGCGACCTTTCTTTTGTTGTAGTATATGGCAATAATACCTTATCTGACACAACAGATGTTTTTGATTGCGACCCATGGATTTTACGACGCAAAAATTCACCAGTTAACACATCAATTGCACAATCGTATCAACCATCACTTTTACATATTTACCCCAACCCTGCATCAGACAATATAGAAGTAGATATCCAACCAAAATCAACAATAGAAATTTTAAATATCGAAGGGCAATTGATAAAAAGTTTGAAATTGACAGATGGTAAAACAGACATCAATATCTCCGGCTTTGCAAGAGGTGTTTACATCATACGGGCAAGGACAGACAAAGGAATATTGGTGAAGAATTTTGTGAAAGAATAATCGTCAAGTTGATAAATGAAATGCAATAGAACTTGTAGAACATAACTTTATTAATTTTTTGAGATGAGAAGAAATATTGGCACACGTTGGGAAACATGCGCCAGTTATGGAATAAACTCATTTAGTAAATATTCTGTTCCTGGTTCTTTTACGAAAGTGATAAAATGTGAAATGAACAAATAACCATTACTATGAAAATAATCACAGCAGTTCTCTCCTTTACATTGATATTGCTTGCTTTTGCTTCATGCAAGAAAGACAAATCCAATAACACAACAGACACACCCATATTGACAGGCGATTCGATACTTTACAGGATAAAGAAAAATTCTGTTATCATTTCGGAATACACTTATAACTTTGATCATACTGTTAAAACAATAACCTATTATAATGATGCCGGAAATTTTAGTAGTAGTTGCGCATTTACTTATAATCAGTCAGCAAGGATCTCGCGCGTTGACAATGTTTATTCCGATGCTGCCAATAATTCTAACGATTCCTACGTTTACAATTCCGGTAATCTGCTTATAACCATCAATGATTATTGCGGCGCAGTGCAGGAATTTACACAAACGCTTCAATACGACAGTGTCAACCGGTTAGAGTCTCTTTGGTTTTATTATGGAGGAGGAATGTTCGGAACAAATTTCATTTATGGTAGCGCTAACCACGTTGTAAAGGAATACGATTCCGGCGACCTGGTTTGCGATACAACCTATTATGTGTATGACAACCAAAAAAACATCAAAATAAAAGGTTTGGCGCGAATGTCACCTGACGTTCTTTCGGCAAACAACATCATTCAGCAAACGCATAATGATCAAAGTGGCAATCCGAAACCGTCAGACTCATACAGTTCCGTGTTCGAATTTAATTCAAATGGCTTGCCGACTAAAGAAACCCGGACTTATCTGAACAGCACGGTAGATGTTTATGAGTACATATATTATTAGCGGGATGTAAAAAGTATTTGCTCACTTATTGCGAGGAGTATTAGACTACAAAAGTTTCAAAAACTTTTGTAGTCTTGTTTCACTGAAATGATTCCAAAACAAACACAGAATTTTATGAAAAATATTTTTACCACACACTATTACGATAATTCAAAAATAAAGCACTCCAATCAATTGGAAGGGCTGGAACTTGCCGGTTTTGTCAGGCGTTTTTTTGCACTTGTAATTGACCTTATCGCGCTTGTTTTGATCTTGTTCGCATTTGGAACGATACTCAACTATTTTGGGTTGATTGATTTTAGTTTGAGTGTAGGGGTAACCAATGCCGATTCACCTGTTGACGGCAAAGGTTTGGAATACCATGCACCTGAAATATTAACGACGATTTTTAAATTGTCCATCCCTGTTTTGTACCTGGGACTGATCACTTTTTTTACAAATGGTTACACAATTGGAAAACGAATTTTGAGGATAAGGATATTAGCAACAAATCATGAACATCTGACGCTTTGGCATTCCATTGAACGTTCGTTGGGTTATTATGCGTCATCGTTGGAGTTTGGTTTCGGGTTTTTGCAATATTTTATTGATTACAACCGCCGCACAGTGCACGACAGGATAGCGGAAACAATAGTCATTAAAGTTAAAAAGATAATAAAATGACAGAGATTGCAGTGGCTCATTTTTGTGGTAGTGATGAATGAGGATTTGATCAGGTAGAGTTTGATCAGAAATGACAAAGGATAGTTAACAATAACATCAAATAAAAAAAATGGAACCGTTTATAGAATATTTTTCACTCGTATTTAAAGGCGCATTCCCTTGCCTCCTCATAGGGATAGTAGTGTTTTTGTTAGCAAAAAGAGGAAAAATCTGGTCAGACTCATTACAGACCAAAAAGCTGGTTGAATCTAGTAAAAAAGCTATTGTTTTTTGCCTGATAATCATTCTTGCATATTTGTTATTGAAATTCTCTTTTCCTGATGCCTTTCGAAAAAAACTTTACCACAGTAAAGAAGAATATAAACAAGCCTGCATGAACGATGCAAAAAAGAGTTCGCTGCCTGATAGTATAAAAGTGGCTTTTATCAACAATTCTTTTGACTATCTTTACAGTAAATATGGTGACAATATGTACTATGCAGATTTTAAATACAAACTGGAGGATGAGATAAAAATGAAATTGGATCTGTATTTCCTGAAAAATCCGGGCATGAATGACAGCATAAAACAAGCTATCAGAAGCAAAATAAAAACAAAGAACGATTTGGATAAATTTATCAGACTACATTAGTATTTCATTGACGATATAATAATTGCGAAAAAATTTATAATAGAATAATAGCCGGGTGCATTTGGAAGACTTATAAAACATTCAAAATAACTTTAGTACTTTTGTAACAAACTATAGCTTTCACTTATTTTCAACTTTATTGCTTTAATAAGTGAAGAATGAAAAATGTAACACAATGGCAAACGCTCATCAATCGGGGATATACTTAAGAAGAAGGTGTTAGTAACTCTTTTACTAAGGAAATAAAATCTGAAAGCCACGAATAAAACAAAAAGTGTGAAGATTAAAAATCGCAATAATTTAAAACAATAAATCCTGAATTATGAAAAAGACAATTTTATTAATTCTTATTTCAACCGTTGTCATTATCACTGGTTGTAAAAAAGACAAAAACAATAACGACAATAACAACAACAAACATGTAACCATCAAAGGGAAACTTGCAGGTGGTAAAAAAACCTGTGATTCATTATCCCTATCCGATGCCAGGAAAGTGCTTGTTTTTGGCGGATTGAACCTTCAGGGTGGCTCCAATGGAGGCGGATTGTTATTAAGTCTCGTGGATATTGTGAATGGGTCCTTTAGTGCAACTTCAAATATTGGAACTGCCACTGCTCTCGTGTTTCTGGATGCAAATTACAAATACATTGGCACTCTTACAACCCAGAGTTTAAATTTGCTTCCCCTTGGTGACCTTATCCATGGCGACAGCACAACCATTGATCTGTCAACACTCACATTGGTCGGAAAAAGTGTCATTCCCTCTCACGACCCATTTGGTAATGAAATAATAATTACGCAGGCCGAAATCAACAGCCTGAAAGAAACGGAAAGCTTTTTCGAATCATTGGCTAAAAACATTGATGCTGATAATGACGGGAACTTAGATTACTTAAGCAACAGGCAGATCTTTGTCAAATCTCTCTTTTACATTAATGACGCCGGCACTTATGGCACAAATACATCCCAGCCGGTTATTGCTGATAGTGCGTTCAATTCACTGGGTTACGGGATCAACGTTTCCGGTGGGGCAGGTTTTGTTACTCCCGACACAGTCAGGATCACAGGCCCCGAAGGCAATCCCAATTTAGATTGTTCCGTGAATGTGCAAAACACCGGTTATAGCGGACATGGCTGGAATATTGGGGCAGGCAGACCGGGATCTTTACCACTCGATCCGGGCATATACGATATGTATCTTGATGGAGCACCCTTTACTTTTAGTTTCTCCAATATTGACGCAAAATATAACCTGGTATTTGTTACTCCTACCATAAACATCAATAATTCCGGGCAACTTGTTTCGGTTTCTATTAAATACCAGCATTCAGATTATACTGTTGTTAATCCTGACGTTATGATAACGAATGTTATGTTGCAATTTTGTGATTCCACGTGTCACCAGATATACAATACTCCATGGCTTTCATCAAGTAATTTTGCGGTTAATGGCACTTATGGCCTCGGGTTTTATTCTTACACACTTCCTACTCCTGTAGATGTCTCAACATTAAAGTTTATTGGAATAATTTATAATGATATTCTGGGAAATCAATACAGCAACCGTTGGTTTAAATAAAAAATGGAAAAGATGTACTGGTAGTAGGTTAGTATTACTTTGATGGCTGTTGATTGAATGAGTAGGTTATAGCGGTGTTACAGCAATAGCAGTACAAAAGATTCGAATTTCATTTGTCATATTGCAAATGCAAACAATTCTTGGACTTTATACTAATAAAAGAACCATACGGCAGACAGTGGATGATTGAAAATAGTAAGATACAAAGCATAAAAAGTTTAAATCATGAATAAATGAATTCGCATTTTTAATGAGGTATGCTAACCTATATGAAGAACATCATTCAAATATCCATTCTGCTGATCATTAACTATTCTTATGGTCAAACGAATTCACTTTTTGCCAGGTGGAATGACAGGACTCATCAATTATTAAAAGACCAAACTTTCAGTCATGAATCAATAAAATCCGATAGCATAAAAGTGTTGTTCAATACGCTTATTGAGAATAGAGATTCAGCCATTATCCACAGAATAGACACTAATCAAGTTGACGTAATAATAATCAAAGAAATTATTGACTATTCTACTCACAAAATCATTCGGCAGGAACAGTACATTGATTGGGCTCATAGTGATTCCACTTTTAGGTTTGATTCATCAGGTTGCAAGCTTCTTTATTCTGGTTATGGTAATCTGAACCCGGAATGGGAATACCCTAAAGTGATGAATGAATTACCACCAAGGTGTTATTCTTTCTGGACTGGATCATGCATTGGCGGATTAAAATCAGACTACAGAAGAGCGAAGAAATTCGAAATAAAAGTGAATGAAAATACTACGTTTATTGAAAACTATTTGAAGATTGAAACCTACATTAATTTTAGAACCCGAAAGACTAAAATTGCCTTTTTTGTCCCGGTCAGAGGTAAAAGATGCGTCAATCCGGTTGCTGGTATGTGGGGACCAGGTGCAGAGGGTGAATTGGTTTTGGATGGGTATTTTAAAAACTAAATGTATGCTGACTTTGCACGCCCACAAGGATTTGCAATCCTTGTGGTTTTAGAGTGGGATTTATAATCTCTACAAAGAGAAGAACAATGTCAATAAATTAAAATTTCATTCAATGTTAAGAAAAAAAAAGAACGGAGTTTAATTTTGTGGTATCAATAACAAGAGAAATAAAAAACCTGATATTCATTAGAACTTAACCAAATGTTTCGACTTATACTTACAATACACATCGCGCTAACACTTGAGTTTGCATTGGCGCAAAATCAAAAATCAGATTTTAAGATCTATCCTGTTGATGAATCAAAAGCAGATACTTCTCTGGTTGTGTTCATCGAAAACTTAAAGAATATTTCACTGTCAAAAGACACAGCGCGACTTTTTAAACTATTTGATAAGGGCATAGTGTCAAGCTACGGAGGTGGACTTGTCGGCAAAAAGGATTTCATTTTTAACTGGCAACTAAATAAACCGGATAGTACAGGACTATGGAAATTATTGGTTAAAATTATTCAATTGGGAGGGGTATTTGATACTATGGATAACAAAAGGGTCTTTCAATTACCTTATGCAGATGCAAATAAATTTTTTCGACTGAAAAAAGATACTTTTTTTGAACCATATTCAACCCTGGTTTGTATTGATAAATCTGTTCCTGTATATGCCCAACCAAATGAAAATTCTTCAATATCCAAGCGTCTTTCCTATGACATAGTTACTCTTGATATTGAAAAAACGCAGCAAGAGAACAATAATAATCGGTCTTCTGATTACTGGGACTATATTTCTACTGATTACGGCAGAATTAAAGGTTGGGTTAAAGACAAATATTTCTGGTGTATTGCATACCCAAGATTAGTCATTGAGAAAATAAACAATCAATGGATAATTACAAGTTTTGCACCCTTCGATTGATTGTTCTGGATTTGTGTTATTAAATAGTTGAAATGACAAGATTGAAAATCGCACTGATATCTTTAATCACAACTGCATCAAGCATCTTTTTGCCCACTACACTATATTGTATTTCTCCTGTTGGCGCACGAATACAAACGCATGTACATGAATATTTCTCTATAAAAAAATCAACGCCAATATCGGCACTATCAAACCTGCTAGTATAAACCAGATGCCTCTTCGTGTAAGGCTCACTTTGCTTTTCGCAATGATGAACAAACCACTGATGGAAACAATGATCAGGCCAGTACAAAAAGCATCCGAAAACCATATCCACCATTTGCCCGGATTGTAATGCAGGAAATTGATCTCAAAGAAAAACGGGCGTTTGGTGATCTTCTCGATATACCCGCTCTTTGACGGCATGTTGATCGAAACAGAACCATTTTCAATAAACACCTTCAGTTCATCATCATCAGGGAAATAATATTTTTTGTAATGATCTTCCTCGCCATATTGCCTGAGCAATGCCATCACCCAATCAAGCGTTACGGTTGATTTGTCAACGTTGTCTTTAATGCTGATCTCTTTGCGGGTAATGTTGTAGTTCGGGTTCCAGTCTTGTTTGTGGTTAAGGGCAATTCCCGAAATGCAATAAATCAACGTAACTCCGAAAATAAAATAGCCAATATCCCTGTGGAGAATTCGGTTCCATTTCCTGAAGATCTTCAAAGAATTTGATGACATGCGGGGGAGGGGTTGAAATGTTTGAAATGGTTGAAGTGTTTGAAAAGTTTGGAGAGTTTAAAAGTATAAGGGAATTCGTAAACAAGTTACTCATTCCCTTATACTCTTATACTGCTTTATCAATGATCAGCAATGAATGATCTACTTCTTTATTTCTTTCAGAGTTTTGCAGGTAACTGCATAAACCGGGATGTAAGGTTTTCCGCTTTCTGCAAGTTTCTTACGATATTCGTTCACTTTGGCATAAGGATCTTTTGCTTCTTCTTTTTTCTTTTTATCACTACACGTCTGACCAGATACTGCCTTTTTATCTTCCGTACAGGTTTTTTTATCATCGTCGGCCAATGATTGTTTTATTTCTTTTTCCCAATTATTGAGGTAGGCAGTGTCAATTTTTTTATCTTCGGTAACCTTGCCTGCAATTTCAACTTCCGAGCCTTCTAATTTGATATCAAATGTAGCGTGATCGCCACCTGCATTCACTTTTAAAGTCTTTTCGGGGTCCTTTCCAAAAAGGAAAACTTTCTTGCCGCTTTCTCTGCAAACATGGCTAACGGTTCCTTTGATAGTGACTTCTTTGTCTGCCCATTTTTCAGGTGCAAGAAGAAAGCTGTCCACACTGAGAACAGTGACTTTTGTTGAATCCTGTCCCGATTTTGCGCTGTTTTTACATCCGTGGTTTGAAAATGCCAACGCCGCAATTGCTAATAAAAAAATAAGTTTTTTCATGGTAATAATTTAATTTTGGTTCAATGCAAATGTAGGAATAAGTTTGAATTGAACAGGGGAGGAGTGATTTTTTTTATTACCGCGGTTTTTGTTTTTTCTGCAATTGAAGAGGTGAAAATAATAGCATACCGAAGCAAAATAAAATGAAAATAAATTGACATTGTGGGAAATTTGTAATTTAGCGATTCAATTATAATCAATCAAAATGAAAAAAACCACAATCTTTATCCTTGCTCTTGCCGTTGCTTTTGGCATGGGTTTCACCTTTAAAACAGTCATCACTGACAGATCAAAAAACCTTACAGAAATGAAAAGAGTAACCGGCATTGGCGGCATCTTTTTCAAATGTAAAAATCCGCATAAAGTGAAGGACTGGTACAAAACACATCTTGGTTTTATAATCAACCCTTGGGGGGGAACATCTTTCGAATGGCGCCTGGCAACGGATTCATCAAAAAAAGGCTCTACGGAATGGAGTACTTTTCCTGACACAACAAAATATTTCGAGCCATCAACGAAAGATTTTATGATCAACTACAGGGTTGAAAATCTCGAAGCCCTCGTTGTGGAACTAAAGAAGGAAGGCGTTACCATTGTTGACAAAATGGAAACCTATGATTACGGAAAATTTATTCACATCATGGACATCGAAGGAAATAAAATTGAACTGTGGGAACCTTCAAACTAAGCAGGAGAGAGCAAGGGATGATTCAAATTCCAAATTCCAAATTCCAAGATCCAATATCCAAAATCCAACAACCAACATCCAATATCCAAAACCATGAATTCAAATCTCAAAAACTACAGCCTTTCATTGATACTCCTAGCCGAAGCCATCATTTGTTTTTCAGGTTGTGCACATAGTAACAATAAAACTGCCAAGCAAAATCCAAAGATTACGATTGACACCACCAACACCATCGTGATGTTTAAAAAATGGTTGCTGAATGTTGAGCAATTAAAACTTCTTGATTCCACTGCTGTGAAAGCAGGTTACAGGATTTGGGATGTCAGCAAAGTACCGAGCGTTTGGGACAACCAACACTGGTCAGACGACCCGTATTTCCCTGTCATGAATTTAAAAGACACGGTTGGCTATTTGAAAATTGTGGATGACTCTAACGTTGTTTTTTTCAGCAAAGAGAAAAAGCAAAAGTGGCAGCATCATTTGCAATATGCATACAGAGAAAACATCAAAACTGTTTTGTGGCAGGATACGCTTTACATCGCAATTTATTCGCCCATTGCGACAGGGTCTATGCTTATCTGTGTTCATGCTTCCACAGGGAAGAATATCTGGACAGGGCAGGTGAAGTGCCTTGATATTGCTCACAGCAAGTACCGGAATGAAGTGTTCATTCACAAAGTTGACAACAGGATAGTTTTGGCTGGCGACGAATCAAGAGGTATATTGCAGGTGCTTGACAGCAGAACAGGAAAGAATTTGTTTTGTGTACATGATGCATCAACAACATTAATGAATGAATGATCACACGGTTTAATTAAGTCTTGAAAAATAATCAGCGATTATAACTTTTATTGTAAAAATAATTGAACAATGAAACGATGCCATTTTAATCTTTTTTTACTTCTCATTTTAGGTCTGAGTTCATGTAACCATTCTCAAAAAGAAAAGAAGCTTTGCGTAAAATATGATTACGATTATATCCTGTATAAAACAGGCAATGACTGGATTGAATATAACTATATAGAGGCTAGAGAAAAATGGCTTGATTCTCTTGAGAAGGCTAATAAGTTATTGTATTCAGATAACTCAAAATTTGATAGTCTTTTTAATAGAAGATTTGGTGGACTTAAAGGTATTCGGCTTACTTCACTTGATAGTATCAATTTTTATGATCATGCTTTTAAAAATTCAAAAGGAATGGAGAAGGATTTTGTTTTGATTTTATGTGATAGTCTAGATAATGATAACGTAAAAATAAGCATTGATCAAAATGAACTTATCAGGAGAAAAAGATCTACAGGGCGATCAACGATATTTGCTAGTGATTTAATGATTGAAAAGACAAAATCAAATCAAATCACGCTATTAATAGATGAGTTTAAAACGGCAAAAGTTAATCTTGATTTTAGATTTGACTATGGTTATGTTGGGTTAGAAAGAGACAGTGTGTTTATTGTATTTACAAATTATATGCGTAACATGGAGTAAAATTTTTAAAGGAAACAATTGGAATAATGCCCATTTACTTTTTAAAATTTTAAATAATAATTAAATTCCCAAATTATGGAAGATATTGAAAACACAAGGGAGATAGCATTGCAATCAGAACTTGATAAACTGAGGAAGAGAAATAAATTGTTATTGGTTTTCCTGGTTTTCTTTATGATAGTTGCGGTATTCTTTTTTATTGCGAATACTAAAATTAGAAATAATTCAAACAGAATAATCCTTACTCTTAATCAGGGAATGGTTAAAAGTCTAGGTGCAATTACCAGTAAAAATGAAAAAGTATTTTGGGAGTTTCAAATAGAATTAATGGAAAATCCGTTAAAGGTAAAACCATATTTTGATTCAGCGATGAAAGCGCGAGATTATTCAGAGGATATGGTCAAATTTATTTCATATCTTAAAACCCAAATGATCGCAGATGCAGAATTTGGTGTTAAATGGAAATTTGATGATCCTGATAAATGGTCTGTTGCTGATTCAATGTCATTGATAAATATAGACTCTAAAAACAACTGCAATATTCCAAAGGAAATTTTAAATGGTCCTTCTTACAATGGATCATCAGACAGAGCAACTGAATTGAAAAAGAAATTGGAAGATTATTACAAGAAAATATCAGATTTTTTTGATACTGGTTCGCGTTACAGAAATACAATTGAAGAAAATAGGATTTCCAATTTTGCTTTTAAGTATGATTTCTCTGGTCGCAAAGTTGAAAACTGGGTAGATTATTATTTTATGAATAATTCACTTGTTGAAGATATTGCCCTTTTTAATAAATTAATCATTGATATTAGGGTCATAGAAGGAGATGTGATTTCATCATTAGTGAGCAATATTGGTTCTTATGATAACTTTAGATGGTTTACTATTGGTTGTTTTGTTATACCTGAATCAACTTTTATTCATGTCGGAGATCAATACAAAGCTGGCATTTTATTGGCAGCTTATGATTCTAAAAAGCCTCCGGATGTTTATATAGGAGATACAATCACACATGTTGGGAAAAAGTTGGATAACACAAAAAATGAAAAGGGTTTGGTAGAATACACTGCATTTGCTTCAAGTCCTGGTAAGAAAGTTTATACAGGATGGGTTAGCATTGTAAAGCCCGGAGCAACTTCATTCACCTATTATAATTTCAGCGGCACTTACATTGTAGGCAATAACAGCAGTAACCCAAATTAAAAGTTCAGTTTTCCATCAAGTGAAACCCGTTCCGACGGAATGAACATCCTCGCCTAAGGAATGAACATCCATTCCTTAGGATTGAACATCCTCGTCTAAGGAATGAACATCCATTCCTTAGGATTGAACATCCTCGCCTAAGGAATGAACATCCATTCCTTAGGATTGAACATTCTCGCCTAAGGAATGAACATCCATTCCTTAGGATTGAACATCCTCGCCTAAGGAATGAACATCCATTCCTTAGGATTGAACATCCTCGCCTGGAATGGGTAGCATAAAGTAGATTGTGTAAACTGGATTTGGGGAGCATCAATCTAGGCTTGTTCCTCCGTGGAGCGCAGCGGAACGGAGGAACAAGCCTAGATTGAAAAAATT
>Ga0118677_10007043_pt1 | contig 18773 bp, 7 predicted proteins | sample AliMusrvi5mmetaG_FD_86154 | JGI IMG/M metagenome (GOLD analysis project Ga0118677, IMG submission 86154) | reverse complement strand
GTCTTAATACTCTTACAAAAATACTGTTTTCAAACGATCTAGAGAAATTTAAAGACTGTTGTAAATTTTTGTCATGTACTTAGTTAATTAATAATGAATGTCGGTTATGTTACCTAAAATTATTATCTTTGCAGAAAAAAAGCATTATGAATTTGTTAAATTTCATTAGTCAATTTCCTGATGAGGAATCATGTAAACTAAGATTTAAAGAGATAAGAGATAGTGAAGGAGTTGTCTGTGCACATTGTGGCAGTTTAGAACACTATTGGAAAAAGGATAAATGGCAATATGAATGCAAGAAGTGTAGGACACGTACTACTTTAAAGAGTGGAACTATTTTACATTACTCAAAACTTCCATTTCGTTATTGGTTTATAGCTATGCATTTACTTACGTCAACTAAAAAGAGTTTTTCTGCACTTGAACTACAAAGACAACTAGGTCATAAACGATATGAGCCTGTTTGGTTAATGCTTCATAAAATACGTGATGCAATGGGGAAAAGAGATAGTAGATACACATTATCTGGTGAAATAGAATTAGATGAAGGCTTTTTTTCTACTGAAATTTCAATTGAGCAAAAAGATAAACCATTAAAAAGAGGAAGAGGCAGTCAAAAGAAAACTAAAGTGCTTGTAATGGCAGAAAGCAATGTGATTGAAGGGAAAACGACAAAAAGAGGTAAGCCTAAAAGAGTTGGTTATTTGAAAATGCAAGTTATTAACAATTTAAAATCGGAGACTATTACAACCATAGTTAAGAGATATGTATCAAAAGAATCACAAATAATTACTGACGATTCTACTTCATATACTAAGCTTAGTGAAATAGTGTTAGATCATAGTTCACAGGTAATTCCAAAAGAGAAAATAGGAATAATTTTACCATGGGTACATATCGCAATTAGTAACGCTAAAAGATTACTTACAGATATTCATCATGATATTAAACCTGAGTACTTACAGAATTACCTAAATGAATTTTGTTATAAATTCAATCGAAGATATTTTGGTGAAGCTAAGTTTGATAGGCTTTTAGTTACAAGTGTTAATCATAAAAATGAATTTAGGTAACATAACCGACATTCATTTTTAATTAATAATAACAGCTTTTATTAGTGTAATTAAACATATATTTAGAAATGTAATTTATTTATGGTTTGATACTAAAGATTGTTGAGAAAGGGGATAATTCAATTAGATAAGATACTATTAAAAAGGAGGGATAGATTTTGACATACTCCTACATTTATTATAAACTTCTATTTCTTATTCAGATAGGAGAAAGGAGTAATAATATTTGCCCCAATATTTGCATTGTTATAAGCCAATCCATAATCTTGAGAATCTAAATTTCCGTTTCCATCAATATCGCATATAACATAGCCATTATTAATAGTTGGGTCATCTGAATTTGCTGCTACATAAATACTGGTAGCATCTTCGGATTCGAGATTACCGTTTTGATTAACGTCTCCACCCCAAATCCATGCATGAGTTCCATCTTGTAACATACCGTTATCCAAAGCAAATTGAGAGATATAATCATAGAAATCATATTTAACTGTATTGGTAGAGAAATCAACTGAATCACTCCAGGTTTCTATACTGTTTCTGTGTTTAATTACAATATAATGATATCCCGTAATACTACCAGGTAACTTTATTGGTGTTATTGTACCATTAACATTTATACTCTGACAAAATAATACAGTGTCTATTGAACATGGATTTACCGGATCATTGACATTTGTTTTTCTTATCACAACCTTAACAGTATCTACAATAGTACCACCAAAGTTATTGTAAAGATCACCTGTATCCCAATTAATTCCTTTAGTTTGATGCATCAAACCTGTACTTGTATTATAATACTCCTGAAGCATTGCTGTAATATTTAGTGTCTTATGAGTAGGTGGCGACATAGTTATAGTATTACCTGTAAGAGGTGATAATGTTAAATACACAGGGCCATAATTGCAAGATAAATTATTAGCAGCAAAAACAAAATAATAATACTCTGTATTCATTACAAGACCTGTATCAGAAATTCCTAAATCTGTTTGATAAGAAACAACTGTACCATTACCTATGAGATCATTTACATTATAGATATATCCATTTAAAGGTGTTGCGCCAAGAGTATTAGAAGTGCTTCTTACTATTAAATAATGATCTGCACTTGCTGAAGCTGTAAAAGTACCCATGATTGAATTAATGCCAGCTGTTAGAATTAAATCTGTAGGTTGAGCAACAGGAAAAGGGAATGTTATATTTACAGTATTTGAACTATCAGATGAACATACTCCGCTAGTAACAATGGCTCTATAATAAGTTGTTGTCATTAGATTAGGAGTTGTATAAGTATCAGTAGTTGCACCAATACCATCTGTTACATTTGTCCAATCAAAATCATTTGCAGATTGTTGCCATTGGATATTGCCATTATATGCTGTCAGAGTTATAGATGTGCTATCATTATAACCTATTATTGGGTTATTCGCTAAAGCATTTCCTCCAATTGATGGAGTATTTACAATTACTGTTACATTAGCAGTTGCATTAGGACAAACACCTCCTGATACTGTATAGGTATAAACTAATCCTGAATTACTCCATGAACCATTTGTATCTGGTGTGCCTCCTAATGCGGCAAATAATTGATTATTTGTTGGAGTTGTTCCTTCACATAAAGTTAATGTTCCGTTTGACCCTGCATTTGGTGTAGGTTGTTGTATGCCTATATTAACCCAGGCACATGAAGTAGTATCCCATTGGTAATTGGCCCAACAGTTTATTGCTGTAGGTGCTGTGCCTTGTGGAGCAGAAGTACCTATATTAACCCAGGCACATGAAGTAGTATCCCATTGGTAATTGTCCCAACAATTTATCGCAGTTGGTGCTGTGCCTTGTGGAGCAGAAGTACCTATATTAACCCAAGCACATGAAGTAGTATCCCATTGGTAATTGTCCCAACAATTGACAGCTGTTGGTGCTATGCCTTGTGGAGCAGATGTTCCTATGTTAACCCAAGCACATGAAGTAGTATCCCATTGGTAATTATCCCAACAATTAACAGCTGTTGGTGCTATGCCTTGTGGAGCAGATGTTCCTATGTTAACCCAGGCACATGAAGTAGTATCCCATTGGAAATTGTCCCAACAGTTTATTGCTGTAGGTGCTGTGCCTTGTGGAGCAGATGTTCCTATATTAACCCATGCACATGAAGTAGAATCCCATTGATAATTGTCCCAACAATTAACTGCTGTAGGTGCTGTGCCTTGTGGAGCAGATGTTCCTATATTAACCCAGGCACATGAAGTAGAATCCCATTGGTAATTGTCCCAACAATTAATCGCAGTTGGCGCTGTAGGTATTGCATTTACTAGAGTATTCGTTGTTCCGGCAATACTTGTACAACCATTTAATGTTGATGTAACATTATATGTTCCTGTCATATTAGTTGCTGCACTTAAACTTACTGTAGGGTTTTGAGATGAAGAGGTAAAACCATTCGGACCAGTCCATGAAATAATTCCTATAGCATTTGAAGTTAAATTTAATGTTGAACCAGCACATATTGGTCCATTATTACTTACTGATGGTGTTGCAGGTAATGCGTTTACTGTTACGTTAGTTATTCCGGCAATACTTGTACAACCATTTAATGTTGATGTAACATTATATGTTCCCGTCATATTAGTTGCTGCACTTAAACTTACTGTAGGGTTTTGAGATGAAGAAGTAAAACCATTTGGACCTGTCCATGATATAATACCTGTCGCATTTGTAGTTAAATTTAAAGTTGATCCTGCACATATTGGTCCATTATTACTTGCTGTTGGTGTTGTAGGTAATGCGTTTACTGTTACATTAGTTGTACCGGCAACACTTGTACAACCGTTTACTGTAATATAAACAGAGTATGTTCCCGTCATATTTGCTGTTGCACTTGTATTTACAGATGGATTCTGAGAATAAGAAGTAAAAGCATTTGGTCCTGTCCATAAATAGCTGGCACCTGTTACTGTTGGTGTTGTTAAATTAAGTGTAGATCCTGCACACATAGGTCCATTATTGCTTGCTGTTGGTGTAGCTGGGACTGAAATTACTGTTACTGTAGTTGTTCCTGCAGCACTGGTACAACCATTTACTGTAACAATAACAGAGTATATTCCCGACATACTAACAGTTGAATTTGTACTTACTGTTGGGTTCTGAGAAGAGGAAGTAAACCCATTTGGTCCTGACCATGAATAGCTGGCACCTATTATTGTTGGTGTTGTTAGATTAAGTGTTGAACCTGCACATACAGGACCGTTATTTCCTACTGTTGGAGTTGCAGGTATCGCATTTACTGTTACAGTTGATGTTGTATATGAAGCTGAACATCCATAAGAATTAGTAGCAGTAAATATATATTGTGTAGATGTTGTTGGAGTTACTCCTGTTGGGTTTTGAACAAAAGAAGCATATCCTGCCGGTGATGATAACCATGCATAAGTTAATGTAGAGGATAAATCTGCTGTCAATGAAATATTATCAATAGCACCTTTTGTACTAGGTGTTACCCCATCACATTTGTATGTAAATATCAAACGAACTGTAGTTCCTGCTAATGAATTAGGTAATGTAACAGTTTGTAAAGTAAAGGTGCTGTAAATATAACTAGTATTGGCAAAAACTCTGGTTGCAGTTGGTGTTGATGGTGAAGCTGTATTTAAAGGTGTAAATGAAGTAGGGGATGTGTATACAATAAGAGAATCATAACCATTGTCAATAGTTGGCCATTTTAAATAAAACTGCAATTTGATATTAGTTGCATTTGCAGGGATAACAATATCACGATAAAAGTGATTATAACTTGGATTAGTAGTACCAACATAATTAGTTCCGGTATATGCAGCATAAGTACCTGTTTGATTTCCTGCTGCTGTTCCAACTGACCATATATTATAATTACCATTTACTACAGTCCAATTATTAAGTGCTAATGTATTTCCATTTTCAAACCCACCATCACCGGTTGGTGATAGAATAGTATTATTAACATTACTAGTAGCAGAAGAGGTTAAATTAATTGTAGTGCCTTCACAAATGTTATAATTAGAAGCTGATGCTGTTACAGAAGTTGGAATTGAAGACGTATTAATAACTGTATTGGCAGTATTAATACAACCATTGGCATTAGTACCGGTGACAGTATAAGTAGTAGCACTTGCAGGGCTTGCATTAACACTGGCTCCGGTTGTTGCTGATAAACCAGTAGTGGGAAACCATGAGTATGTGCTAGCTCCAGAGGCTGTTAATGCAACAGCTGAACCGGGAGTACAATAAGTAGCATTAGCTGGAGTCACACTAATAGTTGGTAAGGCATTTGTTGTTACAGATAAACTTGTGGTACAAACGTTAGAACAAGCATCTGTAACAGTGCATGCATAAGTATGAGTTCCTACACTAGCAGTTATAGTTGGAGTATTTCCTCCAAAAGTATAGCTATCTTCAGTCCAGGTATATGAATAAGGCATACTACCATCGCTTGGATTGGCAGTTACAGTATGTAAACCAGCACAAGGTGTCCCTCCGGTTGTTAATGCTCCACAACTTACAGGTGCTACTGAGACAGTAACAGTTCCTGTAGAACGACAATTTCCATTAGATGCGGTAACAGTATAAGTGGTTGTTGTTGCAGGGTGAACAGTAACACTATTGCCGGATAAATTTCCGGGATTCCAATTCCAGTTTAATAAACTATTTTTATCTGTGGTAACATTCCAATTATAGAAATACCAACGTGTACCAGATGATATATTGTTTCCGTCAAGAGTATTGCCAGTGATTGAAAAATTATTACTTGTTTGGGGATAAGTATAAGTAGATGCTCCCCTATATATAGTAATACTTGGAAAATATAGCTGCCATCCTGTGGAATTTGCAGGGATGCTAAAATTTAAAGCCAAAGTCTTTTTTACTGTTGCGCTAATGTCGCCGGATACTATAGAAAATGATTGAGAAGCTTGTATAATCCCACTGGTATTTAATAACTGAATAGTTAAAGTACCGGTTTCCGAAGGATAAATATCAATAGAATTTATTATGGCATTTGATACAGTACTAAAATACATACCATAACCCCATGAAGCACTAAGGTTCCCGATAGCATCTGAAGCTTGTCCAACATTGAATGTTGTTGCTGTTGTTGCTGCAATAGTACTTGCATCTCCAATACAAACAGTGCTGGGAGTAGCTGTTGGTGTATAAATTATTGGAGGGGCAACAAGAGTTGCTGTTACATCAAATCTTGCAGTTGATTCACAACCATTATTTGTTTGACTAGCATAATAATGCGTGGCTGTTACCAATCCTGTAGAAGAAGCCAATGGGTTGCCTCCAGTAGAACTAGTATACCAAAGTATATTTGAGCCAGTTGCTGTTAAACTTGCAACTGTTGTTCCGTTGCAAAACGTTTGAGCTGCTGTACCTAAAGGAGATGCAGGAGATGTATTTATAGTAACAGAAACTTCAAAACGAGAAGATGATTCGCAACCGTTAACAGTTTGACTTGCATAATAATTTGTTGATGATAATGCTGTGCCGGATAATTGTATAGTTCCATTACTTGCTGTATTGTACCATTTAATAACGGAGCCATTAGCTGTTAAATTAGCTATAGTGGGATTTGCAGCACTGCAGAATGTTTGAGAAGCCGAACCGTTAGGTGCATCAGGGGTTGTATTAACAGTTGCAGTAACATATAATCTGGAAACAGATTCACAACCTGAAGTTGTTTGACTGGCATAATAATGAGTTGATGTAGTTAAAGCAGTACCTGGTGATAATAAAGTACCGTTACCAGCTGCATCATACCATTTAATTTCGGTACCGGTGGCAGTTAGGTTGGCTACAGTTGGGTTGTTTACACTACAGAATGATTGTAATGCTGTACCTGTAGGAGAATCTGGAGTAGCACTTATAGTTGCAGTTACATCAAAACGTGTAATTGATTCACAACCGGAAGTTGTTTGGCTAGCATAATAATGTGTATTATTATATAAGATAGCATCTGATGTTAATAAATTACCTCCTAAAGAAGCACTATACCATTGTATAGAAGAACCTGTTAAAGTTAAATCAGCAATAGTATGGCTTGCAGCACTACAGAAAGCTTGTGATGATAAACCTGAAGGTGCATCAGGATTCGTATTTATTATTACAGTTACATCAAGGTGAGAAAAGGACTCGCAACCGCTTATCGTTTGAGAAGCATAATAATGATTACTTGATAAAGGAGTGTTTGAAGATAGTAAAGTACCATTGCTTGCTGCATCATACCATTTTATTGATAAACCTGTAGCTGATAAATTTGCAATTGTCGGACTAGATGCATTACAGAAATTCTGTGAAGTATTACCTGTGGGAGCTGATGGAGTTGCATTAACTGTAACTTTTACAGTATTTGATGCCAGACTCTGAGTTAAACTATCTTGCCCACAGGTGTTATCTGTTGCAAAACCTACGCAGAAATAATAACGGGTGCCGACTTCAGCACTTGTAATTAATGGAGTATATGTACTAGAAGTTGCGCCATTTATAATAGTTGCACCTGATATTGTATTACTATTTGTTGTGTTAAAGTACCATTGATAAGATAATGTTGGAATCCCTACAGTACCTGAAGTTGTTATAGTATCCTTTAACATAGTTGACGAAGCATTTTGACAAATTGTTTGATCAAAAGCCGGAGAGATAGAAGTACTTAATGGACAGATAGGTGAAGATACAGAGACAATAGTTACATTTCCGGCAAAATAAGAAATAGAATAGTTTGATGCTGTAAATGTACCTCCTGTTGCTTCTGATGGTGTAGCATCAGTTGGATATGTTCCTGCTATTGCATCAGCGTTTGCAGAATTACCAAAGGTAATAGTTATACTTCCAATACTTTCTCCATTTTGCAAGCCACTTGAAGTAAATTCAGTTGAGCCTGCTGTTGGGTTCGTTAATGTTTCTCCTTCTGTTTTTGAAATATTATTTGCAGTAATAGTTAATGATCTGGGATTTACTGTCAATGTTCCTGTTTGGTAAGTTATTGAATAATTACTAATAGAGCCTGATGAAAATATTAAAGTGGAAGGAGTAATTGTATAACTTCCTACAGAAGCAGTTGTCAGATCTCCTGAAGGAGTTCCTGAGTATGAAAATGTAATACCATTTACTGCATCTGAATTTTGTAAACCACTTACTGTATAATCTGTATTTAAAGTTCCTGATATTTGTGATATATCTCCATAATATTTGCTTTGATCATTTACAACAACAGATAATGCTGCCTGAATTACAGTTAGAGTCCCTGCTATATATGTAATATTATAATTACTTGCAGTAAACGTTCCTCCGATTGCAGATGAAGGGGTAATTATTGAAGTTGAACCTGCTGCTGCTGTGGCTGTCAAACCCCCAATACTATATGTTAAAGTTACTGCACCTATTGTTTCATTGTTTTGCAAGCCTATTGTTGTAAATGCATCTAATCCTATTATTGGTGTGGCTTGTATTGTTCCAAAAGTTTTATTTTGAGCATTTGCAGTTATAGTTAAATTAGCTACATTTACTGTTAAAGTACTTGTTTGAAAAGAAATATTGTAGTTGTCGCTTAAACCTGTAGAAAAAGTAACTGCTGATGGTGTAATAATATAACTTCCTACTGCTGCTGATGCAAGGTTGCCGGCTGGTGTACCATTATAAGCAAGTATAACACCATAAACGGCATCTGAATTTTTTAAACCTGTAACTGTAAAATTTGTATTTAATGTACCTGATGTAGGTGCTGTACCACCATAAGTTTTATTTTGAGCACTAGCTGTAACAGTGAGCGTGGCAGGATTTACAGTGTAGATAAGCGTAGTGCTTCCGGTACCTGCTCCATTTGTTGCAGAAATAGTAATTGAATACGTACCTGCTGCAGTAGAAGCTGCTATAGTTAATACACCTGTCGAAGTATTAACTGACATTCCATTTGGTAAAGCTCCTCCTCCATAAGTAGCATTATAACTTGTTGGAAAGTTTGAAGCTGTAATTGAATAAGAGCCTGTTGTGCCATAAGTATTGCTTCCTGTAGATGAACTTGAAATTACAGGTGGAGGTTGTGAAAACTCATCTGCACCCATATCCGGTCCGGGACTTGATGTATTTCTTGTGTCTCCATCAATATCTGTTGTTATGCCGCTTATTGCAACTCCTCTATTATCTAGATTAGTATTCATATAATAGTTTAAATGCAAATCAGAATTTGTGGTAAATACCGGAGCAATGTTTTTTGAGTTGGCATTACCTCCAAAACCTGTAATTATATTTGCAAGGGTGCTTCTGTCGGAAGTTAAGTATCCTAGAACGTCAGTATTCGCGGTTGTCGCTCCTGAAGCAACATAATCATTATAATCAATTGTTGTAAATGCAGTATTGGCTGCAGCAGAATATATTGAGTATGCCTTTGAAGCATAAGCGGTATTGGTATTATTCAGTGTATTTACTAATATATTATCTTTAATATTTAAAGCAGAAGCTCCTGTTCCAATATAAAGAGCGGTGGTTATACAGTTTGCATCGTAACTATATGTGCCATACATATTAACTGTATTATTGTAAAGGTTTATACCCCCTGCGGTAGTAGTAATTGTTGTACTTCCTCCTATCACACCTATTCCAATGCCCATAGCTGATGAGCTGGAAAAAGTAGAAAAATTGCTTCCATTTACCCCACTAATAAAGTTATTAGCAATAGTTAGAGCACTGGTAGCAGTTCCGGTGCCAATAGTAATACCACGTCCACCAAATCCAGTTGTTACAGTTGTTGACACATTAGTAATTTTATTAACAGTAACCGTTGATGAAACAAATCCGGTTTCAAGAGATATACCTACCGGTGTATATGCGCCTGAAGTTTGAACAGCTATTGTATTTTGGCTGATAGTACTATTTAAAGCATTTCCTACCTGAATACCATAACTTTGAAGATTACTAGTGATTGTATTTATTGTATTTCCTGTAATTGTTAAATTATCATCACCACCTGAAGAAACAGAAGTAGTACCATAAGCATAAATACATATTGGAGCTACAGAAATGTAATTGTTTTGAATAGTGTTATTATCATTATCCGCACCAGCTGTACCGGGAACGCTTCCTCCTATAGCAATACCATATCCCGGGTTATTATTATTTAATGGTCCTGGATTTATACTTATATTACAATTTTTAATAGTATCATTTGAAGCTCCTGCACCTGTACCCAAACTTACCAATGAAATTACAGTTGGTGAAGCAACACCTGTATTCATAATTGTTAAACTTTTATCTGTTCCTCCACTATTGCTTCCGTCAATTGTAACATATTTTGCACCATTCAATTTTATTACACTAAGTGCAGGATAACCATAAATTATAGAAGTAATTCCAGTATATGGTCTAATTGTAAGTGTATTTGTTGCACTTGCTCCTGAATTTGCATTAATTGTTATAGGGTAGGTTTCGTTTGTTGAATAAGAAGTGTCTCTTAATAAAAAAGTTACCGGACCTGTCAAAATATCACATGAATTATTATATGCTGCAACAGCTGCAGTTAATGTTGGGAATGTTTGACCTACACCCACATTATAGCTTCCTGAAAGCGGACCATAAACTGAAATAGTTAATACTTTTGTGGTTGTACAACTTCCATTTGTAGCGGTAACTGTATAATTAGCAGTAACTGTTATTGTGGTTGGTGTACCTGTTATCTGTCCTGTAGTTGTATTTAATGATAACCCTCCCGGTAAAGCCGGACTAACTGAATAGCTTGTAGGTGTACCTGTTATTGTTGCAGAGTTTGCAGTAATAGGAGTACCAACGCAATAGGTGGCTGTTGTTAAGGTGTAGGTTAAACCTGAAAGCCCCGAAGGTGTTGCAATATTTACTGTTGCCGTTGTATTGCAAGCTCCATTAGTGGATGTAACGGTATAAATTGTAGCAGTTGTAACTGCTGTTGGCGTACCCGAAATAGCTCCCGTAGTTGAACTGATTGTCAAGCCAGTTGGCAAAGCAGGATTAATTGAATAGGTGATAGTACCACCACCTGTAATTGTTACTGTATTATTTGTGATTGCGAAACTTGTACAATAAGTAGCTGTAGGAGTAGAGTAGGTTAATGCTGAAAGGGCTGTTACTGTGGTAATATTTATTACACTAGTTGTTGAGCATGCTCCATTTGTTGCTGTAACTGTATAATTAGTAGCTGCAACAACAACGGTAGGGGTTCCAGTAATTTGCCCTGTGTTGGCATTTATAATTAAACCAGTAGGCAGAGAGGGTATAACTGAATAGGTAATAATACCTCCACCTGTACTAAGTGAAGCATTATTTGGTGTAATTGCAGAACCTGTACAATATGTGATAGTTGAGGTAGTGTAAGTTAATCCTGAAAGAGGAGGAAGTACTGTGAATGTACCTGCACCTCCTGAACTTGAAACCGTTCCACCAGGAGCTGTTACAGAAACATATCCTGTGGTGCCTGAACCAACAACTGCTACTATTTGAGTACTTGTATTGGATGTAATAGAAGCAACTGCAGTACCGCCAATAGTAACATTGGCAGCAGTAACAGCTAACAAATTTGTACCATTGATAGTAATATTTCCTCCAACACATGCTGATGTTACTCCACCAAAATCCGTTATTGTAGGTAGCGCTGGAACAACAACATTAACATTTGCTAAATGGCAATTGTTCCCGGTAGCAGATGTAAAAAGAAATCCAATTTGCAAGGTAGAACTGTTGGATGGGATGATAATAGTTTGAGCTACCCAAGTTCCCGAAGCCAAAGCGGTTGCATTATAACGGGCAATGGTTGTACCAACATTTGTCCAGGTACTCCCTCCATTTGTTGAATATTGAACCTGAACATTATCATTATTACTACTATATCCATTGTCAGTGCACCATTGAAAAGTTAATAGCATAGTTCCGCTGGTACTGCTACTTGCATTTAATACTGGTGTTTGAAGCCTGATTTTACTACCGCTTGTTGCAGTAAACGAATTAAATTGAACACAATTAGTAGATGAATTAGGTATGCTTGTAACTGTAGGAAAGGTTGTACCGGCTTGTGTCGGGAAAGTTAACGCAGGTTGACTTGAGCCTGTAGTAACTATTGGGTTTGACCAGCTTGTAGGTAATGCTCCACCTGAAAAAGTCTCTGAAAAAGGAAAAGAATAATTAGTAATACTGGCTGTAGCCGGACTGGTAGTATTGTAACAGATACTTGCTGTATTATATTCATAAGCAATAAGTGTATAATTATTCGCACTAAGTCCGGTAATACTTAAATTTCCTGTGGAAGTATTTACACCGGCAGCAGCTCCATTATAAACCACGTAATTACCGGTTCCCGTTGTATTTCCACTGCCATAAGTAGAATTTGCAGTATATGATGTACCACTGGTTGGAGCTACAGCAGCTGTTCCGCTTATACTTGCTACTACCAGCACACCTCCTGTACCATTACCACGGGTAAAAGCATAGTTAGTGCTGGTGGAAGTTGTGTTGCTGGTTGTCATTGTATTTGTTTGTATAGTTGGTGCAGTGCAAGGAATAAAAGATGTTACCGAAACTTCATCTAAGTATCCTACAGCTGAGCTACTAGCAGTAATAGTTAAGGTGGCAGCCACACCAGAATTTACCATGCCTGTATACTTAGTCCATGTATAACCATCTACACCACTAACACTTGATGTTGTCAATGTAATAGAGCTCCCATTATAAGAAGCTGTGAATGTTCCATTATATCCATAAAAAGTTACAGTACCACATGAGCTTAATGTTGGGCTGGTAATAAATGTACTTTTTCTGATTTGGCTACTTATTGACCCTGCAAAGTGGTATGTTGTAGTTTTAATAAATGCTGAGGTAGCCGAAGAAGTCCATGTACCTGTATATAAAGAAATAGAACTCAAATAACTTGAAGAAGTTAATTGTTCAAAATGTTCTGTGTTACCGGCGTCATTGGTATTTACTAATTGCCCCCAACTTTTGCCAGTAAAGCCAATTGCTAAAAATAAAAATATTAATGGTATTAAAGTTTTAGTAAGCTTCAAATTAGTTGACTGTAAAGGTGAAAGAAAAGATCTTATTTTCATATTAAATTGGTTTAGGTTTTAATAACTTCTGTATTTTCTTATTATGTAATATTAATAGGCAAAAGTAAATAAAAATTTTGATTTAATAATAAATCGTCCTAAAATAGATTAATTTTTTTTGATCAATTAGTCAACCAATTTTAGGACGAGTTACTACCCCTAAACTTTAGTTTTCTTTTTATTCACCTCAAAAACGAGTTTACAAAAATATTCATCTCAATAAATAACTTCTTAATGTCAAAAAATTCCTATTAAAATTAATAAAACTGCTTATCTGCTTTAGTCATGTTAAATTATTTATAATTTGATAATAAAGATTTTTGAAGTATGTTTACGATTTAATTTAAAAAGGAGAAACCTTTTTTGAACACTAAAACAGCAGCCCCAGCTAAAATAATAGCTGAGGCATTGTGTTTTATAATTAGATAATTGATTTAAATAACTGTTATTTCAGCTGATTCAATCCATTTTCCTTGTTCAGGAGTTAGTACATGGGCATATCTAAATTTATAAACGGTTAATGGATTTAAACCTTTAAATATGTAGGTTCCCTTGCGGGTAGCCATTGCATATATCCACTTTCCATCTTCAAAATACATCCACACGTAACCGTGAGCAGCTTTAAGCGTTTTTACTCTAGCCATCACTTCTCCTGAACCCATCTGAGTAAGTTCAAAATCATGTGTTTTTACTGGAGACCTACGTTTAAACATTTTATAACCCAGCAATATTGGAAATGATGGATCATTTTTTGTTCTTGCTACTTTTTGTACAAAAGTAGCATTTTCTCTGTTAAATAAACGAGCTTGTTTTACCAAGATCGCTACTTTTTTAGTTGCTGCACGATCACCACCACTACTTTTAGCGTGGTACATATCAATTGAGTCTAACAATAGTGTAACTTCAGCGTCTTTGTGAGGCAACAATGCAATGTCCTCTGGATTTTCGATTGCTTTTGTATTGGTGTTTCTCATATACGTTGTTACAACCGAAGGGCTACGACCTTCGATACCTAAACATACATTAATTTCTTCTTACATTTTTTTAAATTTAATGATTTATTTTGAAAATTTATTTAAACTATAATTTATATTATTATTGAATAATAAGCTATTAAAGATTTTGATACTATATTTCATATTTAAAATATTATTTTGTTATATATATAATATCAATTACTTATTGAGGTAAAACATACAAGTCGATCAAACTGTACAGTTGCATCACTAAACTGTAGAGTTGCATCACCAAACTGTAGAGTTGCATCACCAAACTGTAGAGTTACATCATCAAACTGTAGAGTTGCATCACCAAACTGTAGAGTTTGATCATCAAACTGTAGAGTTGCATCACCAAACTGTCTAGTTACATCATCGTACTGTAGAGTTTGATCATCAAACTGTTTTTTATAGGAAATAATATCATTATTATAGTAATAACGCGCATTATAAGTGCTATTTAAAATATATTTATAGGAATAATTATTTTGAGATTTGAAAAAAGCTGTGGCTAAGTCAGTAGTATTGTTTGGATATTTGCTAACGAGAAAGACTGCCTTAGAGTACAGGCTCCCATAATTTCTCAGCTTAATTGTATAATTCCTTTTGAGGAGTTCAATCAATCGCCAATTTTCAAAAACAAGAAGTAAAGATTCATTAAGCACAGCCCAAAATTAGGTTAAATACTGCTTAGAATTATGACTTTTGAAAACTGTTTTGTTAACTGAATTTAATTTAAAATGCTTACGAAGGTTTAGATATTCATAGAAGTGCATTCTATAATGGTTTATAACGAGTGAGGAAATAGCTAAAGGTTATAAATGCTAATAATACAATGGTTAGTAAGTTTGTGAAGGAATAAAAACGGTACATAGTACCCGACGGGTTAGATTTTAACTAATATATTTTGATCTTCTTCTCTATTATATTTAAACCCGAGCTTCGGTTATAAGTAAAATAAACACTTAGACACGAAGACCACTAAGAGACACTAAGAATAAAATTTTAGTGAAACTTGGTGTGCTTAGTGTCTTAGTGGTTAAAAAAGAGAATATCCTTTTTTTCTCATTTATATTTAAACACGAGCTTTGGATTTAAATATAAGTAAATTATAATAAGGGTTGTTTTTATTTTTACTTTTTACTTTCTCCCAAAGTCGGCAGGAACTTCTCCCCAATTGTCGGTATCCCATTTTATAACTACATTTTCCCAGCTGTTATTTGCAAGCCATGTTTCTGCCCTGTCCACAAGATTAAACAGCTCTTCGTTCTTAGGAATTCTTTCTAGTTTAGTCTTAGCTTTTTTATGTTTGAGCCATGCTAATGCTGTTGCCGAATCCGTATAAATAGGATAAGTCCATCCCTTTTGCTTACACATTGCCAGCGCATGAACAAGTGCTAAAAACTCACCTATATTATTAGTCCCTAAAGGAAATGGCCCCTGATGAAATATTAATTGTTTTGTTGCAGTATCCACACCCTGATATTCCATCTTGCCTGGGTTTCCGGCACATGCAGCATCCACAGATATACTCGGTACTATCGGTTTTGCATGCTTATTAGTTAATTTCTCTTGCGCTGTCTTTGGTTTATTTAGATAATGATGTGGAGGTGATTTAAAAGCTTTTGTAGCTATCTCAATACTCTCAAAAGATTTATATAAAGCACTATCGAAGCCTTTGATTTGTCTCTCGCATTCAGTCCATGAATCATATATGCCGGGTTTTACGCCTTTCCAAACTACATAATACTTCTGTTTTGCCATTCTTTATTATAATGATTCAATGTTATTATTTCTCAATACATTTATAATACGCATCCAATAGCTTTTGAGCAGCCATATAAGAACTTAATTTATCTTCGAGTATCTCTTTTTGTATCTTAGGAATAAGTGCTGTAATATTTTTATTTGAATAAAAGTTGTCTTTAAGAAAATCATTGATAGTCTCCAACATTATATTCTTCGATTGTTCTTGTCTTTTGCCTGTAAAAAATCCATTCCCTTTTGTGTAAGCAACATAATCAGTAATTATATTCCAAACATTAGTAATACCCTCTCTGGTATACGACGAGCAAGTTGTTACCTGTGGAATCCAACCTGATTCAGTAGGAGGAAAGAGGTGTAAGGCATTCTTATATTGAGCCATTGCAAGGTTCGCTTTTTGTATATTATCACCATCGGCTTTATTTATAGCTATGGCATCTGCCATTTCCATGATACCTCTTTTAATACCTTGCAACTCATCGCCGGCATTAGCAAGCATCAACAATAAAAAGAAATCAACCATTGAATGTACAGCAGTTTCAGATTGTCCCACTCCTACTGTCTCTACAAATATAGTATCAAAACCGGCAGCTTCGCAAAGGATAATAATCTCTCTTGTCTTTCGTGCTACACCACCAAGCGAACCTGCTGAGGGAGAAGGACGGATAAAGGCATTTGGATCTACAGCAAGTTCTTCCATTCGTGTTTTATCGCCTAAAATACTTCCTTTAGAGCGTTCGCTACTGGGGTCAATAGCAAGTACAGCAAGTTTATGTCCGCTGTTGGTTATTTGTTTTCCCAAAGCCTCAATAAAAGTACTTTTGCCCACTCCCGGCACTCCGGTAATACCTAAACGGATTGAATTTCCCGCCAAGGGTAAACATTTTTCAATAATTTGCTGAGCTAATTTCTGATGCTCGCTCAGCGAACTCTCTATAAGTGTAATTGCCTTACTTAAGATAGTTCTGTTTCCGCTTAATATCCCTTCAACAAACGCATCAAGTGTGAGCAACGCCTGCTTGTTCGCCTTAATTTGTTTAAGGTAATCGGCATTAACTGAAGATGGTTGTTCAATCCCCTCCTGAACCTTTAGTGCCGACTTATATTTATTGCTCTTTTCAGTCATTTGATTTCTATTTTAGATCCACAACTAAACAATTAAACGATAACCTTTTTAATTATTATGATGCTTTTGATAATTTTATGCAAAATTAGTACAAAAGTATCAATGTATCTAAAAGAATTTTAGGTTTATTGATTCTCTTTCCTTTTATTCTTAAAAAAAGCAGTCAGTAAATCGGCACATTCTTTTTCCATTACACCTCCTTTAATAGTTGTTTTAGGATGAAGAAAATTATTCCCATAGATAGAAGATCCGCGTTTTTCATCTTTAGCACCATAAACTATTTTCCCTATCTGAGTCCAGTAAGAAGCACCTGCACACATTACGCAAGGTTCAAGAGTTACAAACAATACACAATCCTGAAGATATTTACCCCCCAGATAGTTTTCGGCAGCTGTAAATGCCTGCATTTCTGCATGAGCAGTTACATCAGTTAATCTTTCGGTAAGATTATGAGCTTTGGCAATAACTCTACCATTGGCAACAATTAATCAGAAACATTTTCAAAGAATAAAGAATTTAACACTGATATAAAGAATTGAATTTGGCGAGAAAACTTTCAGAAAACAATTAAATCACCGTCAATAAATGATTAGAGGATAACGATTGGATTTAATCATGAAGACACATTTTGACATTGATAAAGTAATTGGATCAGGAAAGATTCAAATGAATTGGATTTTGAGAGGGCTTTAATTTTGGACAGAATGTTAAAGCTGCTAGCAAAAGAAAATTCTGATTACAAGCTTGTCAGGGAAAAACTTCGGGATTTAATTCAGGATTGGGAAAATAAGCACTGGTCATCTGAATCAGTAATAACAGAGGAAAAAATTCTGGAGAGTGACCTTGCGGAAATTTTTGCAGAGAAGGAACGGCTGTTTATCGAAAGAAGGAAAAAGCTGATAAAGGCAAAACTAAAAAGCCTGGATATGACTCAACAAGATTGGCTTTATCTGGCCGCCGCAGTGTTGATGCTGGGGTTGTCGGGCTATTTTTCCGCGTCTGAGATTGGCTTGCTCTCGGTGAATCGATTTCGATTACATCAATTGGCTGAGGACGGGTCTGTACGTGCGCGTATACTGCAGCGCTTGCTGCAACACACCACCAAGCCTTTAACCGTCATCCTTATCCTGATCACCGCCATTAACTACGCGAATGAATCGTTGGTGACACATTGGCTGCACTATCATCACCATCTTCCTGAATGGATACCGTATTTTGGACTGTTACTACTTGTGTTGATTTTCTCCGAAATAACTCCGATCCACTACGCAGCGGCAAATCCAGAAATGGTTGCCACACGAACCGCCCGTTCGATTGCCTTTGTGACATGGTTTTTCCATCCAATCCTAATATGCTTTGCTGCAATTGCGAACTTTTTTGTACGTCTAATCGGCATACCACCAGCACCTCGTCCTTTGGTAACTGGCGAGGAAGTGCGTACCATCGTCGATATAGAAACCGAACGAGGAGTACTTGAGGAAGAGGAGAAGGCGCTAATCCACAGCATTTTCGAGTTCAGCGACACCATCGTTCGTGAAATAATGGTGCCTCGCATCGATATCATTGCCGTCAATGAAGAAGCAGCAATCGGGAACGTCATCGAAACAACCATCATGCACCGTTTCAGCCGACTACCGGTCTATCGCGATAATATCGACCATATCGTTGGACTTGTGCATGTGAAGAATCTGTTACCCTATGAGTTTCGCGGTGAGAC
>Ga0118677_10007042_pt1 | contig 18773 bp, 13 predicted proteins | sample AliMusrvi5mmetaG_FD_86154 | JGI IMG/M metagenome (GOLD analysis project Ga0118677, IMG submission 86154) | reverse complement strand
TTTCTTTGCAGTTTTTACTCTATAAATATAACCAAAATCTACGAACAATATGGGTTTCAGATAAAATCAGCAGACCCTAGTTAAATACAAAAATATTGGCCGCCAGTTTGGCGGCCAATATTTTTTTTAGCTGCTGAATTATATATCCTTGTATCCTATACACATAGATGCTATAGAATTCATTGACAGGACTTGACAATGCTACTTTTAGGGTGGAAATCCCCCTTCGGTATAGGAGGATTAATCCTCTTGCAAAATCCATTTTTTAACCAGTATTTTATAGTATTAAAATCCATAATTATGAAGGCATCAGGTCCAATGCCCATTATACTAATATATAACTCTGATTCAGAAATTATCAAACATGCCATTTTTCGATAAAGATTATCCTTTCAACATATGATAATATATAAATATGTGTCTTATCTAAAATTCAAAAACATGAAAAAGATTTTCATCATTATGGCCGTGATTAGTCTGGTTTTCCAGTTTTTTCAGCCGAACAAAGGATTGGCTCAAAATCAGGACAATTTTTACACTATCACAAGCAAATGGGATACATTCTATAATGCCCACCCTGAGTTAAAAGATTCAGATGATTCCGAATATCTCAGTTATCTGCGATGGAAATATTTCTGGCAAGATCGGGTATATTCGTCAGACACAACTCAAAATGGTAGTTTCAATTTAATTCGCAATGCTTTAGACAATTTCCAAAATAATTACAATTATTATCATCGATCAACGAGTTTATATTCGGATTGGCGTTTTATAGGCCCTCAAGGTTTTGATAACAGTCATCAAATCGCGGGTCTTGTTAGTGCAGTATATGTTGATACTGTTAATGATAACTCCATGAACACTATTTATATTGGGACTAATTCTTCTGGAATATGGAAAACGTCCGATGGAGGAGCCAATTGGGTTAATATTACAGATAATACAGGTTATTCTATAATTGGAATTCATGACATTTGTGGAGACCCAACTGATGGGAATATTCTTTATGCAGCTACTGGAGGTGGATTTATGGACCGTAATCATGGTTATGGGGTTGGCATTCTAAAATCTCCTGATAAGGGAGCAACTTGGTCAAGAGTATTTCCCAATCAAGCCTGGCCCCCATATTCAACTTTAGATGTCTTTAAATTAAAAGTTGATCCAACGAATACCCAAAGAATATATGCTCTGGCAGATACCATGGTAGTTCGAACACTTGATGGTGGAAATACTTGGCAAAAAATATTTGGGACTACTAGATGTTCCTTTGATCCTGATGGATTAAACCATTTGAATTTAAGGGATATTGAAATGAAACCGAATGATCCAACGGTTCTCTATGTTGCTTCAGATCACCGGACCCCCTTTAATCGTCACCAAGCAGAAGTTTGGAAGTTATGGAATGTTACTGACACTTCTCTAGGAAATATAAACTCAATCAGACTTGATATCTCTTTCCCTCGTTCAGGACTGGTTTCAGATTATCTTCACAGCATTTATACGGAAAGATATGCCATTGCAGTGACACCAGCAGATCCTGAAGCAATTTATGTTGCTTGTACAGCGTTTCCTTACAATCTTGACACTAATCAATTTACTATTTTTAAATACGAAAATAATCAGTGGGTTAGAAAATATCATTATAATTGGGATTCACAAACAATTAATGATTATTTTGGGGGATGTGGGTTTTTTAAACTTGAATTACTTGTTTCTCCGACAGAACACAATGTAGTTTATGTTGGTGGGAACACATTTGACAAAATTGTTGATTGGAGATTCCCCCCTATTAATCATACGCCATACTCCTATGGACTGAATGGTTATCATGCAGATACAAGATTTGCTACTATTCTCAAAGGTTCAGTTTCCCCAGATACAACTGGAAAAAAAGATGTGATTTTTGCCGGAAATGACGGTGGCATTTCAAAATCCATCAATGGCATCCAGGATTGGATAAATCTCAATGGCAATGGATTATATATTACTCAGTTTTATGGGATTGGGGGATGTAATAAAAATCCTTATTGGATTGGGGGAGGTGCACAAGACAATAATTTTTTTGTTCTAAGTACTAGTGACCATTGGCTTCAAACTGGAGGTGGTGATATGGGAAATGCTGTTGTTAACCCACACAATCCAAGTCGAATATATTCCACAACATGGGGTGGGGGTAGCATTCAATTAATCAGTGACAATAATTATGGATTAAATAAATCTTGGTCTGGCCCTAGTTTTAATAATCCGACAAATGTTTACGCAATAAATGCACCTGTTTGTCTTAACCCCAAAAATCCATCTGAGGTTTATTTTGCCACTCATGATCTGTATCGATCGGCTCATGATGCTAATTATAATAGCTTTGCAACCATTCCTATTCAAGGAAACCCTCCTTTGAATATTTCTTCTGCTCAGGCAGCCAGGGCCATGGTTATTGCCCCAAGTGATACTCAGCGCATTTACATTGCTTTTAATCAACCTTATGGCGTATTTTATAAATCCAGGTTGTTCGTTACTAATGATGGTGGGTTGAATTGGTCGGATCGTGATTTTTCACTTAATATTACGGGGCTCTATGGTATAACCTCTATTGTAGTTAGTCCAACAAATGCTGATTCAATCTGGATTAGTTTTGGAGGTTTCATGAATCCCGCTTCAGGGCCTTCGAATCAAGTAAGGGTGTTTGTCAGTGCAAATGCTGGTGCCACATGGACGAATTATTCTAAAGGCCTTCCTAATATGCCTGTTGATTGCTTAAAATATAAAAAAGGTAGTCAAGATGGGATTTTTGCTGGGACAGATGTTGGGGTTTATTATATCGACCGAACATTTAGTGATACTACATGGGTTCCACTAAATTCATCACTTCCTGAATCAATCATTAATGATATTGAATTTATCGATACATTGAATGTTTTACGAATTGCCACTTTTGGTCGCGGTATTTGGGAAACAGACCTCTTTCCGTGTACCTACCATGATAATGATCCTCTGATTGTCAGCACAAATCAAACTTGGCTAACAGATACAATAATGGATCGGGATATCGATATAAAAGATTCGACTGTTCTTCAAATAAAGTGTAAGGTTAGATTCCCAATAAATGCAAAAATAACAGTTGAACAAGGAGCTCAATTAATCGTTGACGGCGGAGTGTTAACAAATTATTGTTCTGGGATGTGGAAAGGAATAGAAGTGTGGGGCGATACAAGCAAAAATCAAATTCCAATGTATCAAGGTAATACAAGCTTTCTTCATGGAGCCGTCATAGAGAATGCTCGGATTGCCGTGACAACTTGTAAAAAAGATGCAAACGGTGACATTATTTGGAGTACTCCTGGCGGAATGGTAAATGCTAGTAATTCAACGTTTAAAAATAATTATAAAGCCCTTGAATTTCTACAATATAGCAGGAACCAAAATTGTGCATTTGCAAATGTTGATTTTCAGTCATCTGGATATTTTGTTGACCATACTTCAAAACTCTCGGATTTTGTAAGTATCTTTAAATCTAATGGAATTCATTTCTATGGATGCAGTTTTCAAAATTTGAACTTTAGCGATTATGATACATCTTCTCAAGATTGCCGTGGCATCTATAGTATCGACGGAAGTTATAGCGTTGATGGCTATTGTGCCTCCAAACAAACTCCATGTACGAAATGGAAACCATCTGATTTTGAAGGGCTATCTTATGGAATCAAAGCATTAGGAACAATGCCAATCTTTCCTATTTATGTAACAAAGAGTAAGTTCTATAAAGATCATAGGGGCATCTATATAAGCGGAATTAACAATGTTGCAATTAATAAAGATACATTTGAATTTAACCCAGAATTTTACTACCCTCCCATTAATGTAGATACTTTATATGGGTTATATCTAGATAATTGCACCGGCTATTCAGTTCAGGAAAACAAGTTATTTAAAGACCCAAATGTTTACAATTTCCGTTATATTGGAATGATTATTAATAATTCCGGTCCTGACCCAAATGAAATTTATAATAACAATATTTCCGGTGTGACGCATGCAATCCTAGCGCAGATGCAAAACAGAGATTCAACCGGTCAGACAGGTCTTTGTTTGAAATGTAATGATTATTCTCAAACACTTTATGATGAAGTAGTAACTAACAACAAATGGGGACAATATTCCATATTGTATGGCCTTGCTATTAATCAAGGAGGTTCGACCATTCCAGCGGGAAATACTTTTTCAGTTCATAATCCGAACAATAAAACGTACGACATATTAAACACAGTAACAAATGCTGTAAATTATTATTATAATGATCCTTATACAACAAATTTAAAGGTCTATCCTGCAGAAGTTTCGCAGGATGTATACAGGATAAATACACATATTCGATATGCAAAAGATACTACCTGTCCTTCTAAACTTAATAATGGTGGCACGGGGAAGGATGCGCTTAAACAACAGCTTTTAGCTGAACAAACTCAGATAGATTCATTAAAAACTGTTTTAAGCAGTCTTATAGACGGTGGTAGTACTTCTACATTAAATACTCAAGTTCAATCAAGTATTCCTCCTGAGGCTGTTCAATTGCACCAGGATTTACTATCTAAATCCCCCTATCTGTCTGATACGGTTGTAAAATCATCAATCTTTAAAGAGAATGTTCTTCCAAACGAAATGATTAGAGATGTTTTGATTGCCAATCCTGCAAGCACAAAATCGGAAAACGTAATCGATCAATTAAATCAAAGAATTAATCCTATGCCAGATTCATTGATGGCTCAGATCCTTGCGAGTAAAGACTCAATTGCAGCTAAAGAAATTCTTCAATCGAAAATTACAAATCATAGCTTGAAGAAAGCCTATGCTTTAAATGAATTGATTAGATATTTTCGAAATGACACGATAAGTCCTTCCCCCAAAGATAGTATTATTGGTTTACTTCAAAATGATCCTTCATTAGAGTCTAAATATAAGCTGGCATTTGAATTCTTTGGTAAACAGGATCTTGAATCTGTACATTCTGTATTAACTTCAATCCCCAATTTTTTTAATGTAAAAGGACAGGATTCGATTCTTTATCAAAATTATTGCTCGTACTTCAATATTTTATTATACTTGAAATCTCAAAACAAATCGATACTGGAATTAAATTCTGATCAAAAAAGTACATTAATGAACATAGTGTCTTATGGGAAAGAACCGGCTCAAACTTATGCCAGGAATGTTTTAATTGCTAATAAAATCTTAGACTATTGTGAACCCATTATTCTACCACAAGACGAGATAAAATCTCAAACAATACCCAAAAGCCTTAAAACAAGTAAATTGGTTCAAGACAAGTATATAAAACTATTTCCGAATCCAGCAAAACAGTATTTTACTATAGAATATAATCTTCACAGCAAATTTGGAGAAAATCCCGAGATTGAATTTTCGGTATTTTCCTCTGAAGGCAAGCCCCTTATTACAAAAAGTGCGCACAAAAATCAAGATCAAGTGTTAATTGAAACTCGGAATTTTGAAAATGGAACGTACATTTGTTCAATGATAATAAATGGTAAAATTATTGATTCTGGAAAAATTCTAATCATTCAGTGATGACATGAAAGGAATTGCTTGGTTGACTTTGTTTATATCTCTAATTTTTCCAAAGGTTCATGCTCAACCTTGGCCAAAAACATATGTTGGAATGAACGCTTATGATGACTGGGTTATTCAAACCTATGATAAAGGGTATGTAATTTTAGGAACAAAAACCAATTATAAACTCGGTTGGATTATCAAAACGGACATCAATGGAAATATAATTTGGGACAAGAAATTAGGCAGTGGTCAATATAAACTTTATCCGGGAAATATTGAGCAGACACAAGATAATGGATTTATCATAGGCGGAACTACTATGCAAATTGGCGATCAGAATGATGCTTTTATTCTTAAGCTAAATTCTTGTGCTGAATTGCAATGGTGTAAGATAATTTATACTCCAACGATTCCTTGGGATCAAGGTTGGTGTGCAAAACCAACCTTTGACGGAGGTTTTTTACTCCTTGGTTCTGAAAATGATCCCAACCCTAAAAACCGTGTCAACTTATTCCGATTTGATATTAATGGACAGTTATTGTGGCATTATTCCTATCATCTTGACACATTACTTTTTGATGAAGATGCCTTTAATATTTATGTTGACACTGATGGGTTTTTACTAACTGGATCAGGGTACTATCCTGGCCCTGGTATCCCTCCAGGATATGGTGCTATAAGACCATATTATATCAAAACTGATACTTCTGGCATTACCTTATGGTATACCATCTATGGAAAGGGTACCTATTATTGGGGTGACGCCGTAAAAACAATTAAAGGAGTTAATAATAATTATTACAGCGCAACAAGACACAGTGATACAACCGGCAATGATTACCCGGCTTTGACAAAACTGTTTCATAATGGGGATACTTCATATAGCATCAACCTAACTCAAAACACCTATCTAGGAATTGCTACTACCATAAACATAAAGGATGATACCTCATTGATATTGGGAGTTGCTTATTCACCTGTGAATGGTCCTGGTCCAGTTGGTTTGTTTAAAACAGATACTTTAGGAAATGTTAAGCAGTCTATAACCTTCATGATTTCAAATAATACTATTTCTTCTACTGCGAAGACATTTGATAATAAATATATCAGTATAATGACAAAATGTGCTCCGGATTGTCATATTTATGCCTGTAAGGTGAATTCAAATCTTGTTTATGATACTAATGATAATCATCCTTACATATATGACAGCCTTTGTCCAAGTGGTATAGTATCCGATACAATCATTCCGAATTGTGATCTTATTGTTGACGTCCAAGAACCTTTTAACAATCCTGAATCAACACATTTAAAAGTCTTTCCAAATCCGGCTTCAAATCACATCACCGTTGAATTTCCGAAATATCTTGAGTTAAATAGTGGACTTGCAAATTTCCATACAACTACGATTTATCATCAATGGAATTTTACTACTCTTGAAATTTACAACCTTTCAGCAGAGCGTGTATTTAAGAAAGATATTCCGAAGGACCAAGTCCAGCTTGAAATAGATGTGTCAAATTGGCCGAAAGGAATTTACCTTTTCCGGCTTGTCTATAATAAGCAAAGTGTGGCAAGTGAAAAAATGATTTTTAATTAACCAAATAATTCTTTTTCTCAGTGTTTTGATGAAAGGGGTGTTCGCATAAAATAAAAACCACACTTAACCTTTGGTTACAGGATACAATACCTTCATGCCCTTTTTTCTTATCTTTGCACCCCTTAAACTTAATGTGAATTTTATGCTTCGAACGCATACCTGCGGGGAACTCCGCATAAATCATGTCAATTCTGAAATTATACTCTGCGGATGGGTGCAGAGATCCAGGGAGATGGGCGGACTTACCTTCATTGACCTCCGTGACCGTTACGGGATCACCCAGCTGGTGTTCAATATGGATGTTAGCCCGGCGCTTTGCGGCGAAGCCCGCAAACTCGGTCGTGAATTCGTAGTAAAGGCGAGTGGCCGAGTGGCCGAGCGCAGCAACAAAAATCCCAAAATGCCTACCGGAGATATCGAGATCCTGGTGGATGAACTTATAGTCCTGAACATCTCCAAAACGCCTCCGTTTACCATTGAAGACAATACCGACGGGGGTGAAGAGCTCCGGATGAAATACCGTTACCTCGACCTTCGCAGGCAGGTGAACAAAAAGAACCTCGAGTTAAGGCACAGGCTTTCGATCGAAACCAGGAATTACCTGGATGCACAGAATTTCATCGACATCGAAACACCTTACCTAATAAAATCAACACCTGAAGGCGCCCGCGATTTCGTGGTGCCTTCGAGAATGAACCCGGGGCAGTTTTATGCTCTGCCGCAATCGCCCCAGACTTTCAAACAACTGCTGATGATTGCCGGTTTCGACCGCTATTATCAGATCGTGCGATGTTTCAGGGATGAGGACCTGAGGGCCGACCGTCAACTTGAGTTCACCCAGATCGACTGTGAAATGTCGTTCGTGACCCAGGAAGATATCCTAAATACTTTCGAAGGACTGACAAGACATTTGTTCAGGTCGGTGCTGAACATTGAGACAGGTGATTTCCCGCGCATGTCTTATGCCGACGCCATGAGGCAGTATGGTTGTGACAAACCGGATATCCGTTTCGGGATGACCTTCGGTGATATCACCGGCTTTATGAAAGGAAAGGGATTCAAGGTTGCCGATGATGCGGAACTCATTACAGGTATTAAGGCGGATGGCTGCGCCGAGTACTCACGCAAACAGATCGATGAGCTGACCGATTACGTCAAACGGCCGCAGGTCGGGGCTTCCGGACTATTATATATCCGTTATGCTGCCGATGGTTCCATCAAATCCTCAGTGGATAAGTTTTATACTGCGGATGACTTAGAGGGTATTTTAAAACAGTTTGCCGCTGTTCCGGGGGACCTGGTACTGATACTCACAGGGCAAAAAGAAAAAACACAGAAAGCACTCTGTGAGCTCAGGCTGGAGATGGGCCGAAGGCTGGGTTTGATGAAAGCAGGAGATTTCAAACCCTTATGGGTAACCGATTTCCCCCTGCTTGAATGGGACGAGGAAACTAAACGGTATTATGCCAAACACCATCCGTTCACCTCTCCCAAACCGGAAGATATTTCATTGCTCGACACCGACCCGGGGCAGGTCAGGGCCAACGCCTACGACCTTGTTATCAATGGAGTAGAGATAGGTGGAGGTTCCATAAGGATCCACAATAAAGAGCTGCAGCATAAGATGTTCCAGGTGCTCGGATTTACCGAGGAAGACGCATCAAACCAGTTCGGCTTCCTGATGAATGCTTTTGAATACGGAGCTCCTCCCCATGGAGGCATTGCTTTTGGTTTCGACCGCTGGGCTATGATCTTCGGCGGAGGGGATTCCATCCGCGATTTCATCGCATTTTCGAAGAACAATTCAGGGAGGGATGTGATGATAGATTCGCCCTCGGAGATAAAGGAGGAACAGTTGAAGGAACTGAATATTAAAGTGGCAAAATAGCGTTCGGCGAAGCCGTAATGAGCACTCAAATGAAATAAGCAATTGGTGCGAATAAATAATGTACATTGTAAAAATTGATCGTACCTCGTAAGATCGAACATCTTAAATGAATAACTTCACTCTGAAATTGTAAATCGTCCAATCGTAAATTAATTCAAATCTATGAAACAAGTATTGTCAATTTTGATCCTGGCCGCAGTGGTTGTGGCGTTTTCGTCGTGCAAGAGGGCAAACAAAGAGTTGCAGAAAGACGCAAAGAACATCGCCGTTGCCATGTGCAGGAATATTGAAACCATGCAAAACCTGAAAACTGCAAACCCGGCAGATTCTGCAAAAATGACGTCGTTACGCGCCAAGGAAAAGGAAGCCGAAGTTGAGATGACCATTTTATACCAGGAATTTAAAGCCAAATACAAGGACAAGATATCCGATAAAAAATTCAGCGATGAGTTTGCTGTGGAATTGCGCAAGGCCATGCTTGACTGCCCTTACCTTTCGAAGGAGGACCGTGCCAGCTTTGAGAAAGGGATGAAGTAAGCAGGCATAAGCCATGAGCCATGAGTGATGAGCCATAAGTTATAAGCGATTAGCGAACAGCGATTAGCGATTAGCGAACAGCGAATGAAAACTCAGGAAAAGATCGAGATCACTGCACCGGTTGGAAGCTGGGAATCGCTGCAGGCTGCAATACAAGCAGGGACTGATTCAGTGTATTTCGGTATCGGAGTGCTGAACATGCGTGCCCGTTCCTCGATCAACTTCAGCCTGCGCGACCTAGTCAGGATCTCGCGCATCTGCCGTAAGCATGGAGCGAGAACATACCTCACGCTCAACACCGTCATCTTCGACAATGAAATGAAGGAGATGAAAAAGCTTGTGGATTCCGCCAAAAAGAACGGTATAGACTCCATCATTGCATCGGACCAGGCGGTTATCCAGTATGCCAGGTCCATTGGCATGGAGGTCCATATGTCGACCCAGACCAACATCACCAATCTTGAAGCGGTAAAATACTGGTCGCAGTTTGCCGGTACCATGGTGACCGCGCGTGAACTGAGCCTTGAACAGGTGGCTTCAATACACCGCTCCATCATCCGCCATAAAATAAAAGGACCAAATGCTGAGCTTGTGAAGCTGGAAGTGTTTGCACACGGGGCTTTATGCATGGCCGTTTCGGGTAAATGCTATCTCAGCCTCGATCATTACAACGCATCTGCCAACAGGGGTGCCTGTTACCAGACCTGCCGCCGCCCGTACAAAGTGACTGATGCCGACGGGGAGATAGAGCTTGTTGTTGATAATGAGTACATCATGTCGCCCAGGGACCTATGCACCATAGGATTTCTTGACAAGATCATAGCCTCAGGGGTTTCCGTTCTGAAGATCGAAGGCCGCGGCCGCAGCCCGGAATACGTGAAAACAGTGGTTTCCTGCTACCGGGAAGCCGTGGATTCCGTGCTTGACGGGACTTACAGCCCGGAAAAAGTGGAGGGTTGGACCAGCAGGCTTAAAACCGTTTACAACCGCGGGTTCTGGGACGGGTATTACCTTGGAAGGAAGATGGGTGAATGGGCTGAACAGCATGGTTCGGTGGCCACCACTTATAAGGAATACGTTGGCAAGGTCAGCAATTACTTTAAAAAGCTAAAGGTTGCCGAGATTAAAATGGAATCGGGACATCTTTCCAAAAGCGACAGGATTTATATCCAGGGCCCGACCACGGGAGTGGTTGAATTCACCGTTCCCGAAATCCGGGTTGAACTGAAAGAGGTTAAAAAAACTGTGAAAGGCGAAGACTGTTCCATTCCTATTGACATCCTGCTGCGCCGGGCTGATAAAGTGTATAAAATTGTGAAGTCGTGATTCAGCGAGCATCTTTACACCGCCGCTACGGTGCTCGCGTCGCCTCAGAAGTAATGTTAATCCTGTCGTTGTGTCAGCTCCTTGCACCTAATGCGGCTTGTGTAAAGATGCTCGCTGTCATCACGTAACATTTTTATAACGTAACCGCACATGCAATTTAATTTACACACCCACACCAGATACAGCGACGGCTCTTCCGAGCCTGAGCGTTATGTGGAAGAAGCCCTGCGTCAGGGTTTTTCAGTACTCGGGATCACCGACCACTCACCCGTTCCATTCGAGAATTCCTTTGCATTAAAAGAAAAGAACCTCCCGGAATATTGCCGTGCAATACGAGACCTTCAGAAGAAATACGCCTCTTCCTCATCCGCAGAGAAAAAAATAGTGATCCTCCTGGGGATTGAAATTGATTTCATCCCGGGTATGACGATTCCTTTTGATGAACTGCGCAGGAAATACCGTTTCGATTATGTGATAGGTTCTGTGCACCTGGTCCGCGAGGGCTTGAACGATGATCTCTGGTTCATCGACGGCCCTGACATTTCGATCTATGATGACGGCCTGCAGAAAATTTTTGGCGGGGACGGGCGGAAAGCAGTGACTGCTTATTACCGTCAGATGCAGGAGATGATATTGGCACAGAAACCGGATATCATAGGTCATTTCGACAAGGTGAAAATGTATAACCGAGGGAGGTATTTCTCTGAAACCGATGCCTGGTATACAGGACTGATAAACGAGACTCTGGATCTTGTCTCAGGTAGCGGGGCTGTGGTTGAGGTTAATACCCGCGGGCAGTATAAGAAACGTTCCGACAGCCTTTTCCCGGGACCTGAGGTGCTGAAAAACATCAAGAAAAGGAATATTCCCGTTACCATCAGCTCCGACGCCCACAAGCCTGAAGAGCTTTCGTACCTGTTCGAAGAATGCCGGCAGGAATTGCGTTCACTGGGGTTTACATCGCAAAGGGTACTGTGTGAAGGGATCTGGAAAGAGGTCGCCCTTTGATACTACCCTATGCCTGTATTATAAATTTATCTTGATTTTCCTGGATTTTCTGAATAACTTTGTTATTCCATCCATGATGTATGTACCGGAAAGACCTGCTCCTGACCTTGCTGATATTCCTTGCCGCTTTCTGTTCCTGCAAAAAGAAAGACAACACCTCAAGCCCCGTCTGCCTGGGTACCTATAAATTCAGTAGTGCGGACCTCGGCATTTTGCCCTACCCCACCAATGATCCCCTTGTTTTTAAAACCAATGAAGGCGATTCTGTCATCTTCAATTTCAAGGGCAGGGAATCATCGATGAAGCCTGTTTGGAAATATCCGTTAAACCCCCCGGGATACCAGGGCGATTATTATTCCTGCGAGGTAAATTCCGCGGGTTTTATCTCCCCGAATTCAGACGTGCTGACCTTCCAGTTGTATTTTTCTAATCCCTTCACCCAGCCTACAATACAAAAATTCATGAGCCTGGGGCTTGTTGCCGACAACAGCGGGACCTGCAGTTTTGCGGCTGTATTTCGCTTTGACGGAGGGATGCTGTTCTCTTACCTCCCCGATTCATCCTTTCACAGCGGCGGTTATATCAAAGCTGTTGACGATTCTTTAAAGCTCGGCCCTGTTTATTATAAGAATGTTTACGAACTGGTAGCTCCCGACTTTACTTATTATTGCCCAAGCTTTTTCTCGAGAGTGTATTATACGATCAAAGATGGAGTGGTTGGTTTTAAAAAGAGTACCGGGAAGACCTGGTACCTGGTGACCGACAGCATACATTCTTAGGATTTACCCCGGCTTTCAATTGAACATCTTCATCTGAACCGGGTATGCTTCCACGCTGATCGCACGGTCGGGTCTCACCGGACAGTAATATTCGCAGGCTCCGCAACCGTTGCATAGGTTTTCATGAACCTTGGGGAGTTTGAGATCACCCAGGTAGGGTAATAATTCAATAGCTTTCACAGGGCAGTGTTCAGCGCATTTTGCGCATGGTTTTTGCTCAGCAGCCACCAGGCAGAGGTTTTTCTCAAACACCGCCAGCCCGATGCGAGTCATTTGTTTTTCACTGAGATTCAGTTTATGGATCGCGCCCGTGGGGCAGACTTCCATACATCGTCTGCAGTCGTACTTGCAGAATGACCTGGTAAAATCCATTTTCGGCTGGAATACTCCACTCATCCCATATTCGAAAAACGAAGGCTGCAAAACATGGGTGGGGCAGGACGAAACGCAGAGCTGGCAGGCTGTGCATTTTGCCGTAAAATGATGAAGGCTGATGGCTCCGGGGGGCATGACCGGCCTTGTCTCTTCAACCAGCTGACCGTCTGAAAGAAGCTTTGAAGGGATCATTAATCCTGCAACAGCGCCTGCTCCCACTGCTGCAGTTTTTACAAAATTACGACGTGATACGTCTTCGGGACCCTTGTTCACACCAGGGGCCTGGTTTTTAAGGGATAGTCTCGTCCTGTATTTTATCGCTTTTTCCTGGCAGTTATCCAGGCAATTCATGCATCCGACGCAGCGGTTAAAATCGACGCGGTGCGTGGTGAAATCTATGCAGTTCGCCTTGCAGCCGCCTTCACAACTGCCGCAGGCGGCGCATCGTCTGCCGTCAATACTGATCCTGAAAAATGAGATCCTTGATAAAAGTCCTAAGAATATCCCCACGGGGCAAACCGCATTGCAGTACCAGCGGTTTTTCAGGAAGCTGAGCGCCGTGAAAAACAGCAAAAGGCCCAGTGAAAGAAGCAAGGCTCCCTTGTATCCTGCAAAGATCTTTCCGCTCAGGCCGAAGGGATCGAGAAGGTTCAGGAAGAAAATATTGTGATAAAACAGGGGCAGAATGCAGATCAGCAAAAGTGTCAGGGGGATGACTTTTAACCCTCTCTTATATTTATTTGTGGTTCATCGTAAGAATGCGTACTTATAGATATATTTGAATGAAAAATCTGATTTCCAATGAGTACAAGTTTGCTTCATCATGCTTTCGGGCTTAAAGATCAGGAGTACCTCAAGACAGAGTATAAGGAGGGTACTGTAATCTTTCATATCAAAACCAAGGACAGTAAGCTTCGATGCAGTAGTTGCGGCAGCCGTAACGTTATCAAGAAAGGTACTGTCGATCGTCTGTTCAGAACGCTTCCAATTGGTCTCAGACCCGTGTATTTGATTGCTAAGGTTCAACGGCTACAGTGTAATGATTGTGGATTAATACGGCAGGAACGCCTTACATATGCTGATGAAAAAAAAGCTATACCTATCGGATAGGTGATGCTATTGTTGACTTGCTTCAATTTATGACGGTCCAAGATGTAAGTGATTTGTTTAGAATAAGCTGGGGAACGATTAAAAACATTGATAAAGAATATCTTCAAAAGCATTATTCTAAGCCCGTTTTGAAAGATGTTGAGATGATAGCGATTGACGAATTTGCTGTTCAAAAAGGACATAAATACCAAACCGTGGTTTACGATCTTAAGGCAGGAAGAGTAATCTATGTAGGACAAGGCCGGGCTGAAGAAAGCCTTGATAAATTCTGGAAGAGATTGAATCATTCCAGCGCCAAGATCAAGGCTGTGGCAATGGATATGTGGGTTCCCTATATCAATGCCGTTCTGACCCACCTTCCCGATGCAAAGATCGTGTTTGATCGCTTTCACATCTTCAAACTGATGAATACGGCCATGGATGAAATACGACGGGCTTTGTATCATGATGAAGCGTTTCTAAACAATAGAAAAGTCATTAAAGGAATCCGTTGGTTGTTGCTGAAAAAGGCAGAGAATCTGGACGAGGACAAAGATGAACGCAAGCACCTTGAACAAGCCCTTGAGATCAATAAACCCTTGGCTGAAGCTTACTACCTGAAAGAAGAACTTACGCAACTCTGGTTGCAGAATAACAGGAAAAAAGCCGAAAAATTCCTGACCTCTTGGACGAAACGTGCCTGGGCCACTACCATTGTGGAACTTCGAAAGTTTGCTAATACGCTGTTGGCTCATCGCACAGGAATACTGAATTGGTTTGAATATCGAATATCTACTGGTCCTTTGGAAGGGTTTAACAACAAGATAAAGGTGCTGAAAAGAAAAGCGTATGGGTATCGAGACATGGAATATTTTGCGTTGAAAATTTATGCCCTTCATGAAAACAGGTACGGATTATTGTGATGAACCTTATTTGTTTTATTACTGAGGATGGCGGAGCAGCGGATAATAAAATCCTGAAGTATGCCAAGAGGGCAGGCAAACGAACAGTAGATCCTGCCGAAAATCAGGGTGGAAACGATGACCAGGATAAACCCGGAAGAACTTACGGATATTGCATTCCAGGACTTCAGCATCGATGGGACAAACTGCAGCCAGGTGATTTTTCCAGCAGTACCAGGTGGTAACACAGGGGCAAGCCCCGAAAAGAGTAAAATTGTCAGGCAAAAATACAGCAGGGCAAAGCTTAAGCGCAAGGGTTTGAGGATCGCAGACTGCATTTTGCCGGTGTTGATTTGTGGATAAAATTACTGAAATACCTGCTTCGAATTTATTACTTTCGCTATATCCTTAAACCGTCTGATGATAACCCGCGAAACCATAGATAATATCATCTCCTCTGCCAAGATTGAAGAGGTCATCGGTGATTTCATAAGCCTTAGGCGCAGGGGGGTGAACCTTCTCGGGCTTTGTCCTTTCCATAACGAGAAAACCCCTTCATTCACGGTATCTCCCGTGAAAGGCATCTACAAATGTTTCGGATGTGGAAAAGCAGGGAATGCCGTGGGTTTCATCATGGAACACGAGCACCTCACCTACCCTGAAGCCCTGAGGTACCTGGCTAAAAAATACCAGATCGAAATTGACGAGGAAGAGCAGACGCCCGAACAGATCCAGGAAGCCGGAGAAAAGGAAAGCCTGTTCAACCTGAACGATTTTGCCAGGAAATATTTTTCGTCGGTACTTTTCGATACGGAAGAAGGCAAGGCTGTGGGGCTGGCTTATTTCAGGGAAAGGGACATCAGGGAAGATACCATAAAGAAATTCCAGCTTGGTTTCAGTCCCGATTCATGGAACGCATTTTCGGCCCATGCAATACAGGAAGGGTATAAAAAGGAGATGCTTCTGCAGACAGGGCTTGCGACTGAAAAAGACGGGAGGTTATACGACCGTTTTCATTCCAGGGTGATCTTTCCCATTCATTCTGCATCTGGGCGGACTCTGGGTTTCGGTGGACGCATTCTTTCGTCGGACAAGAGCCATGCGAAGTATGTGAATTCTCCCGAATCGGAGATCTACAATAAAAGCAAAACCCTTTACGGGATTTATTTTGCCCGCACCGAAATAGCACGGAAAGACAACTGCTACCTCGTAGAAGGGTATACCGATGTTATCTCCATGCACCAGGCAGGGATAGAAAACGTGGTGGCTTCTTCGGGGACTTCTCTTACCACTGACCAGGTGAGGATGATCCAAAGGTATACTCCGAACATCACCATTCTTTACGACGGTGACCCGGCCGGGATCAAGGCTTCATTCAGGGGCATCGATATGGTGCTGGAGCAGGGGATGAACGTGAGAATAGTGCTTTTTCCCGATAATGAGGACCCGGATTCGTTTGCCCGCAAACATCATCCGCAGGAAACAGAGAAATTCATTACCGGGAACGCGGTCAATTTCATCAGCTTTAAAACCAGGTTGCTGCTTGATGAAACGAAAAATGACCCTGTCAAAAAAGCCGGGCTAATCAAAGATATCGTTGCTTCGATCTCCCTCATCCCGGATGCCATAACACGCACCCTGTTCATCCGCGAATGCGCCGACATGATGTCTGTTTCGGAACAGGTGCTGGTGAATGAACTGAACAAGATCAGGAGAACCCGGTTCAATAAAGAATTGCAGGGTGGGGCAGATGAAATCCCTGTACCGGAATTTCTTGCACCCCCGCAGCCTGTGCCCGAAGCCGACACATCATCCGCAGAAAGCCAGGAAAAAGAGATCATGAGGCTGCTCCTGCTGTACGGCACCGATATTGTGCATATCGAACAAACAGGCGAGGACAAGGAAACCGTGAAGGTTCCGGTAATGGTTGCCGATTACCTGGTGCATGACATCCGCAGTGACGACCTTGGATTCGATAATAAGGTTTACTCAGCTATTTTCGGCGAATACTGCGCCGGGCTTGATGGAGACCAGGTTCCTGAAAGATCGTTCTTCCTGGGGCATGAGGATAAGGAAATCTCCTATGCGGCGGTCGACCTGGTGTTCAACCCTTATGCCTTAAGCCGGAACTGGTTGAAGCATCATGTGCTGATTGATATTGAAGAAGAAAGCCTGATCGTACGCCTTGACTATGCGCTTCTTTCATATAAAGCCAGGAAAATTGACCTGATGATCGCCGGGCTTCAGAAACAACTGCACCAGAATGATTCTGTTTCGGATGTGAAGCTGATACAAACACGTTTCAAGGAACTTAAGGCAAAGAGCGTTGAGATTCACGGGAAGCTGAACAGGATTGTAATCAGGTAAAAGCGAAAGGCGAAAAGCGAAACATTTTGCATAAGCAACATTAGGTACAAGTAGCGAAGCACATCACACAAGCCGCATCAGGTGCGAGGAGCTTGTATAATGTAAGAGGAGCCTTTCATCATATCGCTCCGCTGCCACCGTAGCGGCGGTGTGATGTGCAAGCGATAACGCTATTTGTTTATAAAGATCACTTCTCTTTTCCTCGGATCATTCCAATTGTCCATCAGGGTTTTGAAATCGGCATAATTTTCCACTGCGATGACACGGCTTGTAAATTTGATCTTCCGGCTTACAGTGATTTTGCTCCCGTCCTGTTTGATCTCGAATAAATACTTCCCGGCTTTATTGCTGAACTCGGTTTTGCCTGCAGGGCTGAACAATGCCCAGCCTGAAGGCAGGGTCAGGTAATATTCATAGTTCTCTTCACCCTGGTATGGGATCTCAACAGCCTGCGTGCGTTTCGACGTAAGGGTTTTAATTCCCCAGCTGTCAATTCCCGAAATGCAGAAAGGAAGCGTAAAGTAAACCCAGGAAGAGTCTTTCCTGAAGGGCTTTTCATTCATTACCGTGTAGGTCTGGAAAGATGTTTCGGAAGAGCTCTGGCTCAGCTTGATCTCTTTCAGGTCGGTTTTCGAAAACCCGCCTGCAACCAGGTTTTTCATCTTGTTCTTGTCGCGGATCAGTCCGAGGTACGGATTTATGGCACCTTCAATACCAAGGCTCAGCTCACCCGTAATTTTGGGATCGGAGGATACCATGAAATTCCCGCTCATGCTGACAGCAAATTTTGTTTGGCCCGAATGCTGGTATTCCGGTTTTTCGCCCTGTCCAAGGGCAATAAAAACCTTATCCGACTGTACTTTCCCCAGGTCCTGGTTATTGGGTGCAATAACTGACAAATACTGTATGCCGGCATCTTTCAGGTCAATCCGGACGGCAAAATCTTCAATATCGGCAAGGGTTCCCAGCTTTTCATCGAAAAATGCATCGCGGGCAATGGCCGCAACATCGGCTTCTATTCCGGCAGCTTCAAGAAGCGCTGCAAGCAACACAGCCTTTTCCTGCAGATTCGCACCCATGCTGTTCCAGGCCTGTTCGGCAGTATGCAGGCGGTAGCCGTTATATTTTATAGCTACCGGCCACAGGTGAATATCGTCGATCACCTTTCCCTGTATCTTCAGGGCAAGGCTCAGGGGGTCGGGATTTTCCTTTTTCAGGGCAAGGACTTCAAATTTCATTGCTTCGCTGATCTTCAGGCCCATGGCAGGCTGGTTTGTAAGGTATTCCAGTACTGTATTCCTGCTTCCCGAATTGCTGAAAAGAACCCTGGTGTATGC
>Ga0118677_10007041_pt1 | contig 18781 bp, 19 predicted proteins | sample AliMusrvi5mmetaG_FD_86154 | JGI IMG/M metagenome (GOLD analysis project Ga0118677, IMG submission 86154) | reverse complement strand
ATATCTTTTGGTTCTTTGGTCATCCAGAAGTGTATATCATGATTTTGCCTACCTTCGGTGTGGCATCAACGATTATTCCTGTGTTTGCGCGTAAACCGTTATTTGGTTATGCCTCTATGGTTTGGGCCACAGCTTCTATTGCGTTTCTTTCATTCATTGTTTGGGCACATCACATGTTTACTGTAGGTATGCCAATAGCAGGTGAGTTGTACTTCATGTACGCCACTATGATTATTGCAGTACCTACTGGTGTTAAAGTGTTTAACTGGACCGCCACTATGTGGAAAGGTGCAATGACCTTTGAAACCCCTATGCTGTTTTCTATCGCTTTTGTGGTGTTATTTACCATGGGTGGTTTTACTGGCTTAATGATGGCTATTGCGCCGGCTGATTTTCAGTATCACGATACTTATTTTATTGTGGCTCATTTCCATTACACTTTGGTGCCTGCCTCTATTTTTATATTGATGGCGGCTGGTTACTTTTGGCTGCCTAAATGGACCGGCCATATGTACAATGAAAAGATTGGACAATTACATTTTTGGTTGTCTGCGATATCGGTCAATATATTGTTTTTCCCTCAGCACTTTTTAGGCTTAGCGGGCATGCCTCGTCGTATACCTGATTATGCAATACAGTTTGCTGATTGGAATATGATTTCGAGTATCGGTGGCTTTATCTTTGGCGCGAGTCAGTTATTATTCTTATATATCGTTGTTGATACCATTAAAGGTGGTACAGGTGAGAAAGTAACTGATGAAGTATGGGAAGATGCTGCTAAGCACGGTTTGGAATGGACTTTACCTAGCCCAGTTCCTTATCATACTTGGACTACACCGCCTACCACTGTGCCCACTGAGCATGTTTTAGATACTCACTAAATAATGGGAATATACCTGGTCTATTTATAGGCCAGGTATCTACTAATATAATGACAATAAAAAATAAAAATTTACTCACTGCCGTTATTTTGGTTTCTGTAGCGTTAATCGTGTATTTATTTGCAGTAGCACAAGCGGTTTCTCAATGAACGAAGCGCTTAGTAAAAAACATACTAAGCTAGTTCGGATATTGGTACTCGTTGCTATTGCTATGTTTGGTTTCGGTTATGCTTTGGTGCCTATTTACGATGTATTATGTCAGTGGAAATGGATAGAACGTGATAGGCCTGATGACATAAAAAAAGTGTCGGAGGCAGCCTATAAAGTTAATATGGATAGAGAAATCACCGTAGAATTTATAACTACTTTGAATGAATCTACGCCTATGGAATTTCATCCTGAAATCAAGCAATTAAAAGTTCATCCGGGTGAGTATCATACTGTTAATTTTTATGCTGAAAATAAAGCGAATAAAGTTATGGTTTCTAGAGCTATTGCTAGTTTTTCGCCGGCTTTAACGAGTAGTTACTTCGAAAAGACTCAGTGTTTTTGTTTTTCAGAGCAAACGTTTCAACCGAAAGAAATTAAAATAATGCCGATGCGCTTTGTTATTAATCCAGATTTACCGGCAAGTTATAAAACGATTACCTTGTCATACACATTTTTTGATAATACTGATAAATCAGTAAATAAATAGAGGGGAAGCTGATGTCTACAAATACTGCTTATTACATTCCACATAAAGCAACCTGGCCGGTTATTGGTACGGCAGGTTTAATGACTATGTTGGCTGGTTTTGCAAACTATTTAAATGGTTCGTCTATCGGACCGACTATGATGGTCATAGGCTTGCTTGTTTTTATCGTCATGTTGGTAGGTTGGTTTACCTTGCAAGCCAAGGAAAGTGAATCGGGTATGTATAACCATGGGGTAGGTATTTCTTACCGTATGGGTATGATGTGGTTTATCTTTTCAGAGATCATATTTTTCGCAGTGTTCTTCGGTACTTTGTGGTACACGCGTAATTTGTCTGTGCCTTGGTTAGGCGAAGGCGCAACTAAAGAAATATTACATTCTGCATACCAAGCCACTTGGCCTACTAATGGTCCTGGCAATGTCGGTGGACATTATGAGCCGATGGGTGCATGGGGATTACCCTTTTTAAATACCTTGCTTCTGTTGACTAGTGGTGTGACTTGTACTTGGGCGCATCACGGCTTACTAGCTAAGAATAGAGATCAATTGATTAAAGGCTTAGCGGCAACGGTTTTATTAGGGTTTTTATTCGTTACCTTTCAGGCTATCGAATATCATGAAGCTTACACAGAAATGGGCTTGACTTTAGGGTCAGGTATCTATGGCTCTACATTTTTTATGTTGACGGGTTTTCATGGATTCCATGTTTGCGTCGGTGCGATTATTTTGAGCGTGGTATTATTTCGTAGCGCTAAGGGTCACTTTAAGCCTGAAAATCATTTCGCTTTTGAAGCCGCTGCATGGTATTGGCATTTTGTTGACGTCGTCTGGTTAGGTTTGTTTATATTTGTTTATTTGATGTAAATGACTAGACCCAAAAAAGCGCGGACTTAACAGTCCGCGCTTTTTTTTTGTCAGGATGATTGTGCTGTCGAGTGATTGCCAACTATGTATGGGTAACATAATCCATATCTTTTAATTAATACGCTCAGTTTGAACTGGTTTTTGCATCTGCATTCCTTCACCTAAACCATGCGGTTTAAAAATGCCAGTAGCGACTGCTATAAAAAGAAAAATAAATAACAGCATTGATAGGCCAATACGGAACGTCAGGTCTCTTAGGGTTTTTTGAGATTGTTCTCCGGCTTTTCGATTAACAAGGTGAAACAAGGCGGAGCCGAGACTGATAAGTATCAGGATAAAGGCAATGATGATAAGGCTTTTGATAATCATGATAGAGTTATGGTTGGTGGTAAGGCGGTCTCTATTCTCGTTTAATAATGAGTTTGTGCCAATAGGTAAATTTAATTATGTACGCTTATATACAAAGATAATGTGATGAGATTTGAGAAAGTGCCTACATTGGCTTATTTGGCGTTTTTGGTGCTGTTATGTGTGTTGGGAACTTGGCAATTAAGTCGTTCAGAAGAAAAGAGGCTGTTTCTTGAGCAGCAAGCGCAGAGTAAGGCCTCTTCTGACATCATAGCGTTATCGAATCAAACTGATATTAATGACGATAAGCTGAGATATAAAAAAACAAAGGCGACAGGCCATTATGATTTAGCGCATCAATTCTTAATAGATAATCAATTCAGCGCTGGGAAAGTAGGGTATTTAGTTTTAACCCCCTTTATTCTGCAAGGAGAGACTGTTGGTGTTTTGGTTAATAGAGGGTGGGTTCCATTAAACCCTGATAGATCTGTTTTGCCTGAGATACAAATCAAGAGCGAAGCTACCGTTGTCAGTGGCCGGATAAATCATTTTCCTAGTGTAGGGCTAAAATTAGCCGGCGCTGAAATACCTACTGATAGCTGGCCGTCGGTCATACAAGTAGTTGATGTAAACGTTTTAGCAAAAAAACTGTCTTATCCATTAATGCACTTTCAAATAGAGCTGGATAAAGATCAGCAATCAGGTTTTAAAAGAGAATGGCAAGCAACGACTGTCATGTTGCCTGAACAACACATCGCTTATGCTATACAATGGTTTGCATTGGCAATAACGCTCACAATACTATTTATTTGGTATAGTTATAAAAAAAATGATAAATAAACAACAAAAGAAAAATCAATTATTGATTTTGGCAATTTTTGCTTTGGCCATTATCCCTTTTTTAATAGCTTGGGGATTAGAAAAACATCCTGGATTTGTGAAAGGTACCACTAATAGTGGGCAGCTAATCATTCCTCCAGTCATTACTGAACGGACTGATTTTACTGGGTTCGATTCTTTTTCATCTAAAAATTTAGTCGAGCTTGCTGGGCATTGGTTGATAGTCAATGTTATTCCAGAAAAAGCCTGCAATGAGATCTGCCTTGATGCACTGATTAAAAGCAAACAATTAAGGTTGATGTTGAATAAGGAATTACCACGTACACGTCGTGTCGTTATTATTTTTAAAGAGCCTGCTATAGCAGAGGTAAATCAATGGTGGTTGAAAGATACGCTGTTATCTAGATTGCATCGTACCAAAAATCCGGCCGATGACGCCCTTTTTTTAAGTTTGCTGCGTGAAGAAAACAAGCTAGATGATGCCTTAATAGAAAAACTAATTGGTGGCGAAGATAAGGAGTTCGCGCTTAATTCAGATTTGATTAGGGTAAAGCCCAGTATTGAATTAATTAAAAAATTAACTGACATCAGGCAGGGTAAGGTTATATCTGATGGCATGTTGTTTTTAATGGATCCTCTGGGTAATTTAATGATGCAATATGATTCTGGGTTCAATACTTACAAAGTAAAAGAAGATCTTATGCATTTACTCAAAATTTCACAAATTGGTTAGTGGTACACAAATGTTCAGAAAATTAACACTATTTGGCGTTGTTTTAACGTTAATAATTATACTCTTGGGTTCATATGCTCGTTTATCAGGTGTTGAACTGCCGGTTGCTGCTTTAATTAAAGGTAATATTCAAGTGGGGCTGTCGGCCACATCAGGCCTGTTGGCTTTGCTATTGTGTTTGTTTTCATGGAGACAATCTCCACGCAAAACAGCAGTCATATTGACATCGCTTGCGATAGTTGTACTTATAAGCTTACAGTCAGCTTTAGGCGTTTTGGCAGCAGCTATAAGCATTATGCCTATAGTCATCACAACGCAGGTGTTATTGAGCATGCTGGTTTTCGGGCTGTTCTTCGGACTCTATTTGCGGAGTAATCCAGCAAATACTGGAACACTTAGCAAGCAGGGTAACGGTCTTGGCTTATTTGCTCAACTGTCGCTGCTAGTATTATTGCTGGAGATAATATCGGGTATTTGGGTTAGCGCTAATCATGCCGCATTAGCTTGTAGCACTTTCCCACAATGCAATGGTTCGTGGTGGCCTAAAGCAGATTATCAGAGTGCATTAAACTTATTTAACGGTTTGTTGACCGGCTACACTGGCATCATTTCATTTGATGCTCAAGTGGCGGCCAATTGGTTGCATAGAATCAGTGCGTTACTGTGCTTTATGTTGCTAAGTTTGCTAATGTTCAGTGCAACAGCAACAAACTCATCAAAACCGCTGAAAACTGCTGGTTTGTGGTTAGGTGTATTGTTGTTTGCGCAAATAGGTCTGGGTATTGTTGGTGTTAAGCTAAATATGCCACTATGGACAACAGTTGCTCATCATGTGACTGCGGCGTTATTGATGCTACCTTTGATTGCGATCAGTTTTTATAGTCGATACGGCTTTGAAAAACAACAATTGCCTATTGTAAGTTTTGAGCCTAAGTTGGAATTAGTTGCGCCATCCCTTCCTGTAGATCTTGCAGTAGAAACTTATGTAGAATTGCCGCCTGAATCACTTTATTTACGTTTAAAGTCGCAGTTAAAACGCACCCGATCTGGACTTAATAGCATATTAGCTAGCCTGCCTATAGGTCAGCAAGAAATTAATGATGATTTACTAGAAGAAATTGAAGCCAGTTTAATCATGGCTGATGTGGGCGTAGATGCAACAACAGAAATTATCAGACACTTAACGCAACGCGTAGAACGGCATCAACTAAGCGACGGTTTAGCACTATCAGTTGCATTAAAAGAAGAGCTGTTGGCCATACTTCAACCTTGTAATATTCCACTACATATACCGAAACAAGACACACCTTTTGTGATATTAGTGGTTGGCGTAAATGGAGCCGGTAAGACAACCACTATAGGGAAATTAGCTAAGCGCCTACAAGCGCAAGGACATAGTGTTATGTTAGCCGCAGGAGATACCTTTAGGGCGGCAGCTGTTGAGCAATTGCAAGTATGGGGTGAGCGCAATAATATTCATGTGGTTGCTCAGCATACGGGCGCTGATTCAGCATCAGTTATTTATGATGGTTTACAATCGGCACAAGCAAAAGGTATTGATGTATTAATAGCAGATACTGCAGGTCGTTTACATACGAAGTCTCATTTAATGGATGAGTTAAAAAAGGTGAAGCGGATTATGGGGAAGCTAGATGTTGCTGCGCCTCATGAAGTGCTATTAGTCTTAGATGCTGGTACTGGTCAAAATGCATTATCTCAAGCAAAACTATTTAATGAAGCAGTTGCCTTAAGCGGCTTAGTATTGACTAAGCTAGATGGCACAGCAAAAGGCGGAGTTATTTTTGCCTTAGCTAAACATACTGGCATTCCCATAAGATTTATAGGTCTAGGTGAAGGTATTGATGATTTGCAGGATTTTAATGCTGAGCAGTTTGTTGATGCACTATTCGTAAGGGATTAAAGCATGATTAATTTCGACGCGGTCACTAAGCGTTATCCAGAAACTGGAGACGTTTTACGAAATGTTAGTTTCCATTTGCGGAAAGGAGAGATAGCCTTTCTTACTGGTCATTCAGGTGCTGGAAAAAGTACTTTGTTGAGATTAATTACAGCAATGGAGCGCAGTAGTAGAGGGCGCGTTATATTGGATGGGCAGGATCTTGGTCTTGCAAAAGAACATCAATTGCCATTTATTAGAAGAAAAATGGGCGTTATATACCAAGATTATAAGTTACTTTATGATAGAACTGTTTTTGATAATATTGCACTACCGTTAATTATTGCAGGTTATGGACATCATGAGGTAACTCGTAGAGTTCGAGCAGCATTAGATAAAGTTAATTTAACCGGCAAAGAAAAGAAATACCCATTAGCTTTGTCGGGAGGTGAGCAGCAGCGAGTAGGAATTGCAAGAGCCGTCGTAAATAAACCCCCTATTATTATAGCTGATGAACCTACAGGAAATTTAGATCCCGAATTATCAGCTGAAATTATGATTTTATTTGAGCAGTTTCAGCAGGTTGGAGTTACTGTTTTGATTGCATCCCATGATATTTCTTTGATAACTCAGCTAAATCATCGCGTATTAAAGCTGGATCATGGTCAATTAGTTGCGAGTTAAGAGATGAAATATAGCAAAAAAGTTCAAACTAGAAAAAATGTACGAGATAATTCTCTTAAGCAAACTAAAAAGCAAACAAAAATAGCTGGTGGTGATTTTATTGATAAATTGCATGCTTATAGAGATCTTCATGCGCATGCATTATTTTCAAGTTTGGGTCGCATTGTTGCGGAGCCATTCAATTCGATCATGACTATATCTGTATTAGCCATTGCAATTTCATTTGTGAGTGGTTTTCATATTTTAGCTGTCAATATCCAGCAATTAGCTGGACATATAGAGGCTAGCAATCAAATGTCTTTATTTTTACGAGATGATGTTTCTGATGTTCATGCTACTAAATTAGCAGAAAGTATAAGACAAAATATAAGTGTTCAAAATGTTAAATTAATTACAAGAGAAGAAGCCGCTGCAGAATTTCAAACATATAGCGGATTTGGTGCAGCTATTAATGAGTTAGAAAAAAATCCACTTCCTATCGTTTTACAAGTTTTACCTAAAAAAAGTTTGGAAGATAGACGAGGGTTAGAGGCTCTCCAAAAGGAGTTTCAACAATCACCTGAGGTAGATGTAGCTCAGATGGATTTGCAATGGATTGAACGATTACATTCAATTATAAGTATAGTGACGTTGTTTACTAGTTTGTTAAATATATTACTAGGCGCTGCAGTTTTGCTAATTATTGGGAATACTGTTCGGATAGAATTACATAATCGTCGAGAAGAAGTTGTTATTGAAAAACTGGTTGGTGCTACCAATTCATTTATAAGGCGGCCATTTTTGTATGCTGGTTTTTGGATAGGTTTTATTTCTGGAGTCTCAGCATGGTTTATTGTAACTGTGTTGATGCTAATAGTAAGGCAAGGAATAGAAAGGCTATCCGATCTATATGGTGGAAGTTTCCATTTGTTATTTTTAAGTTTAACCGATACGTTAGCATTAATAACTATTTCTTCTCTACTTGGAATTTTGGCATCGTGGGTAGTAATCAGTTACCAAATGCATTCAACTAAATTAAAATGACGGAATTATTTGAAACAGAATAATGAAACAAGACATATATTTTCAGTAATTTTCTATAGAAATATCGCACCTATTTAATTAGAGCCAGAAAGAGTTTTTAATCACATTAGTTAAGTTTAACTAGTTCAATAAATCTCAGTATTTGCAATTTATGGTTTATAGTCTTTTAGTATTAGCAATATATCTTCTATGTACTTAATTATATTACTAATCAGTCTTGATCTAAAAGTGGTGAATAATTGAATCCGTATTCTGTTGTTTTACTAAAAATCTATTTTAAGGTAGCTATCACGCACAATGTTTATATGTGGAGACCATTAGTTAAACATATCGCATGTCTAAAAATAAGTCATGAAACATAATGAGCATGCTATTTCAAGTATCTATATGTAAATGCAAGATTAATTTAGTTTACTGAATTCTTGAATATTGAAATTAAATGGTGGGTGTAAATATAAAGTTATTGGCACTCAGTGTTATTGAGTGCTAATATTCGGAAAAGTTTTATTATAAGGATTTTCTATGACACCTGCACTTGCCTTGCCAATTAATTTATCAGTTGGAACATTTGATGCCTATTTAAATTTAGTCCGTCAGATGCCACGGCTGACAATAGATCAAGAGCGTGAATTAACTTTGAAATTTAGAGATCACGGTGATTTAGATGCTGCGCGTGATTTGGTGATGAGTAATTTAAGGTTTGTAGTACATGTTGCTAGAGGCTATAGCGGATACGGCTTATCAATGCCAGATATTATTCAAGAAGGGAATATTGGATTGATGAAGGCTGTTAAACGTTTCGATCCTGATGTTGGTGTGCGATTAGTATCTTTTGCAGTACATTGGATTAAGGCTGAGATACACGAATATGTAATTAAAAACTGGGGAATTGTAAAAGTTGCAACTACTAAATCTCAGCGTAAGTTGTTCTTTAATTTACGTAAATCTAAGCAGGGAATAGGTTGGTTGTCGGGTGATGAAGCCAAGGCAATTGCTGCGGATTTAAAAGTAAATCTAAGTGATGTATATGAAATGGAAAATCGATTGGGTAGTCCTGATATGTCATTTGACATGCCAGTAGATGAATCAGCTGAAGATATTTGTTGTGCTCCAGTTAATTACCTACATCAGCATGGTACAGATCCATTGGAATTACTTGAGAATGCTGACTGGGAGGGGCGTGGACAAGATTTATTAGCGGTTGCAATGTCTGAGTTAGATCCGCGAAGCTTAGATATATTATCAAGTCGTTGGTTAGCCGATAAGAAAGCCACATTACATGAGTTAGCAGAGCGTTATAGCGTTTCTGCAGAAAGAATTCGACAGTTAGAGCAAAATGCAATGAAAAAGCTGAGATCTACGGTCGTTAGATAAGGATAGAATCAATCGTGTGTACTTAAAAAATATAAAAAACTTATAAAAAACACATTTAAAGATTAATTCCTACTCTCAAATTATTATTCCTTCGCTTAAGTAAAGGCGAAGGAATAAACATCTATAAGCCATTGTTCGGCTCGATAGCAGTATCTCAATACATTTAAGCGGGATTCAGAAGGTTCAGCACTGTTTGTGCTTGTTCTGCTGCATCATGACCAAGATTAGTTAAATAACCACCGTCTTCATGTGTAATTAAACCTTTGTCAAAAAGACGTTTAGTAGCAGCTATATTATCAGTTGTTGCTGTCTTATGTACTTTGATTCCTTCAAGTGTCGTATTTAAATTGTAACGGATAAGAATGTTTAATTCGTCTACAAGACTATTATTATAGGGCATAGTAAATCCTCATGATTCCATTAAGAAGAAATAGTAGCATAATGCTATTTACCAATAAGGTGTAGTTTTTTCTATACTGCACGTAAGCAAGTATGAGCAAACAGACACTAACATAAGAGAATGTTAGAGCAGTAATAAAAAGTAATATCTAGGGGTGTTGGGCTCAGTATGGAGATTAACTTTTTGATTTAGAAGTGTTTAATGGATATAAATAAGCGAGAGTCGTAAGTAAAGTAAGTTATTCGAGACGGCTTGGGTATTGATCAATAATATTTTGGATTGACAGTAGTCCCCATTCTACTTTAAAGTTATGTCCGCAAAACAAGTTTGTAACCAACTATAATTATTAATATAACCCTTCGGAGCACATAACATGGCAAAAGCATTAATTCAAATGGCATTAGATTCACTGGATTTCGACGCAACAGTAGCTCTTGCTACCACTGTAGCACCGTATGTTGATATTTTTGAAATCGGAACTCCATGTATTAAACACAATGGTATCAACCTTGTTAGAGAATTAAGAGCAAGATTCCCAGATAAACTATTATTAGTAGATCTTAAAACTATGGATGCTGGCGAATATGAGGCCACTCCTTTTTATGCAGCAGGCGCTGATATTGTTACAGTTTTAGGCGTATCTGGTTTGGCAACTTGCCAAGGCGTTATTAAAGCTGCAAATGCTCATGGTGCAGAAGCTCAAATCGATCTAATTAACGTTGAAGATAAAGTGGCTTGTGCAAGAGCTACCTGCGAAGCTGGCGCACAAATCATGGGTATTCATACAGGTCTTGATGCACAAGCAGCTGGCCACACACCTTTTGCTGACTTGAACGATATTGCAGCTTTAGGCTTACCTGTTAGAATTTCAGTTGCTGGGGGCATTAAAGCTTCAACAGTACAAGATGTTGTTAGAGCAGGTGCTAGCATTGTAGTAGTTGGCGCAGCCATTTATGGCGCAGCATCACCAGCTGATGCTGCTCGTGAAATTCGTGAATTGGTAGACGCTGTTTAATTATGCATCAGAAACTTATCATAGAAAAGATTTCAGGGATTCTTGAAGCAACAGATAATTCGTACGATGTTAAGCTAACGCAATTGCTTGATAGTGCAAATCGAATATTTATAGCAGGTGCTGGACGTTCCAAGTTGGTTGGCAATTTTTTTGCGATGAGACTGGTGCATGGTGGTTATGATGTAAGCGTTGTTGGCGAAATTGTAACTCCTAGCATTAAAAATGGTGATTTATTGATTATTATCTCCGGATCTGGAGAAACTGAACAATTGATAGCATTCACTAAAAGTGCTAAAAAAGTTGGTGCAAAGATTGTGTTGATCTCTGCAAAAAATGAATCAACAATTGGTGATATGGCCGACGCAGTATTTCAAATTGGACGTACAGAACAATATGGTAAGGTTCTTGGTATGCCAATGGGTACTGTGTTTGAACTTTCAACCTTATTATTTTTAGAAGCAACAATTTCTCATGTAATACATGAGAAAGGCATTGCTGAAGAAATAATGAGGGAAAGGCATGCTAACTTAGAGTGATGTGAAAAGAGCGAGTGGTATACCACTCGCTCTGTTTTTTTATAAGATGTTAATAAAAAATATTTCGTGACAGATTTACATATTTCATAGCTGTCATTACATGTAATTTAAAAAATAATGAAGGAGAATAATATGACTTCGCGTAGAGAATTAGCGAACGCCATACGCGCTTTAAGCATGGATGCCGTACAAAAAGCAAACTCTGGACATCCAGGTGCTCCAATGGGGATGGCGGATATAGCCCAGGTCTTGTGGAATGACTTTATGCGCCACAATCCGACAAATCCTCAATGGTCAAATCGGGATCGTTTTGTGCTTTCAAATGGCCACGGTTCAATGCTCATTTATTCTTTGTTGCACCTGACTGGCTATGATTTACCAATCGAAGAGCTGAAAAGCTTTCGTCAACTTCATTCAAAAACACCGGGTCACCCGGAATATGGATATGCACCAGGCGTTGAGACGACTACCGGTCCTTTAGGTCAGGGTATAACTAATGCTGTTGGTATGGCGATTGCTGAAAAAGCACTCGCGGCACAATTCAATAAAGATGGTCATAAAATTGTCGATCATCATACCTATGTTTTTCTAGGTGATGGTTGTTTGATGGAAGGTATTTCTCATGAGGCTTGCTCCCTTGCAGGAACGCTAGGTTTAGGTAATTTAATCGCTTTCTGGGACGATAATGGCATTTCCATTGATGGTCATGTTGATGGTTGGTTTACTGACAATACACCTATGCGATTTGAAGCTTATGGGTGGCATGTTATTGCTGATATTGATGGGCATGATGCCATTGCTATAAGTCAAGCGGTTCAATTAGCAAAGGCGATGACTGATAAGCCTACCATGATATGCTGTAAGACGACTATTGGTTTTGGTTCACCTAATAAAGCTGGTAGCCACGCATGTCACGGCGCAGCATTGGGTCAAGATGAAATTAATTTGACTAAGGCTGCACTTGGCTGGGATCATGAAGCATTTGTAATTCCTGAGAATGTATATGCAGGTTGGGATGCGAAAGCCAAAGGCGCTACAGCTGAAAAAGAATGGAATGAAAAGTTTGCAGCTTATAAAGTAGCTTATCCAGAGTTGGCGGGAGAATATCAACGCCGCACAGTAGGTGAATTGCCTGCTAATTGGAAAGTTGATGCAGATACATTTGTTTCTGCTGTTGATGCTGAAGCTAAGACTACTGCGACTCGATTGTCTTCGTTGGCCGCTATTGAAGGTTTTGCAAAGATTTTACCTGAAATATTTGGTGGATCAGCTGACTTAGGTTGTTCAAATATGACGGAATGGTCTACATATAGACCGATGCGCGCTGATAAACCTGATGCAAACTACATCAATTATGGTGTCCGTGAATTCGGTATGTCTGCCATTATGAATGGCATTGCATTGCATGGCGGCTTTATTCCGTTTGGTGCAACATTCCTAATGTTCTCTGAATATGCGCGTAATGCCTTGCGTATGGCTTCCTTAATGAAGATACGCTCTATCTTTGTTTATACCCATGACTCTATTGGTCTGGGTGAAGATGGCCCTACACATCAACCGGTAGAGCAAACTGCAACTTTGCGTTTGATTCCGGGTATACAGGTTTGGCGTCCTTGTGACGCAGTCGAAACAACCATTTCATGGAAGTCAGCTTTCGAACGTCAAGATGGACCTTCTATTTTGGTTTTTTCTCGTCAGAATTTGCCGCACGTACCACGCACTCAACAGCAAATTGCGGATATTTCACGAGGCGGTTATGTTTTAAGTGACTGTGACGGCCAACCTGAAGCAATTATTATTGCTACTGGATCGGAAGTTGAGCTGGCTTTAAATGCATCAGATGTATTGAAAGCGTCAGGTAAAAAGATTCGTGTGGTTTCTATGCCATCCACTAATATTTTTGATGCACAAGATGCTGCTTACCGCGAATCTGTGTTGCCTGCTGCTGTGACTAAACGTGTTGCAGTTGAAGCTGGTGTTACTGATGGTTGGTGGAAGTATGTTGGGACTAACGGTAAAATTGTTGGTCTCGATCGTTTTGGTGAGTCTGCGCCTGCGGGACAACTTTTCAAAGAGTTCGGCTTTACCGTTGAAAATGTAGTTAAAAACGTAGAATCTGTTCTTTAGTAATAACAAAATTTTACAATAGTTACACATATTAAATTTGGATAAACACACCTCGAATATTGATGAATATAGGATTCAATATTCGAGGAATTTACCCTCTTCTTACGACTTTTAGGTGAACAACGTGAAAAAGAATAATTTGTCCAAAGGTGCATTTGTTGTGTTGCTGTTAGCAAATGCTGTAGTAAGTGCAGATCAAAAATATCCAGCCGCAGACTTCCAACCGGAAGTACTTTATCAAGATAACGCCTATATTGCTAAGAATAGTCAATCTAGCACAGTGGCAGCAAAACCTGCTGAAATTAAAAAAGTAGATACTAGTTCTACAAAGAATCAAGTAGTTGATTCAAAATATCCAGCAGCAGATTTTCAGCCAGAAGTTTTATATCAAGATAAAAATTATAAACAAACTGCCGCTCCTGTAGCTAAAGGGGTGACTTCTAAAGCTATAGCCAATGATGAAACTTCTACAGTAGCAGCTAACGAAAGCAAAGATGACTCATCGCAGTTAACTTATCTTTTGGGTTTAGCAGTGCTTGCAGCAGCAGGTATGTTCTTAAAAAAACGTAGTGCAGTCACAGTACAGAAAAATTCAAATATAGCTGATTCAGCTGTTAAAAAATCTTATGCACTTAATACGGGTGTAGCAAAATATTTGAATAAAGTTACAGGTACAGGTGTATCAAGATACGTAGAAAGTCATGTCAGAGCGGTATCAGTATCCACTGGTGTAGCTAAATACATGGCGAAACAATCAAGCGCTCCTAAAGTTACAGCGAATAATGCTGCAACTGGCGTTGAAAAGTACATGCGTGACCGAGGATAAGCAATGGACCAAAATAACTTGAGTGGGTTTTTTTTTCCTGCTGTTGCAGGTTTGTTCTTTTTCATGAAACGACCAAGCATTAATGAGGTAGATGTAGTTCATACTAATTATCCAATCTATTCTAAAGATACTAGTGGATTAACAGGTGTTGCTAAGTATTTAGATTTTCAAGATAAAGCTTTGCAGGATAAACTACATGCAGATGAACTTGCTCAACAACCTGAGCAATTAATGAGTAGCGTTTCTCGATATTTACAAGTACAAAACAAAAGCGTAGTAACTGGAGTAGCTAAATATATGCTCAGGCAGACTATCGTGGAAAAGCAACAAATACAAGCACTCAAGGCTAATGAAGGTTCTAGTGTTGAAAGATATCTAAAAAATAAAAAAAATGCACCCGAGTTGAGTGGTGTTGCTAAATATTTAAAACATCAAGCTAGCTTGCCACAACCCAGTAATGTTGCTAAATATATGGCAAAACAGGCAGCAATTGATACTTTAAAAGCTAAAGTAATTCATGTTGAAGTGACTGGTGTTGCAAAATATCTTAATCATCAAGCTAGTTTGCCTCAACTAAGTAAGGTTGCAAGATATTTGGCTATGCAAACCGTAATGGCGGCTAAACAAATGAATCAAATTGTTGCTAAAAATGAGTTAACTGGTGTTTCAAAGTATTTGCAGTATCAAGATAGTCTGCCACAGCCAAGCAGAGTTGAAAAATATATGACAAGACAAGTATTATTGGAACAGCACAAGCCAGCTATTTCTCAGACGGGTGTTGATAAATACATGCGCCATCAAGAAGGCTAATTTAGGCTTTATTTAAAGACACCGCTATCTTTATTGATAGCGGTGTCTTTTTTGTTTTGAGTCTAATAATAGTCACTTTAGAATTAGTTTATATGTTATTACGAATACCTCGGCATAATTATTAAGCTTACGCAGATACGAAGTTACAATTATATTTACTTTAAACTGTTCCTGATACATATCTTAATAAAGTATGTATTAAATTTTAAATATATTAATTTTCTATCACCCTAAATAATTTCAAATTGTTGCAATTATTCAATGATGAATGACATGCAAAGACCAAACTTTTAACTTAAATAATATAGAGGCGCCTGTCATGGGAACAAATTTATTAGAACAACTTAAAGCAGTAACCGTAGTCGTAGCAGATACTGGCGATATTCAAGCCATTGAAACATTTAAACCTCGCGATGCTACGACTAACCCTTCTTTAATTACAGCGGCAGCACAAATGCCACAATACCAAGGTATTGTTGATGATACCTTAAAAGCTGCACGCGTAAGCTTAGGTCAAACTGCTACTGCTGCAGAAGTCGTGTCTTTGGCATTTGACCGTCTTGCTGTTTCTTTTGGGCTTAAAATTCTGGAAATCATCCCCGGCCGTGTATCTACTGAAGTAGATGCTCGTCTTTCTTTTGATACTGAAGCTACAGTAGCAAAGGGTCGTGAGTTGATTGCACAATACGAAGCTCATAACGTAGGTCGTGATCGCGTATTAATCAAAATTGCCGCAACTTGGGAAGGTATTCAAGCCGCTGCTGTTCTTGAAAAAGAAGGAATTCATTGCAACCTGACATTATTGTTTGGTATTCACCAAGCTATTGCTTGTGCAGAAAATGGTATTACTCTAATTTCTCCATTTGTTGGACGTATTCTTGATTGGTACAAAAAAGATAGTGGTCGTGATTCTTATGCTCCGGCTGAAGATCCAGGTGTGGTTTCTGTTACTGAAATTTATAACTATTACAAAAAATTTGGTTACAAAACTGAAGTTATGGGCGCAAGTTTCCGTAACGTTGGTGAAATTACTGAATTAGCCGGTAGTGATTTACTAACTATCGCGCCTTCTTTATTGGCTGAATTGCAAGCCACTGAATGTGAATTGCCACGTAAACTCGATCCAATTAATGCTGCTAGCTTGTCAATTGAAAAAATCTCTATAGACAAAGCTACTTTTGAAGCTATGCATGCTGAAAATCGTATGGCTACTGATAAATTAGCTGAAGGCATTAGTGGCTTTGCGGCCGCATTAGAATCACTTGAACAATTACTTGCAGATCGCTTGGCTAGCCTTGAAGGTTAAATAATTCACTATGTATCTACTGATGGTTTGTTAAAACCATCAGTAGAGTATTTCTGATTTTATCTTTCAATCACTAACTGATAAAGGACCCCCTAAATGTCACAAAAAATTTTAGATGTAGTTAAACCCGGTGTAGTTACTGGTGAAGATGTTCAAAAAGTCTTTGCAATTTGCAAAGAGAATAAATTTGCAATGCCAGCTGTTAATGTTATCAATACAGATTCAATTAACGCGGTATTAGAAGCTGCAGCTAAAGTTAAGTCACCTGTTGTTATTCAATTTTCAAACGGTGGCGCTCAATTCGTAGCTGGTAAAGGATTGAAGTTGCAAGGCCAAGAAACTGCTGTTTTAGGTGCTATTTCAGGCGCACAACATGTACATCTAATGGCAGAAGCTTATGGCGTACCCGTTATTTTGCATACTGACCACGCAGCAAAAAAATTATTGCCTTGGATTGATGGCTTATTAGATGCAGGCGAAAAACATTTCGCTGCAACTGGAAAACCTTTGTTCAGCTCACATATGTTGGACTTATCTGAAGAAAGTTTGGTAGAAAATATTGAAATTTGCGGTCAATATTTAGCACGTATGTCTAAAATGGACATGACGCTTGAAATTGAATTAGGTGTGACCGGTGGTGAAGAAGACGGCGTTGATAATAGTAATTTAGATCATTCATTACTGTATACACAACCTGAAGATGTTGCTTATGCTTATGAAGAATTAAGTAAAATCAGTCATCGTTTCACTATTGCTGCTTCATTTGGTAATGTACATGGTGTTTATAAACCAGGTAACGTTAAATTAACGCCAACCATTTTAGATAATTCACAAAAATTTGTGTCTGAGAAATATGGTATTCCAGCTAATACATTAAACTTTGTATTCCATGGTGGTTCAGGATCTTCTGCTGAAGAAATTAAAGAATCAATTGGTTATGGCGTTGTAAAAATGAATATTGATACCGATACCCAATGGGCTACATGGGAAGGTATTATGAATTTTTACAAGAAAAATGAAGGCTATTTGCAAGGTCAAATCGGAAATCCTGATGGAGACGATAAGCCTAACAAAAAATACTACGATCCTAGGGTTTGGCAACGTGCTGGTGAAGAAGGTATGGTTACCCGTTTAGAACAAGCCTTTCAAGAATTGAACGCTGTTAATACTTTGTAAATAAAGCGTACTATTTAACAAAAAAGCCGATGTTTTACATCGGCTTTTTTTATTGCTTTTTTTTACTTAAGTCAATGTTGGGTAAATAACGTCCAGTAGTCAGGAATACACTTCTTTCTACAGGAGCTAGCTAATGCTCTATTTACTGACAACGATTGCTCGTAGACCAAAGTTTATCCCTCTGGTTGATAGTTTTATTCTTTGCAATTTAAACTGTTAACCAGTATTTTATTACATCCTATAACATGAATATTATCGCGATTTATCCAGGTACATTTGATCCCATTACCAATGGACATTTGGATATTATTTCTAGAGCTTCTAAGCTATATCATGAAGTCATAGTTGCTGTAGCTGTTAATAGAGGTAAAACGCCCTTATTTACGCTAGATGAGAGAGTTGAATTGGCTCGATTAGTTACGCCAGAGTTTTCTAATGTACGTGTCATAGGCTTTGATAATTTATTGGTTGATTGTGCAGAGCAGCAGGGCGCTAATGTCATTGTCAGAGGCTTACGAGCTGTTTCTGATTTCGAGTATGAATTTCAATTAGCTGGAATGAATAGGCGCCTTGCGCCACAATTAGAAACTATGTTTCTAACACCGGCTGAACAATATGAATTTATTTCTTCAACGATGATACGAGAAATTGCTATGTTGAAGGGCAATGTCTCTTGTTTTGTCCCTGAGCTTGTTCACCAACGTTTAATTGAAAAATTTAAATAGGATTTAAGATGGCATTAATTATTAATGACGAATGTATCAATTGTGATGTTTGCGAGCCAGAGTGCCCCAATGCTGCCATTTCACAAGGTGAGGATATTTATATTATCAATCCAGATTTATGTACAGAGTGTGTAGGGCATCATGGCTTACCGCAATGTGTTGAAGTTTGCCCAGTAGATTGTATTGATAAAGATCCTAAGCATGTTGAAGACCATGAATCCTTATATCAAAAATATTTGAAATTGATAGGATAGACAGTTTTACTTAAGATTATAGTGCTTGTGATTTTAAGTGTTAATTATTAGCTGCAGTTAACTAGACTTGGATGCTTTGAGCTGTACTCTATAAGCATGGTCGGCATAAGAGAATCTTGGCGACCGTAGACATAAAATAATTATAACAACCACTTACGCACAAAAAGCTTCAACCCGCGTCAAGATACTAGGTGCATCTAAGCCACAAATTGCTAGCAATTCTTCGCGTGTGCCTTGTTCTACAAAGCTATCGGGTAAACCGATAT
>Ga0118677_10007040_pt1 | contig 18784 bp, 18 predicted proteins | sample AliMusrvi5mmetaG_FD_86154 | JGI IMG/M metagenome (GOLD analysis project Ga0118677, IMG submission 86154) | reverse complement strand
CTATTATAGTAAGTGTCACTAATCGCTATTACTCTTTTTCCTAATTGCTTTGCTGTGCTAATCATTTGATATACACTAGGCCTTAATCTACAAAGCTTTACATCAATGCAAAGCTCAACTTGTATCGCAATATCAACTAAGTTTCTAGGTAAACATGAAATACTTTCAAATGATGAATATATCTCAGTAATACTAACATCCCCCATAAAGGATTTTATTTTTCTAGCGTGCCATTCAGCCTCTTTGCGTAAATTAAAGAAATTATCAAATTCATTATATTGTCGTTTTAGTAAATGTCCTATAAATTTTAAAACAGAATCAGGACAGATTGCTGGACGACATAATATTGTATCAAATATGTCAAAAGAAACAATATCTATGTTTTCAATTTGCTGAAAATAAGACTCTAAAGAATACGCATGATACTGTTGGATATTATGATCACTCCAGTTATAATTAAAGCATCCAGCATCATAATTCGATTCAATAAATTTATATCCTTGTGAAGCTGATATTAAACCAATATCCCGTTCAATTGCATGTGCTAATGTTCCATCTGTCTGGCCCAATTCATCAGCAAAATCATCATAGGTCAACTTTGCAGTTAGCAATGGTCTTATTGCATCAACTCTAGCCCAAAACATACCTCCGACTGGATAATTAATATAATTAATATTATTGATATATTTTATACCTAGTCTATCTAACAGTTTTAAACCCATATCTTTGTTTGACAACCAATGACAGGACCAGTAAGGAAGTTTATTGAATGGGGCCGGATAAAAAAGCCCTACATCAGTATGTTTATCGAAAACCGATAATATGTTATCTACTAGACATTTTGAGCCAATTAATGATTTATATAAATAATTTCTCCATTGAAAAAAGTCGCTTCCAGTATAAAGTGATTTTTTAGTATGAACGTGGAGAATGATGTCGAAATTCAATATATGTTTAGAAAACTCACAAAAAAGTGGACCAAAATTACGTCCACGATTTTCAGATATTTTATAAGTAACATTATTCGCTAGTCTATTTCGTATTACAGATTTATGTACTTTTTCCAATACATATATATCAGGTACAGAAATAAATAATCTGAATGGTATTTGAATGTTACAAATTAATTTGCATAATTCATCGAATACATCTGGATAGTAGGCATGTACAACGCATGCAATCCTAGGTTTGCTTGCAAAGTAAATAGGATATTCAATCGGGATTTCTTCTTTGTTTTCAGTGTTATCAATTAATTTTATTCCATGTGATTTTCTATTTTCTTTTATCCCATAGCGCAAAAAATGAACTAGGGGATTTATACCTAACAATGCAACATCTGGATTACTTTTTAGGTAATAGTCACTGTCAAATAAGGGGCTGGGGTTTCTACGCTCAACATTACCGTATTTCAAGAAATGACTTATAGCTGAAATCCCTGTTTCAGCAACATCTGGGTAGAATTCTAGATACCATAAACTGTCAAAAAAACCAGATTTCATTAACATCTGCTTATTACGAACGCCATTTATGTATCGTAAAAAGGCTTTAAAAAAATATGTTAGATTCACACATTTCATTATATTGTTCTTGCCTTACGGAGGTTTTAATCAAGAATATTTTTAATAAAATCGACAAGGGTTCCTTGTTGATTTCCGGAATATAACATTGCATCAAAAGAAGGTTGTGCTTTAGGCATAGCAAGTGCTTCTTCAATTTTACTAAGAAGATTATCCCGAACAGGATCATATGGGACGATATTATTTGAAATCTGTTTTAAAACAGTAGCGTCCCTATTTTCAAATACATTAGTTATAGTTGGAATACCTGAAGCAGCAGCCTGAAAGGCTATCACACCAGGATGAGCTGCATAAATCATGGAAACGACTACGTCACATGATGATATCAATTCAATATAGTCATTCTTTGGTAGTTTGTGTATCACATATACCTGTGTTCCATTTATTTTAAATGAATAGGAAGTTGCTACTGATCCAATCATATAAATCTCATATCCAGTATATTTACAGCAAAAGTCCTCAACTGCTTGCATCATCATTCCTGGTAGGTTTCTTTTATTAAATAATTCCGGTCTATAATAAAAAAACAATCTTTTCGTTTTAGATGCATTAACATTAAATATTTCAATATTTGGATTAGTAACAAAAATATTTTGATTATTAAAGTATCCTCTATTTTCTAAAAATCTCCTCAATATTTTTGTCGATATAATTATGTTGCAAGAATCTGCTATCGCTCTCTCACCAACGATATAATCAGAGCCATATGGAAAAAATCCTGATTCATAATCTTGACAATAATACACTACTCTTTCTTTATTTTCAGGAAGTATTTGATAAGCTTTATATGTCAGATGTGAATTAAATCCAATAATTAAATCTGGTTTATATTCAAGCTCATTTATTTCAGCTAAATGCATTACTTCAATTCGATCTGAATATCGTAGTGCAATATTCTGATCGAATTCTGGTTGCTCTACATATATTATAACCCTGTCAAAACATTCAAAAACAGATGAAAAATCTTTGAAAAACTCAGAATAACCTGCAAAGAAAAGATTTTCCTGTAAGTGTGAGAATAGAATTAACAAGATTGAACGTGGGCTATCTGGTAAATATGAAAAACTTTTGATATTGGACAAAGGCGGTCGATCATCTATAGGAGCAAGAAATCCATTTGGATAATTGGGAGTAATTGCGAATTTACGCTTAACTTGTAGATCGCTATGTATTCTATTTTCATTTTCTCCTACTAGGCAATAGTGGACATAGCCGCAAGACAGGCCTCCTTTTGCTACTACCTCTGCTACATCGGGGAAAACTTTAAGATAAAAATCTTCATCAAAATCAATTAAACTTTCCTGTTTTAAGATATGTTTTTCCAATTCCTTACAAAATCTTGAAAATTCTATCATCCGTAAATCTGACTTGGCATGTATTACGCGCCAATTCTCTATTCCCTTGCTAGTATAGCTCTCAAGGCTATTTTTAAACTTAAGCTTATTTTGTGATTTTTTACCCGATGACAATAGACCATATTGAGTATTCTTTATTGCATTTTGTAGAAGATTTTTACTTTCAATAAATAAAAAACCTTCCATTTTTTTTAGTAAATTAGGACGACCTATTTTGATCCATCTATACCCGGCATATTCACAAATAAAAAAATATAGCCTCTCTATAACATGTCCTAATGTGGCATCGATCTGACTACTTTCTTGTGGAAACTCCTCTATTTTTACATCCCTTTTTAGTAATGGTTTAATAGCTGCCGTTCTACCCCAAAACATTGACCCTGATGGAAAATCAATTTTACCTTCTAGAAATAGTTTTATTCCTAACTCGTTTGCAAACTTCTTGGCGGCAACAAAATTCCAACCCCATCCAATTGAAGGCAGAATATTATCACAGTGTTCAGGTGCAATTATCCCAAGCAAGGGGTCGCTATAGAATGCATCAAATATACTCTCTACTATTTTTTCAGACCCTAACAATGTTTCCAGTAAATAAGTACGCCACCCAGTGTGAATTACATGATGTGGTGATTTCTTCGTATGAATATGTAAAAAGAATTCATAACGATCATACACATCACGGCATGCAATTAGTTTAGGGGCAATATCCCTACCTCTATTTGGCACAAGCAGAATTTCAACATTTCCTTTATTCCAATCTAATAAACCATTGGCAATTTTAGTTTTTTTCTGTTCTGTATCAGTTGTAATGAAAAAATCAAATGCAAATGGTATATTTGATAGATAATATTTAAATTCCTCCAACATCTCCGGGTAGTACATATGACAGATGACTGCAACACTTGGACTATTTGTTGGTAACTTAATCGAATAATCAAATGGAATAACAAAGATACAATCGTCAGTAGGGGGTGAAAAATGAGGTTTTTCTACTTCATTTTCGCTAACAGGTAAATATTCAGACTCCATGTCAATATTACTCCGTTCAATTACGTGTTCCATCGATTCCTGGCTGTCGGTCTCAATAATTGTGGGGGATGACTCATCGTTTATCTCACGCCATTCCATCCTTTTTTTTATTGGACGCTGTAATGTTATTGTTTTCCAGACATATCGACCCATGATTCTCAATGGTGAAGCTGTACCAAATACTTTACGTAGAGGACTTGTTGCCCTCAATGATAGGCTGTTTTCTATCACTTGAATTTTTCTATTGCGCTCATCCAGCATTCGATTTAGATTGCTGATTTGTTCTTCACGTTCAATTAGTGTTTGTGTAAGGTTTTTATTATACTTGTCACATTCAATAGTAGTTTGAATGTAGTTAGCAATTTGACTATCACTGTCGCTCAAGGCGTGTTCAAGAATATCGATTTCATTGTCGCGTTCGTTCAGGACTTGATTGATTCGGAGGATTTCGCCGTTGAGTTCAGATATGTTTATACTGAGGTTTGTGATTTCCTTTTCTTTATCTTCCAAGGACTGAAAGTAATTTTTGATCTGCACATCACGCTCGGCTACGGCCCGGTCGAGGTCGGCGATATGCCCGTCGCGGCCGGCAACGGAATGGCTGAGACTGGCGATTTGCCCGTCTCGATCGACAACGGCATGGCTGAGACTGGCGATTTGCCCGTCTCGGTCGACAACGGCATGGCTGAGACTGGCGATTTGCCCGTCGCGGTCGGCAACGGAATGGCTGAGACTGGCGATTTGACCGTCTCGGTCGGCAACGGAATGGCTAAGACTGGCGATTTGCCCATCGCGGGCGGCTACGGATTGGTTTAAGCTTGTAATATGTAATTTAAGTTGACTTTCCTGCTTCTTTAAGTCTTCTAGCTCATAGTTCTGCATCTGGTAATTGCCTAAGGAAGAAAAATATCTCCGCAATACTTCTTTGGCTGTTGAACAAGATTCTAACCAATCGTGTTGGTTTAAATTTTCTCCATGATCTATTTGTACAACGCCTAAGCCATAAGAATGAAAAAAATCCAAATTGTTTGGATAGCGTTCTTTTAATTCACTCCAAAACTTCCATACACCAAAACCTTGTTTATATACATTGGTATCATGAAAAATCACAATACCGCCTTGTGTAAGTTTAGGGAGCCAAGCTTCAAAGTCATGTTTTACGGCTTCATAGGTATGTAAACCGTCAATATGTAAAAGCTCTATGCTATTTTCTTCAAACAATGGAAGGGCTTCATCAAAAGTCATCCTAAGAAGACGGGAAAAATCAGAGTAATGGCTTTGGTGATAATCATTTAAACTGGTAAATATTTCTTCACTATAGAAACCGGCGTGTTCATCGCCTTGCCATGTGTCAACTGCATAACATTTTGTTTCAAGGCCAAATTGCTTGACTGCTTGACAAAAAGCGAGATAGGAATTACCTGAATGAGTCCCTAATTCCACGAACACTTTTGGATTCAGGGACTGGACAATCCATGCCGCAAAATGCAAATGCCCACACCATGAATTAGGCGGTTCAACTCTTTCAGGTACGAAAGAAGTTATATCAACAAGTCTGGTCAAATTCATTATTATATTACCATGCCGTAAAATTGTGTATTTAATGCGTGAAAACCGACTACGGAAATAACGGCTATTGTACGCACCGCGTCAATGTCTGCCCTAAATTTTGAGTGCGTGAGATGGGTGGAGATGTTGGTGGGATTGCTACTGCTTGACATCTTGGTTTTTTAAAAAAATCGCCTCTATAATATAATGCAAATGTAACAACCATTGCAATTGCCTTGCAATTTTCATTTTGGCATGAGTAGGCCTCCCTAGCCCTCACCTCGTCCTCTCTACCCAGAGTGAAATGGCTGTAATAACAATGAATTAAAAGATGTGCTCACATCAACCCGCTTGCATCAGAGGTATCTAAGGAGGATATCCGTAGCTTGCCATGCAACCAAGTCCCGGCCCCCACCACCCAATATTGTTGACACAGCCGTCATTCCGGCATGAATCACCGGACAAATCGACAGGACAGCCAATTTGCTTAAGCCGGCCGCCCAGAGGGTGAGTGACACGGGTATCACTCATCCATCCTGATTGCTGTGCCTGCCCCGGCATGGAGCGCCAGGGGATGCCACCAACCTTTGCCATTCATGGAGCCTAGGTTCCAGCGACCCATGCCCAAACGACGGGCAAAAAATCTATTCAACAGCATTGTCCCCACCACTTAACCCCCATTTTGTAAGGGGGTGAAAACTGATGTGTGAGGTTTACAGCATTTATGTGGAAGGTCTTATAACCCTCAAAACATAGAGATTCGCGGTTGCAGATGGAGAAAGGGATCGACGTAGGCCTAACATAAGGACAAATACGATATAATCAGCCGATTGCTTGCGTGGTCAAAGATAATTCCACGCCAGACGAATTTTTTCTGTGTTTTCCTTATTGCCCTGGCGTTAACTTCATTACCGATAGGCCAACTTTTCTATATTTCCTCTATGTTGATGACGCAATTTTAAATCGACTACAAGACAAGATTGATGCGTATGAAGTTTTTTTATTGCAATAAGAAACCTGTGCAAGGCGGCGGTGCTGACATCAGTCACTGGCTTCTTGCAAGGTTGAGCAGTTCGATCACCGGACGGGTTTGTGGACGTTTTCCGCGCCAGATGAAAAAAGATTCAGCCGCTTGTTCGACAAGCATACCGATGCCATCCACACTAAGCCTTGCGCCTTGCCCCACCCCCCAACGCACAAAGGGCGTTGGCTGACTCCCATAGGCCAGATCGTAACAAACACCTCCCGGGTTTAAAATTCTTTCTGGCAACGGGGGCAAGTCGCCAGTCAGACTGGCTGCAGTGGCGTTAAGAATCAGGTCGAAATGTTCACCGTTCAAGGATTCGAATCCCAATGCAGCGATTCCCCCCCTATCCGAGAATTCACTCGCCAATTTTTCCGCCTTCGCCAACGTGCGGTTGGCAATAATCAAACGGCTTGGTTTTCCGGCGAGCAAAGGGTCAATGACACCCCTACTGGCACCGCCTGCGCCTAGCAATAAAATATCGAGTCCGGTGACTGTGACCCCCAGATTCTCGGTCAAATCGCGCATCAGTCCGACTCCGTCGGTATTGTCGCCAAATAACTTGCCGTCGTTGCCAATGACCAGTGTGTTGACTGCCCTCGCACGGTTCGCGCGCTCGCTTTTTTCGTTAGCGATGTGCCAAGCCAGTTCCTTCAGCGGCACTGTACAACTCAAACCTCTTCCGCCGCCGTCGGCAAAATTCTTAAGTTCCTCCTTAAAAATATCGGCTGGCACGTCCCGCGCCGTGTATTCAATTCGCTGCCCGGTCTGTTGCGCAAACAGGGTATGGATGCGTGGCGATTTGCTATGACTTATGGGATGGCCGAACACGGCGTATTGATCGCTTGGCATATTCTATGAGCCTTTGTTTTTTTCGCGGTAAACCGTAATGGCGATGATTAAAACAGCTAAGGCGAAGAGCCAAGGCATGAAGCTTTCCAACAAATTGGCCGCCACTGCGGCGGTTGCCAGATAAATTCCGGTAAGGCTGAATCGCCAACCGATACGGATTCCATCAAGATACGTGGTCAATGCAAGAATCAACAGAACCATCAGTCCGGTGGCTTCCTGCGACATATGACCCGCTTGGACGAAGCTAAACAAGCACAATACGGCAACGAGTGAACCTAACCAATGCAAGGATTGTGTCTTGAACAACTCTTTTACCTCGTTGCCCTCTCCGTTTGGGTCATAATGCCTTCTAGCATTGTACCAACCGGCAATCATGGCGGCGAAGCCGAACACAAAAATCATAGTCATCCAATACATGAAGGCATCTTGGGGCGAAAAATCGGTGACCGCGATTCCCACCAAGCAGAATACCACCATGATAATCAGGATCAATTCCTCGACTGGCGCGGCAGATTTTTTTGTTACAGGTTTAGGCTTTGACATACTGCGTAATAGTTACTTGACAAATTTTAGTTATTTTGGGTTGCTTCATGCCAAGCATACCCAACAATCTTCAAAAAAACCAACGCACTTTCGGAGAGCCTTGGCTGGGGGGTCATTCCTGCAACCAACGAGCTGCCTGCAGCGCGTAGTAGGTTAGTATTCCATCCGCGCCAGCACGCTTGAAGGCCAACAGGGTCTCCAACACGGTTTTTTTTTCGTCAAGCCAGCCGTTTTGCGCTGCCGCCTTCAGCATCGAGTACTCGCCACTGACTTGGTAGACGAAAGTGGGGGCGGCAAAACTGTCCTTCACCCGGCGGACTATATCGAGATAGGGCAGGCCGGGTTTGACCATCACCATATCGGCACCCTCTGCGATATCCAGTCCGACTTCCCGCAACGCCTCATCTGAGTTGGCAGGATCCATCTGGTAGCTAAATTTGTTTCCCCCGCCAAGGTTGGCAGCCGAACCGACGGCATCGCGGAAAGGACCATAAAAATTCGATGCATACTTTGCCGAATAGGCAAGTATGCGGGTATTGACAAATCCTTCAGCCTCCAGCGCCCTACGGATAGCACCCACGCGACCGTCCATCATATCAGAAGGGGCAACAATATCGGCACCCGCCTTGGCATGCGACAGAGCCTGCTTGACCAAAACCGCCACGGTTTCGTCATTAACCACATAGCCGCTGACATCGGTCAAACCATCCTGGCCATCGGAAGTGAACGGGTCCAAGGCCACGTCGGTTATCACCCCTAAGCCGGGCAATGCCTGCTTCAAGGATCGTGTGGCTCGTTGGGCAAGCCCCTCAGGATTGTAGGCCTCCCTCGCATCGTCGCTTTTCTTTGCGGACGGTGTGACCGGAAACAATGCGATGGCGGGAATTCCTAGCCGAACGGCTTCGCGAGCCTCCTCCAGCAAAAGGTCGATGCTCATCCTCGCCACACCCGGCATGGAAGCCACTGCCTCGCGCCGATTTTCCCCTTCCACCACAAAAACTGGGTAGATCAAGTCATCAACGGTCAGCAAGTGTTGGCGCATCAGCCTTCGGCTGAAATCGTCGGTGCGCATGCGTCGAGGGCGAATATTTGGGTGGAAAGCAGAATTCTGTGGTGAATTGTCCATGTCATGTTCAGCGGGAAATTGTTTTGGATCAGTGCGCATATCTGGTAGTTTATTCGTGAATGACGAGTTATGATAAAGCCATTTAAGCCTCACTCAGGAGTGACATAGATGAAAATGATTGGCAAATCATCGCGGCTGGCTAGTCTGGCTGTTTTTTTGATTATGGCTCTATGCTTGGCCTCAATGGGAATCCAAGCCGAGGAACAGGAAGCCTTGCTTCCACCTCAAATCGTCATTAAGCATACCTCAGAAGAGTTACAGAAGAACCTGCAAAAGCCTGAATATAAGAAAGATTTCATCAAGGCCACGCGCTTGGTGGACGGAATACTCGAAACTCATGTGGATTTCGACAGGGTTTCCATTCTCATCTTAGGTAAATACTGGAAAACTGCCAACCCCGAGCAACAGGCACGTTTCAAGCAGGAGTTCCGCACACTATTGGTGCGTACTTATACCACAGCGTTCACCGAATACGCCAACTGGAACATTCGTTTCCTCCCGCTAGCGTTGACAGAAGGTGAAAACAAGGCATTGGTACGCACCGAGATTTTACAATCTGGCGAAAAGCCCGTCGAGGTTAACTACCGCATGGTCAACCTCAACAATAATTGGAAAGTCTTCGATGTTTTAATTGAGGGCATCAGCCTGGTTCAGAACTACCGTACCAGTTTCACTAACGAGGTGGCCCGCACAGGCTCCCTAGACCAACTGATTAACGAGCTTACCCGGCGCAATAGCTCCGCCCTCAAGGAACCCGTGAACAACAACCAGACAAAGGGCTAGTCACCCAACCAATCCTTAGGTTTGAGAAAACCCTTGTATAAATAATCCTCTGGGCTACCTTCCGCTGGTTTCCAATTATACCGCCAATGGGCCACTGGGGGCAGCGACATCAAGATTGACTCCGTCCTGCCCCCAGACTGGAGCCCAAAAAGTGTGCCACGGTCATAAATCAAGTTAAATTCAACGTAACGCCCCCGGCGATATCGCTGGAAATCCTGCTCCCTTTTGCCGTAGGGTGTGTCTTTTCGCAGTTGCATAATCGGCAGGTAAGCCGGAATGTAATGATCACCGACACTCCGCATAAACGCGAAGCAACGCTCGAAGCCCCACTCATTCAAGTCGTCAAAGAACAATCCGCCCACACCTCGGGTTTCATTGCGATGTTTAAGAAAAAAATATTCGTCGCACCATTTTTTACAACGCGGGTAGATATCTTCGCCAAAAGGCTCGCAGGCGGCCCTAGAAGCCTTATGCCAAGCGATGACATCCTCCATATAGGGGTAGTAAGGGGTCAAGTCAATTCCGCCCCCAAACCACCATACGGGGGCAGCATCTTGCTTCTCGGCAATGAAGAAACGTACATTGGCATGTGAGGTAGGCACATGAGGATTACGCGGATGGATGACCAAGGAAAGGCCAACCGCATGGAAACTCCTGCCGGCCAACTCCGGTCGATGGGCAGTGGCCGACGGCGGCAGGCTAGTGCCGCTGACGCGGGAATAATTAACGCCACCTTGCTCAATCACAATACCCTCGGACAGAACGCGCGATCTGCCACCACCCTTGCCGCCCTCGTAGCTCCAGGCATCTTCAATGAACCGGGCAACCGGCTCCACCTGCTCCAACGCGGAGCAGACGCTGTCCTGGAGTCCAATCAAATACTGTTCCACTTGCTCTAAGTCGGGCGCGCCTGTCATCTGGAGTTGCTCATTTGGAAAATGTCCCTGATTCTAACACATGCCAAAATATACTTTACCGGAATCCATCGCCATTGAAAACCATGCATTGCCTCATGTCAAAATACGCATCCCTGCTCGATTCACAAGGCCAGCCAGCCTTGCGTCCTCTGCTGGATTCGCTTCCCGGCAAATTGGGCCGCGCTTTTGACAGGTCAACTCACGGTGATCTTGACCGCTGGCAAAAAGTGTTGGACGAACTCCCTGTGTTGGAAGCTTCAAACATTGAACTAGATGCCGACACTCCGAGCATCGGCTTACCTGGCGATTGCATCGCATCCACACGCGAAGCCATTGAAAACTTATTGAAAAAACTCCACCCTTGGCGCAAGGGTCCTTACTCGGTTCATGGCATCCATATCGACAGTGAGTGGCGGTCCGATTTCAAATGGCAGAGGTTGATCGGGCATCTAGAGCCATTGCAATTTAGGACGGTGCTAGATGTCGGCTGCGGCAACGGCTACCACTGCTGGCGCATGGCTGGAGCCGGGGCGAGGCTAGCAATTGGTATCGACCCAACACTGATTAACGTCATACAGTTTCACGCGATCAAGCATTTCGCCGGGGATTATCCCGTCCATGTCCTGCCGATTGGCATTGAGGATATGCCGAAAAAAATGGCTGCCTTCGATACAGTTTTTTCCATGGGAGTGCTTTACCATCGGAAATCCCCCTTAGACCACTTGCTAGAACTGCGCGAACTTTTGCGCCCGGACGGACAACTGGTGCTTGAAACATTGGTGATTGAGGGGGGGGGCGGACGGGTTTTAGTACCAGAAGATCGTTACGCTAGGATGCGAAATGTGTGGTTCATTCCCAGTTGCGTCACTCTTGAAGGTTGGTTGAAGCGATGCGGTTACCGGGATATTCGTTTGATTGACCTAACACAAACTACGCCCAAAGAGCAACGCACAACGGAGTGGATGCAATTCCAATCGTTGCTGGATAGCTTGGATCCAGACATGCCAGAGTTGACTGTCGAAGGGCTTCCATCCCCTAGGCGGGCGATTTTTCTTGCTCAAAATCCATAAATCGATGCTTGCAAGCGTTGCCGCCACATTCCAAGCGCGAGCGGGATGGCACTTGGATACCATTTTCACAAAGACTTTAATATTCATATTTATCAGATAGTTGTAACTCATATCTCGACAAATGCAAGCACTCCAAAACTTGAACCCTTGCAATTTACGAAAATCTTCTTTATAAAAACACCTGTGCTTAACGCACTACCTAGAAAAGAAGCATGTTTCCAATGTTCAAAATTTGAGGAGGATTTTTATGAAAAAGCTCGTACTTTGTGTAATCAGCGTTGCTCTGTTGTCAATCGGCATGATGGGTTGTGGCAACTCACCGGACGGCGACAAGCAGAAGCTTTCCGCTCCGATTATCACCCCGAACCTGTAAGATCGGGTAGCCCCTGGACGCTGAAACTCTGCACATCGCCGAACATGGCGGAATAATTACAAGGCAAGTGTCTTGGGGCTGTTTTTTTTTGCCCAGACTCCAAAAGTCTGGGCGTTTTTTTTGGGCGGGAATGATTCCTTCCTGTTTCACAGCAAAGGCTTTGCGCAACCCAGCGCCGGGTTTTTTTTCGGGCGACAAGGGCGTAATCAACTGTTTGCTTGACATCTGGTGGTTACGCGGTAAGAATAGGCAACGTGATAGCAGACAGATGTCATCTGTAACTCTATTAAAAAGCCTCTTAAATCAAATTACTCTAAGGTAGGTCAAGAAATGGGAGCCATTCTCGATTTAGTTGAAAAAATGAGATCCCCCACGGGAATCATCGTCACCATCCTGATTATCACAGTTGGGGTATTCTTTATCCGCTGGGTTTTCCAGGACGACAATAAAGAAGAAAAATAAACTTGAGCGATGTGGCAAGCGTGGATATACGCCTTAGGCTATTCAACCCATGCTTGCCACAACCCCTTTGCAGGGAGAGTCTCCTGTAGAAACGCACAAGCGGAAACCTTTCCCCAACCCGCCTTCAACCATTGACTTTTTTCGATATAAAGTTCATCACAGGCATGGTTTATCACCCCGCTCAATGATGACACCCACATCGCTGGCACCTTGAATAGCCCCTATCTTGTTAAGTGTTAGCCTTACCCAAGGTACGTTGAACTCAGAGCGGATAATTTCACAAATTCGTTCCGCTAACGTTTCCACAAGGAAAAAACTGCTCTGCTCGACGAACGAGACGATGCGCTGGGAGACAGCAGAATAGTCAAGGGCATCGACTATGGCATCGGATGCAGCGGCTTTGCGGTTGTCGGTCGCCATTTCCAAATCCAAAACGACAATACGACGGTTGACCCGTTCCCAGTCGAAGATTCCAACAATAGTCTCGATATTCAGTCCGCGCAGAAATATAATATCCATCATCAATCCCGGTTGCTTGTTATAATTGCACTAGTGTAATCACAAATGAAGCAAACCGCACACCCTTAACTGATGAGAGTACGTTCATGTGGCATTGGCTATTGATACCTTTCGCCTATCTTCTTGGTTCCCTTTCCAGTGCTGTGATTACATCTCGATTAATGGGTTTGCCCGACCCCCGCGAGGAAGGCTCAAAAAACCCAGGGGCCACCAACGTTTTGCGTCTGGGAGGCAAAAAGGCAGCGATTATCACTCTTTTGGGTGACTTGTTGAAAGGCGTGGTTCCATTGATGGTTGCCAAGGCGCTAACTGCGCCTAATGAAGTGCTGGCTGCTGTCGGTTTGGCCGCTTTCCTAGGCCACCTCTACCCGGTGTTCTTCGGCTTTAAGGGGGGCAAGGGTGCAGCCACGGCATTAGGCGTATTGGCAGGCTATTCCTGGCTCGTTGGGCTCGCCGCGCTGCTAACTTGGCTGTCCGTCGCGTTTGTCTCCAGAATCTCCTCTCTCGCGGCTTTGACCGCTGCTGCGCTTGCCCCTGTCTATGTCTGGTTCCTATTGCACTCGCCTGTGTTGACCGTCGCCACCGTGCTAATGTGTAGCCTGCTGTTCTGGCGGCATAAAACCAACATCCAACGCATTCTAAGCGGCGAGGAAAGCAAGATCGGGCGGTAAAAAACCTGTTTTTATTTATTTTCTGGACACAGGAACGTTAGCTTCTGGATAGGGCGAACTGCTTTGTTTGGCCAAAACCCGACAGCCAAACAGTGTGGATGTGCGGCAGATATCCTTACCTAAGCAGTCGTTGAATAACGGTAGGTAGTCTCTGAATCCTCATCAAGAAAAGTTGCGACATCCCCTGTGATGTGATATTCCTATCCAAATGAGATATGTCTTGGATACCGATGTCATCGTTGCCGCCATGCGTAGCCCCTCGGGGGCTTCGGCGGCATTGCTGCTGGCTGCGTTGGATCGGCGTTTTACCCTTGTGGCAAACGTTCCCCTGATCGTCGAATACGAAGCCTCCTGTAGCCGGGAGGAGCATTGTCTAGCGGCGGGTTTGAGTACAGTCGAAGTCCAGCAATTTCTTGACGGCCTAGCGGCTCTGGCCGAACCCGTCGAAACCCATTTCCTGTGGCGTCCACGTTTGCGCGATCCGGCGGATGAAATGGTTTTGGAAGCAGCGGTCAACGGCCAGGCCAACGCCATTGTCACCTTCAACCAACGCGACTATGGCTCTACGCCAAAAGATTTCGGCATTGAAGTTTTGCTACCGTGTGACGCACTGAAGAGGTTATTGTAATGAGCAACACCAGCACCTATCCCTTACGTTTGCCGACTTCGGTCAAGTCTGCCGCCGAGAAGCTTGCCAAGGAAGAAGGCATCAGCCTAAACCAGTTCGTCGCAACCGCCGTTGCTGAAAAGCTGTCAGCGATGAGTACGGCTGCGTTTTTCGCTGAAAGGAGCGAACGTGCCGACTTCGAGGCGTTCCGCGCCATCTTAACCCGGCAGGGAGGCGAGCCGCCGGGGGATGGGGATGAAATTGTTGCTTCCTAACGGATATTACGCAGGGTGCCAAATGTAGCATGAATAAGCCCGCCCCAGCGGGCATTTCCAGCGAAGTCGCTACGCTTTCAACACAGGAATCTAACTGATGAACCAAGATACACGCCGATTGGAAGCCATTCCCCTAGACTGGAATGCGCTCAGTGAGCAGCAGCACAATGCGGTGGAAGCCGCGTCGGGATGGCTGGTCGATGCCTTAGGCTCAATTCCTCAACTCAAAGACCGCCCCGAGCAATTCCGACAGTCCGGACCAGTGCTGGATAGCAACCGCCGTAGTCAGCTTGGTTTTATCGACGGTGATCGGGGCATGGGGAAAAGTTCGGTGTTGCTCACGCTGCAAGCGCTGACCACTGAAGATGATTTCTTCGTAGAGGATAACGCTAAAAACCGCGCCGACAAGGCCAACAAAATTCTTACCGCCGTAGACAGAGATAGATACCCCTCCACGATGAAACTGCATGACGGTCAACGACGACGTAATGTGGTTTGGCTGGAAACCTTGGACATGGAGCCACTCTCCAAGGGGGTCAATCTGTTTGCGGCGATTCTTGCCCGCATTGAGAAAGAATTAGATACCCGCGTGAATGAACTCCCCCCGATGGCCGCCGCCTTGGCTGAACCAGACGGCTATGCGGGCGCGGCAGACAAGCTGCAGCAACTGCAACAAGACGCGGCGATAATCTGGGATCGCACGGATGGCGGCGTTTATGAGGGTGATCCCACAACCCGTGCGCTTTGGGTCAACCAAGCCGAGAAGGCCGGGTTGGAAACGAACCGCCGGATTGGCGAGGTGCTAGACGCGATGGCCCGCACCCGCTGGAACAGAAAGTCCGAAAACCCGCTGTTCGTGCTGCCAGTGGATGACTTCGACCTCGCCCCTTGCCATTGCCTCGAATTGCTGCGGCTGATTCGTATGATAACGACACCGAGATTGTTCTTTTTGGTGGCGGGTAATGCCCGGATTGCCGAAGCTGTTCTGAAGCTGCGCACCGAGGGAGATTTGTTAAACCTCACGAATGGCAAACCTTTGGATTCCGATGAAGTGAGGGGAAATGCGGCAGAGATTGCCGCTAACAATATGCGCAAGCTACTGCCACCCGGTCAGCGTGTCCGTCTGGCGGAATTTCGGATTGATGAGGCACTGCGCATCGGTGAAAACACCCCAGAAGGCTCTCTATTGGAGAATTTGAAAAAGGTAAGTTTTGAAGTGAATCAGGCACCAACTGGCGCTAATACGATGTCGTTGGCTGAATTTATAGCTTTGGATAAATACCAACATAAAGATCAATACTTGGTCATTGCAGACTGGCTGGGAGGTACACCAAGACAAGCCCTCGATTACGCAGGAATTCTTTCCCAACTAGCAGAGAATATCACCAAGAATAACCACCAAGGAAAACTCGATGAGCAGTCAAAAGATGAACTTGACAACCTGTTGCTGAGTGAGCTGGTTAAAGAAATCCGGCGGCAAGCCTTAGAGGAGTGGCGGATTCCTTACGCACAGCGTGAACGACTCGCCGAAATGCTCGATACCTCTGTGAACATTTCACTCAACATGGTTTCTTTTCTCCGTGTAGAGCATAACTATGTAAAAATAGAACTAAAAAAGTTCGAACACGGTACGCTGAATCGTTTCATACCGACACCTATCCGTGTATTTACCAAAACTCGCGAAGAGGAGCGCGAGAGTCCGGCTGAAAGTCAGAAGGTGATGCCAGTCGCTCGTGTTTACAATCACAATGAAGTCGATATTCAAACAAAATCAGAAGAGAAAGTTGTCGAGATTCCCAATCGTTTAGGTGCAAGCCTGCTGTTTGCCCACGACTTTGCTGTATCCCTTTGGGGCGGCTATTTACAACACAGCCCATTGACCTATAGCAATGAAATCAGCGGCCAAAAGGTCGGTTTTTTTTGGGAAACGGATAATAGTACAAAGCCTATCGTGGTAAGTTGGTATTCCCCCGAATGGTGGACTTTCCGTGATGCCGAACGCTTTGCTAGACATTGGAGCTTGCATTCTGACCAAAGCAATTCGCAGTATGGCCTTTCTTGGCTGGCAGCTATTCTTGAAGTAGTCTTAAACGAAGAGTGTAAACCCGGAACCAAAGGAATATCACCAGAAAGATTAAAAGATTTTTTGACAAGGCTAGTAAATGAGAAAACTCAATTTACCGAAACAGCTTCGCCAAAAAATAAATCAACCAAACCAGTTAAAACCGATAAACAAAAGCCGATTCGTACCGCACGGCGTGTGCTTATAGACAGCGCCTTGCTAGCCATTGCTCTACTCTTGACACCCGAGTCAGAGTCTGATGTTAATATTTTGGAGTTCGAACATTCAGAAATTGCATTTTTTCAGACAATACAAGAGGATTCGGTGTTAAGGAATAGGATTCTTAAAGTTCGTGCGCGTATATGGTGTGAAGCCTGGAATAATGGAGCTATCGATACACCGCAGAGAGCTTTGCTTTGCGAACTCATAGCCCCAAGACTAGCTTGGAATCTCACGATAAGAGAGATGGACTCCATCTTAAAAGAGCTTAATATTGATGATGTGACTTTGCCTGGGTTATTAAATTTGTCTGAGTCAAACGAATCAAAAAATAAAGAATTGTCGGCTTTGAAAAGCTTCAAGCAGTCTTTTTCAGAGAGGTATAAAAAACTCGCAGATAGGGCTAAGGAGAAAAATAGATTGGATCAATTGCTAAAGACTGCTCAATATTGTTTTGACGCAATGCCAGAGCACGTTAATACCCCAACCAGTTCTCGCTTCAATCGCATTAATGACAGAGCCTTTATGCCAACCGAAGAAGACATCAAGCGCATCCAGCAATGACAACGGCCCCCCATAGCGCGGCGGGTCTACGCACTACAATCCTCCCCGTCGAGCATCTGGAATCCGAATTGCTGGCAGCCCCTTTCGCCAGCGACAGCGCGTTTGCGGGTGCCTTGGTCGCACTTGACCCTTCGCTTCCATCCTCTATGGCTCCGTTGTGGCGTCAGACCGAGCGGGATTTGCTATACCGCTTCCCCGGCATGTCGATTGACGAATTGATTTACCGACGCGATCACGTTTGGTTTGGTCAGCCGGGTAGCCTTGAACCAGTGCCTCTCGGCGAAATGCTGGGCCGGGCGATGCGCGAAATCATCTCAGCCGATCCGGGCCGCGCCCGTCTTCTCGTAAAGCGTGACAAAAACGAGGCCGAGCAACGTCATCTGTGGCGTTGGCTGACGTTCTCGCTGCCCGCCGATTTACTTTTGGCGGCGGCGGTGGACTGGTCGAGGCACGGAGCCTTTAGCACGCATACGCTCCAGCACCTTCCAAACCCGTCCGCCCTTCCTGGTGGACGGGTTTTTTCGTGACCCTCCAGGAACGGCGGTCACCCTCCGGAGAACTCCATGGAACCCAACCCTGAAATCCTCGGCGCAGCGCGCAAGGAGATCGACGAGACCGACCGCGAACTGATCCGTCTGCTGGCCCGGCGCTTCGACGCGGTGCGCATGGTGGCCAGCGTCAAGGCGGACTTGGCCGAGGTCAGGGCATTGGCGATCTGGGTGTCGAGGGCGGATTGCCATGATGCCTCGCCAGCGTGCTCGGTGCCGATGGCCAGGCCGTCGGCATGGGAATCGTTGGCCACAGTGCCTTGCTTGTCGGCGTAGGCAATGGCGGCATCCACCGAAGCCTGCTGAGCCTGGTCGAGTGCGGCCTGGGCGGTAATCAGCGCGTCGTCGGCCACCTTGGTCGCATCGGCCGCGATGACGAAGGCGCCCTGGTTGCTGGTCAGCGCATCCTTCCACACCGCCAACAATTGATCGGTTGCGACTTGGCCATCCGCCACCGTAAGGGCGTCCTCGATGGCCGTCACCGCCGCTAAGTCGGTGGCATTAAGAGTGACCCCGGCACCACTGGTCATAACCAGCCGCCAACAACTCGCCTTTGAGGGCGGTCGCCACCGTTGTGTCGAAAGAATTGAAACTGAGCGATCCGGAGGGGTTGTAGCCCGCCACCGCCAACTCTGCCTGGAGGGCGGTCCAGCCGGTGGG
>Ga0118677_10007039_pt1 | contig 18784 bp, 20 predicted proteins | sample AliMusrvi5mmetaG_FD_86154 | JGI IMG/M metagenome (GOLD analysis project Ga0118677, IMG submission 86154) | reverse complement strand
CCCAGGCTGATCGTAATCGATAGCGGTCCGGCATCGGTCTGGATGGACGTGGTTTCAATCAGCGCGCGCAGGCGTTCGGCAATATGCACAGCTGCCTCCAGCGCCGTGTCTGGAAGGTAGACCACAAACTCTTCACCTCCAAAACGGGCGAGGACATCCTGCTTGCGCAAAGCATCCAGGAGCACGCGCACCAGGTTGACCAGGACCTGGTCGCCCACGGCGTGACCGTAGGTGTCATTGAACGATTTAAAGCGGTCCACGTCCAGCATGAGAATGCTGATTTTGCCCTGGCGTTCGCTTTCACTCTCAAAAAATTTGCGCGACTGGGTAAAAAACTGGCGCCGGTTAACCGCCCCGGTCAGCGGGTCAACTGTTGCCAGGTCGTGCATTTGCGCCCGGGCTTCTTCCAATTGTTTCATGGCCTGTTTTTTGGCTGACTCGTTATACCAGGAGAGGGCGGTAATCGCCAGGAGGACCAGGCACAGATCAAACACACGGTCAATCTCAGTTGTGGGTTGGATGGTGAGGTCAATTCCCAGGATGTGATTAAACACAAACAGGGCAGCCACCGTCAACAGGCAGAGCAGCGACAGGCTGAAGCCTGTTCTTCGTCCGGCCACCATTGCCCCGGCCACCGGCAAAAAGGGCAGCCAGACCAGTGAAGATGCCGTAATTCCCCCGGTATACAGGGATGAAACCACAGTGGAAAGGTACAAACCCACAATCACCAGGATTGCCCCGGCAAACTGGCGTTCTTTTTTTCGGGTTAACCAGATCGCCAGCGCACTCAGCAGGCAGGCAGCCAGGTCAATCAAAATCACCGGCAGGGGATAGTTGTTTATAATGTAATAAATGACAAAAATTGCTTCATAGATCACCCCCGTCCAGGCGCCGTAACGCGTGACCAGCATCTGGCTTTCACGGTATGAAGTCGTTTGTTCCGGGGCAAGAGGCGGAGGCAGCATCTTTCAATATCCTGGAAATCAGAACGGTAAAACGATATTGCTTAACCTTTTTTATTTTACCTTAAATTTTACCGGGAACTAATTCTGCCGGCACCAGCCGGTAAAGCGCTTTTTCACCATCGCTGTTCACCAGGCGCGCGCCCAATTTCTGCAGCACACGCACGGAAGCTTTATTCCGAAGCATAACCTCGGCATTCACGGCGCGGCAGCCCGGCTGTTGAAAAGCCCAGCCGGCCAGGCAGCGCACGGCCTCGGTCATGTACCCCTTGTTTTGATAATCCGTATCGATGCCGTAACCCATTTCAACCTGGCCCTGCGCGTCGGGCGGGCCCTTAAACCCGGCAAGCCCCACCCCCACGCGCTCCTGGCGCAGGATGATCAGCCAATAGGTCACCCACAGCCAGCCTGTTTGCCCCAGTGTTTTCATATCATCCAGTTTTAAACTAATCGCTCGCGCCACCGCGGGCTGGCCGGGGTTTCCCAGCAGTAAAATCCCCAGTTCATTGCTTAATCCCGGCAAATTGGAAACATAGCTTTCGAGCTGTGCCGGGGTAAAGGCCACCAGGGTGAGACGCGGGGTTTCGAGTTGAATTGCCAAATCATTCCTCTCATGCTCTAAAACAAACCAGGCTGCACAACAGCCTGCGGAGGAGGCGCGTAAAAGGGCATGTGCCGCGGAATGCCGGCCCGGCTGCAAAAGCGGCTGGTCAGGCTCTCGAGGCGCGCAGCGTTGGGAACCGCGCAGCCGTAGCGCTCGCCGTATGTTTCTTCATAACGCTGGCGCAGTCCGGGGAAAAAACGCTCCAGGTGGCGGTAGTACCAGTCGCGCTGGCGGTCGCGCAGAGTGACCCCGAACGAAGCCAGGATATAGCCCGCCCCGCTGTCGGCAGCTCTTGAAAGAATGGATTGGATATTTTCCGGGTTGTCCTCGATAAAAGGCAGCACAGGCATCAGCGTCACCCCGGTGAGAATACCGGCGTCGGCCAGCTGGCGCATGGCGCTAAAGCGGCGCGACGGCGAGGGCGCCCCCGGCTCAACTTTTTTGGCCAGGTCATCATCCGCCGTGGTGATCGTCAGGCTGACAGCGGCATAAATTTGCCCGATTTGTTTTAACAGCTCCAGGTCGCGCAGCACCAGGTCGCTTTTGGTGATAATGTGCACGGGAAACTGGCAGGCTGCCACAACCTCAAGCGCCTGCCGAGTGAGCTGGCGTTCAGCCTCGATGGGCATATAGGGATCGTTCATCGAGCCAAAACCGATGGTGCCTTTAACCCGCTTGCGCGGCAGTTCCCTGCGCAGCAGGTCGATGGCATTGGCCTTCACCAAAATATCGTTAAAATTCTCAATCCGGTAACATTCACTGCGCGAATCACAGTAGATGCACTGGTGCTGGCAGCCGCGGTAGAGATTAAGGTTGTATTTTAAGCCAAACCATGGGTCCGCCTGTTTAACGGCCGACAAAAGCGTGCGCGCCTCAATTTCCATGATCATGCTATTATTCTAACGCGGATTCAGACTAACGATCAAACAAATGAAACCCTTATATAAAAAGCAGGCTTCTACTTTTTTAATGTTTGACACAGCATTAACGTCATTTCAAGGTCGGTCCGGTCAGAGTGGAAAGACGGGACAGCTGCTGGCCAGACGCGCTGAAATTTTCCGGCGCCAGCCAGACCTGATAAGCCGCCTGCAGTTGCGGCCATTCGGCGTCAATTATCGCATACCAGGCTGTGTCACGGTTGCGGCCCTTGTACACCGCCGCCTGGCGGAAGATTCCCTCGTAAGAAAATCCCAACCGCTGCGCTGCCGCACGTGATTTAGCGTTCAAGGCATCACACTTCCATTCATAGCGCCGGTAGCCGGCTTCAAAAACGCGCTTCATCAGCAAATACATTGCTTCGGTGGCAATTGGCGTTCGCTGCAACCTCGGCGCGTAATTGATATGTCCAACCTCGATCACGCCGTTCAGCGGATCTATTCGCAGGTAACTGGCAACTCCAACCGCCTTTCCGCTGGAAAGGTCGATGATCGCATGGAAGAGTGGATCATCACCGAGGCAGGTGCGCTGCATCCAGGCTGTATAATCGGCCAGGGTCTGGAATGGACCATAGGGGAGGTAGGTCCAGATCCGATTTTCGGTATCTTCCAGGTAGGCGGTGTGCAGATCGCCAGCGTGCCGTTCGATGCTGATGGGTTCGATGCGGCAGAATCGCCCGCTGACCGGTTCACGGGACGGGTGTGGCCGCAGAGTCCATTCAGGGACAGGGAAACCAATCAACTGGCCGAGGTCATTCTGATATGTCATTAATTCTCCTTAAATATCCTCTCTGATCAGAATTTGTTTCACAGTGGAGAAGTTAAGTATAAAGGCAACCACGCACCTGATCAAGCCGGATCCGTTTCCATTGTTTTTTAAACAAGGACTGCGCCTGATTTCTCGATATTTTTAAGGTTATATTTTAGAAAAGGCCCTATGGCAGTGAAAGAGGGGACCGGTGAATTGGCGGGAGCAAAAAACAACCCGCACGTTTGACACATCTGCTTTCAGAGGTTACACTTTGGCCAGGAAAACCAACCTCTTTATGCCAAATCAAAACCATTTTTCCCTGGAAACCAGCGCCCCGCCGCTTTACCTCATCCGCCACGCCACGCCAGACTGGAGCCGGAAGGATATTCCTTATAATGTCCCTCCCGGTCCACCGTTAATTGAGAAAGGGGAAAAAGAAGCCGGCCAGTTAGGCGATTTTCTCAAGCAGGCCGGGGTCCGGCGCCTTTACAGCAGCCCGATGGAACGGGCCGCACGTACGGCATGGATTGCCGCCCGCCGGGCGCACATCCAGCATGAATCGCGCCTGGAGGTAATCGAGAAAGGGCCCAAAGAAAGCCCGGATGACGTGATCAGGCGCTTCTGGCCTTTCTGGGAACGCTGCGTTTTGGAAAGCCGCCAGCAGGGCAGCATTGGCATTGTCACCCACGGCGGCCCGGTCTGGATCGTGCTGACCCGGTTGAACATGGATGCGGCAGAACTCGACCGCCACCGGCATATGTTTGACGGTGACAATCCCCTGCCTCCGGCTGGCGCCTGGGAGATTTCACGCAGGGATGAAACCAGTCCCTGGGAATTTAAACTGGCCTTTATCCCCACCGCCTGAACCCCCGCAGTTCCCGGGAAGCTTTTAATGATTAATCCACCCATAAATGACCTGATGCCGGACAACCCCCAAAAAGGCTGGCCGGACTGCGTGCAAAGCGCCCTTGACCTGCGGCTGGGCCTGCTGGATGCCTTCCACGCCGGCGGGTTGAGGCTGTTTAATGGTTTTTACGAGGGCTGGCCCGGTGTGGTGCTGGACCTGTACGCACACACCCTGCTGCTTTCCGCACCTGAAAGCGCCAGCGAAAGCCTTTCGTCCCTGCAGGCCTTCCTTCTTGAAAAACTCTCCTGGGTCGATTGTATTGTGCTGAAACTGCGCCCGGCTGCCGACCCGGCGCTGCGCCGCGGGCGGGTCACTTTTGGCACTCAACCGGCGCGCAGGCTTGTGGAACACGGCGTGGCATACGCCATCGACCTGACCATGAACCAGGACGCCAGCTTTTACCTGGATACACGCGGCTTACGCCGCTGGCTGCTGGAAAACGCCCGCGGCTGGAACGTGCTCAACACCTTCGCCTATACCGGTTCGCTGGGTGTGGCTGCCATGGCAGCCGGCGCCGGGCAGGTGCTGCAGCTGGACCGCAATCCCCGTTTCCTGGAACTTGGCCAGCAGTCCTGCCGCCTGAACGGATTTGATCTGCAGAAGGTGAGCCTGCTGGCCGAGGACTTTTTCCCCGCTGTCGCACGCTTGAAACGGGACGGCAGCCTGTTTGACTGCGTCATCGCTGACCCGCCTTTTTTTTCAAGCACAGCACACGGCACGGTCAACCAGGTGGATCAAGGCGTGCGCATTATTAACAAGCTGCGCCCGCTCGTGCGCGACGGCGGGCGCCTGGTGATCATCAACAACGCCCTTTTCCTCAGCGGCGCAGACCACCTGCGCTCACTCGAACAAATCTGTGCCGGGGGATACGTGGAGATTGAAACGCTTATCCCCGTTCCGCAGGATATCACCGGTTTTCCCGGGACGGTTGTCAGTCCTCCGCCAGCCGACCCTGCGCCGTTTAACCACCCCACCAAAATTGCTGTTCTCAGGCTGCGGCGGAAAACAGCTTAAAATATCGGGTAATAACGCTGCGGCAAGCGCCGCTCGAGTGCCTTTTCGGCGTTATAAGCCAGGCGCAGCAGCAGGTTTTCCTGCCAGTGGCGGCCCATGGCCTGCATCCCCAGCGGCATACCGCGCCCGTCATACCCTACCGGGAAGGAAATGGCCGGCAGGCCCACCAGGTTGCCCGGAAAAGCATAGCGCATCATTTCCGTGTCTGTCCCCAGGTCCGACCAGCCCGCCGCAGCTGCGCCCGGCGGAATGAGCTGGGCAGCCATGGCTGTGGCAGGTGTAAGGATCACATCCACCTGGTGGTAAACCTCATTAAAAATATTCATTGCGCGCCGGCGCATCTGCTGCGCCTGCATATAATCGCTGGCAGTGAAGCTGTCGCCCAAAACCAGGCTGAGCCTGACAGCGGCGCCGTGTTGTTTGCGCTGCTTCAGGTAGGGGCGCATGCACACGGCCATTTCCGAGAGGATGGTGATGGCATGGGCCACGCGCATCTCATCCAGTTCAGGAATCGCGATTTCGCGCACTTCCGCCCCTAAGCCTTTAAAGTGTTCCAGCATGGCATTGCACGCCTTAAGCACATCCGCGGAAGCGTGGTTGTACCAGTCAGCATAAATACCCAACCGCACGCCGCGCAGGCCGGCCCGGTTCCAGCCCTCCAGGGTGACAGGCGGCTGTACCAGCGAATTAGGGTCAAGCGGGTCAGGGCCGGCCATCAGGCTGTAAGCCAGGGCGGCGTCTTCAACACTGGCAGCCAGAGGGCCGAGATGGGCCACGCTCCAACAGAGCGGCGCGGCCCCCGCTTCACTCAGGCGGCCGAAAGTGGGCTTAAGCCCGACCACACCGCACAGCGCCGCCGGGATGCGGATCGAGCCGCCACCGTCTGCACCCAGGGCCAACGGTACAATCCCGGCCGCCACAGCCGCGCCGGGACCGCTTGAACTTCCGCCGGTGTCGCACTGGTCGTTGTAAGGGTTGCGCACGCTGCCGTAATGCGCGTTGGCCCCGTTGGGGTTAATCCCTATCTCATGCATATTCGCTTTGCCCACCAGCAGCGCTCCTGCGGCGCGCAGGCGCGCCACAACCGTGGCATCGTAGGCGGCTGGTCGTTGGCCCAAAAAACGTGTGCCCACGGTAGTGGGGTAGGGCAGCATATCCACTTCATCCTTGACCGCCACCGGCACACCGTCCAGCGGGCTGAGGGGCATCTTCGAGGCATAGCGGGCGGCCGAGGCGCGCGCCTGGGTGAGCACGTCATCGCGCTGCACAGCGATAAAGATCCGCAGCGGGGCCTCGCCCTGCTCGCTGGATTCAATCGCAGCCAGTACCTTTTCGGCAACCTCAACCGGAGAAAGCGAACCATTGCGGTAGGCTGAAGCAAAACCTCGGGCTGTGCGCATCGGGAAGGTCTCAGGCGGCGGGCCTGGTTGAAAAGGTTCGCTCTGAGAATCCGCTTTCTGCTGCACCAGGGGGTATAAGAGGGGCGCTTCGTCAAATATCCGCCGGCGCAGTTTGGGAATACCGCCGTTTTCAAGCAAATTTCCCAACAGCAAAGGGCGTGTTAACGGATTTTCCACCACAGCCGCAAAGGCATGAAGACCCGCACCGGCCAACCTGGGCAGGTTTAATGAATTCAGTTCGTAGGCAATCGTCATGGGTTTCTCCTGAAACAGCTTAAATATCCGGAAAATTAAAACGGACGGAGAAGGGGTAATCCATCCCCCTGATTCCTCATTGGTTACTCGATCAGTTTAAAGGCAATGCGGCGGCGCGCCCAGCCGCGCTGTGACACCAGGGAGATCCACATGGCGCCCATGTTATCCACAGCAACCACGCGGTCATTGTCGCCCACCCACACAGGGCGCACCCCGACCTCTGCGATCAGCTTATCCACAACCTGGCGTTCTGCGTCGTCCGGACCGCAGTAAAACATATCCGCCTGCTCCTGCCCGATTTGCGGATCGGCAAAAATTTCCCAACCCAGGGAATTAAACGCGCGATAGAGCTGCGCTGTGGGCACCTTTTCCTTGATCACGCGCAAATTGTTAATCACCGGTCCGCCAAAGTTATTGGTCGAATCAAGGATGATTTTATACGCCAACCCGGCCGCATGGGTGCTGACCACATCTGCCACCGCCCCCCACGGCACGGAGATCAATACCACCTCGCCAAACTGCACGGCCCGCTCCACGCTGGTCGCGTTGATTTTGCCCCCGGCTTGCTCCAGCGCAGCCTTTGTTTTGGGGCTCTGGCTGTTGCGTACGCCAAAAACAACCTCGTGCCCGGCCGCCAGCCATTTGTTTCCCAGCGTACCGCCAATGTTACCTGCTCCAAGTACGGCTATTTTCATGTTTTAGCTCCTGTTTTTTGGTACCAATTATATGATCAGTTCCCCGGGTTTTCCGGTGGTAAAGTCTTTCTGGAGTGACATTTCCTGCCACCCATAACGGTGATTCCCACTGAGCATAATTATCAGTATAACCCGAAAAATCGCGGGGGGTGTTATAATTTCAATTAACTTTGTATCAGAATTTGGGCCTGTTCCCCGCCGTGTTTTTTTATGGACAGAGTTGCCCGGCAGTACTTTGAAAAAGTCGCGAATCAGTTTCATAAAGCCCTTGACTTTTATCGTATACATGATATAATTTATTTGATCAATAAAAGTGTGTGCAATAGTTGCCGGAGCTTGTAATTGTTCTGGCAGCTTTTTTTTACGGGTTTACAAGACCCAAGAAAAAGTTCGTTCTAAAAATCAATTAGTCAAAATACCAAGGAATAATAAAATGTCTGAAAGAGTCACCGGTTCTGTCAAATGGTTCAACAATACTAAGGGTTATGGTTTTCTTGCCCGCGAAAATGGTCCGGACGTGTTTGTCCATCATTCCGCTATCCAGGGTGAAGGATATCATTCCCTCGAAGAAGGCCAGAGAGTGGAATTCACCATCGAAAAAGGCCCCAAAGGCCTCCAGGCTGCCCAGGTTGTAGCCCTCTAGTCTATACATTAGACTTATGAAACGACCCCGCTGAAAAGCGAGGTCGTTTTTTTGTTAAACCCGCAAGTGCACAGCACCGCAGCCAGCAAAAAAAAGCGGGACCATTTCGAACTGAAATGGTCCCGCTTTCCTATATACGCCGGGGTTACTGGCTGCTGCCGGGCTGGCGGTGTTTAAGGAATGTGCCGTTCTGGTATTCCTCAAATGCCACTTCCAATTCTTTGCGCGTGTTCATCACAATCGGGCCGTACCAGGCCACCGGCTCACCGATGGGTTTGCCCGAAATGAGCAAAAAGCGCACACCTTCTCCGCCGGCGCGCACCTGCACCTGTTCTCCGTCCGAAAAACGGATAATCTCTCCGTTGCCGGCGCTCGCTGCTGCCTCGGGGCTGAACTGGCCTTTTCCGTTGATCACATACGCAAAAACCGTGTGCCCGCTTTTTGTGGGGTGGGTGATCTCCCCTTCGGGCGGCAGGGTAATATCGAGATATTGCGGGTCAATCACAATATCCTCTACCGGGCCCTTCACTCCTTCGGCCTCGCCGCTGATAATGCGGATTTGTGCCCCGCCAGAGGTGGTCACCTGCGGAATCTGGCTGTGGTTTACATCGCGGTAACGCGGGTCCATCATCTTATGTGAAGCCGGCAAATTGGCCCAAAGTTGAAAACCACCCATACGCCCCTGGGCATTTCCCCGGGGCATTTCCTGGTGGATGATACCGTTTCCGGCAGTCATCCACTGCACGTCGCCAGCGCCAATCACGCCCTTGTTGCCCATGCTGTCGCTGTGTTCCACATCGCCTTCAAGCACATAAGTGATGGTTTCAATTCCGCGGTGGGGATGCCAGGGAAATCCTTTGATAAAATCCTCGGTTTTGTCGCAGCGAAAATCGTCAAGCAGCAAAAAGGGGTCAAACAAATTATCAGTACTGAAACCAAAAGCGCGCCGCAAACGTACACCTGCGCCTTCAAGGGTGGGTTTGCTTTTCATCGCCTGTTGGATGGTACGCGTCACAGCCATGTATAAACTCCTTTAAGTAAAATTCAAGTCACTTTATTCCAATTATACATCAGGCCTCCCGGGTATCTGGCTTATGGCTGATTGGAAATCACCCTGGCAGGTGTTCGATTTATTGCATTTATAGAACATATGTACTATAATCATAACAAGCTTATGAATAGGGAGATGATCTGTAAATGAACCGTATGATTGTACCGATCTGGTTTGGTGTCATTTTAGGCAGCCTGGTTGTGGCTTACCTGGGCATGGTGATTGCCACCCCCCACTTTACACCCCGGGTGCAATCTGTGGAGGCCACACTGGTAACCCGGCTGGACCCACCCGCTTCCGGGCCGGCATCCGCTGCCCCTGCTGCTTCGGGCAGCCCGGCAGATTGTTCACTGCATGCAGCTTTTCCTGAACCGGTGCGCCGCTGGTGCGGCACCATCGAAGACAATGCCGCCCGGCAGCAGCTTGACCCCAACCTTGTGGCGGCAGTGATGACCCAGGAAAGCGGCGGTGATTCGTCTGCCTATTCCAGCAGCGGTGCAGTTGGCCTGCTCCAAATCATGCCCAGCGACGGCCTGGCAGCTTCGTTTTACTGTGATACAGGGCCCTGTTTTGCCTCACGCCCGCTCACGCAGCAGCTTCTCGATCCCCAGTTCAATATTTCCTACGGCACCAAAATGCTCTCCGGCCTGCTGAAACGCTACGGCAGCGTACGCGAAGCCCTGCGCGCCTACGGGCCGATGGATGTCGGTTACAGTTATGCCGACAAGGTCCTCTCAATTTATGCTCAAAATTGAACCGGGGCGGGTTTACCCGGCCGGGGAAAGAACTAAAACTACCAGATATCCGCGCTGATAATGCCCCTGCTTTTGAGAAAAGTAATCAGCACAGCATGCAGCCTGACGGCCGCGCCGATAAAAAGGACCAGCATCAGCCAGCGGATGAGCATGGCCCAGTTACCCAGTGCGAAGGAATCCAGCAGGCGATCCAACAGGGAGCGAAAACCAAAGGTAAGCGCCACGGCGGCCAGAATTTCAGCTGAACGCAGCACAAATTGGATTGACGGCTTTTTCACCAGGCTTCTCCCGGGTTATTTTTCCCTGCCCAGGCGCATGCGCAGGTATGAATCATAACGTTCCGGGTGGACGCGCCCTTCGGCCACCGCCTGGCGCACCGCGCAGCCGGGTTCGTTCTGGTGGGAACAGTCATTAAACTGGCACTGGTCCACTAAATGGCGCAGTTCCGGGAAATAACCGTCCAGTTCTTCGGGCTGGGTATCCCATAACGCCAGGGATTTTAACCCCGGCAGGTCAGCCACATATCCGCCCATTCTCAGGCTGTAAAGCTGGCGCACCACGGTGGTATGCCGGCCGCGCTCTGTCGCCATGCTGACCTCGCTGACGGCCGCGCCCAGGTCGGGCTGGACGGCGTTCAACAGGCTCGATTTTCCGGCTCCCGACGGCCCTGCGAGGGCGGTCAGTTTATCTTTAAGCAGCAGTGAAAAAGCTTCCATGCCCTGTCCCGAACGGGCCGAGGTGTAATGGAGCGGGTAGCCGATGGCCGCATAACGCCCAAACAGGGCTTCGGCCGCCTCGGGGCTCACCAGGTCTGCCTTGTTGGCCACAATCACCGGGCTGATGCCCTGCTTTTCACAGATCACCAGGAACCGGTCGAGCATGCGCAGGTGCGGGTCCGGGTGGGCGCAGGCAAAAACCATCAGCACCTGGTCAGCGTTGGCCAGCAGCACCTGTTTGTAAAGGCCGCGCGGCGTGGGGGCCAGGCGCACCAGCGAGGTGTGCCGTTCCAAAACTTCCTCGATGGTCGCTTCAGCCGGGTCAATCATTACGCGGTCGCCGATGGCCACCCGGTCGGCTCCGGCCGGGCCGCGCTTCAGTCTGCCGCGGATGGAACAGGTGAACGAATCCGGCCCGGCCTGGATGGTGTAAAAACCCGAACGCAGGCAGGTGACAATCCCTTCAGCCAGTTCTTTTTTCATTATTGGACCGGCGGAGTCGGGCTGGGTCCGGGAGTGGATGTTTCGGGTTTGGTTGTGGGCGTTTTGGTCACAAAGAAACTCGACTCCCATGGGTACATCGTGGTCGCCTTGCCGTAAAAATAATATTCAACCACGCGCCGGAAAATGGGAGCTGCGATCGCCGAGCCTTCTCCGGCATTTTCGCACATGACCACAACCGCAATGTCGTTACCGTCGCCAAAATCAGAATACCCGCCGAACCAGGCGTGTTCATTATCGAGGGAATTGGTAGCCGTGCCGGTTTTACCGTGCAGCGGAATATTAAGTCCAAGGAATGGAAGGTGGGCCGTGCCGCGCGGGTTTTTAATCACCTCGGCCATGGCGTCCTGGATCAGTTTCAGGTTGTCGGGTTTAACAGGTAATTTGCCGCGAACTGCCGGTTTAAATTGTTCCAGAACTTCGCCGTCAGGCCGGGCAATTTTTTCCACGATCTGCGTATTGTAAAGTGTGCCGCCATTGCCCACAGCCGCGATATAGTCTGCCATCTGCAGCGGGGTCACCAGTTCAGCACCCTGGCCAAACGCGAGCTGCACGGCATCACCGTCATTTTGGGGGTCGGGGATACTGCCGGGGTCTTCCGCAATCTGGTTTACACCGGTGGCGCTGCCCAGGCCAAACGCGCGCGCCATATCCGAAACCGCCTTGGGCATATTTTTGCGGTACATATCCAGGCCCAGGTGGTAAAAAAGCGGGTCGCAGGAACGCATCAGTCCCGTAGCCAGGGTAACTTTACCGCTGGGGAGGTAATCCTTCCAGTAGGTCCAGTCGTAAAGGGTCACGCCGGCCAGCTCAGTGAATTCGTGCTGGCAGTCATAGGTATAAGTGGCCGGGTCATACAGGCCGCTTTCCAGGGCCGCCGCCAGGGTCACAATTTTAAATACAGATCCGGGTGGATAGCTGCTTTGCGCGGCCCGGTTGACCATCGGTTTTTCCTGGTCGTTCAAAATATCTCCCAGCTGGAAGCGGCTGTTGTTATTGGAAGGGTCAAACAGGTTGGGGTCAAAGGTCGGGGCGGAAGCCATCGCCAGGATGCGGCCGGTATCGCGCTGCAGCACCACGATGGAACCTTTAAAGCCTGCCAGGGAGCGTTCAACCCGCGCCTGGAAAGTCTTATCAAAGGTCGTATAAAGGTCGGCGGAAGGCTTGCCGTCCACCTGCCCGAGCATGGTGATCGGCTGGCCGCTGCCGTCCACGACATACAGCTTGGCCTGGCGCTGGCCGTTGAGGTACTGCTCGCCCCATTTTTCCAGCCCGGCAGCGCCGACTTTCTCACTGCCGTTATACCCCTGTTTCAGATAGGCCTGTTTTTGCTCTTCCGAGATAAAAAGGGTGTAGCCGATAATCTGCGGGGCAATTCCCTGGTTAAAATAAAAGCGCGACTTGTAGTTTTCCATGATTGCACCCGCAGCCTGCAGCTGGGGGAAAAACCGCTGGACATCCTGCAGCGGAACCTCGCCGACAGGGTGGTATTGGGCCGGGGTTAGCCAGGCGTTTTCCAAATCCTTGGAAAGCAGCGATGCGTTTTTATTGAGCAGCTGGGACAGGACGCCGATCAAAGTGCTCGCCGTGCCCAGCGGAATTTGCTGGGGAATGTAACCCAGGGCGACCGTATCTGATTCGGCTGCAATGGCGCTGCCGTTGCGGTCAAGAATATTACCGCGCGGCGGGGCAGTCACATCCAGGGCGAGCTTATTGCCGCCTTTTAATTCGGGCATGATCATGCTTTCATCCCAGGCAACCCGCCACTGGCCCTGTTCGAGGGTCAGGTTCATCATGCTTTCGCGCTGGATGTCCCCAAATAAATTGGTGTGAAAGGTGACACTGTAGCGCACCTGGGCGCTGCCGGGGTTGGTCAGGGTGGAAAGGATGTCATAATCGAGCGATTTAAGCGTCAGGTTGCTTTCCGCATCCTGGTAGTATTTAATAAAATCGGCGCTTTTATGCGCGTCTTTGCTGAGCGGGGTGAGCATGTCATACAGGGCCTGGTACTGGCTGCCTTTCCAGGCCTCAAGGAAAACCCGTGCCGCGTCCTGGGTGCTGGGCGCATGCGTTGTCATTACTTTGGGCGTGGGCTTGCCGCCCGGGGTCATGGTGGCTGTCGGCTGGCCGGGAGCCGGGCTGGGCGCCTGAGTGGACACCGGGGTCGAAACGGCTGGCTGGGCACAACCCGTCAGAAGAATCATCATCATGATCACAAAAAATATACGTTTCACCATAAACATGATAACCTCATCAAACCGGGTGCTACTTTTAAATTAAATACAGAACTGAAATTCATAAGATAAACCACAAGGCAGTATACCATAAATTTAAGCCCCTTTTTGCAGCCCCAAGAAAGGCTCTTTCGGATTCTCCGCGGCAAAGCCATTGTTTCATGACATCTCCAACCCGCCACGGCGATTCCCAATGCGTTAAAATGCGCTGCTGCCCCGGGGCCTGGTTCCGGGCAGCCCGGCATCTGATAAGTTAATTGGCTTCTGGTGTATGGTAAAAATGGCGTAACGATATATAATTAAAGTGTCAAAGTACGTTTTTACAAACCTGGGAGGTGAAAAGATGGCCGCTGAAAAGAAGAAATACAACCTGGTGACCCGCAGTGATATGGATGGTCTGGTTTGTGCAGTCCTGCTGAAACAGATTGATTTAATTGACGAAATCATCTTTGTGCACCCCAAGGATGTACAGGATGGGAAAATCGAATTAAACGATGACCACATTACCACCAACCTGCCTTACAATCCCAATGTCCACCTGGCGTTTGATCACCATGCCAGCGAGCTGATTCGCATCAAGGGTGAACGCGCCAACCGCATCATCGACCCCCACGCCCCTTCAGCCTCCAGGGTTGTCTACAATTATTTTGGCGGGCGCAAGACTTTCCCCAACATCCCCAACGACATGATGGTCGCAGTCGATAAAGCCGATTCGGCCCAGTTTGCCCTGGAAGATGTTCTCCATCCCAAAGGGTGGGAACTGCTCAGCTTCATGATGGATGCGCGCACCGGGCTCGGGCGCTTTAAAAATTTCCGCATCTCCAATTACCAGTTGATGATGGACCTGATCGATTATTGCCTTGAGCACTCGATTGAGCAAATCATTGATCTGCCCGATGTAAAAGAACGCGTCGAACTGTATTTCGAACACCAGGCGCGCTCAAACGAACAAATCCGGCGCTGTTCCACCATTCATGACAAGCTGGTCGTGCTCGACCTGCGCAACGAAGAAACCATTTATGCCAACAACCGCTTTATGATCTATGCCCTTTACCCGGAATGCAATATTTCCATCCATATGATGTGGGGCCTCAAACACCAGAACACTGTTTTTGCCTGCGGAAAATCCATTTTTAACCGCACATCCAAAGTTAACATTGGCAAATTGATGCTGGATTATGACGGCGGCGGCCATGAGGCTGCCGGTACATGCCAGGTTGCCAACGAAAAAGCTGAAATGATCCGCCAGGAACTGGTGGACCGAATTTGCGCCGAAAACAAATAACGCCTTTCGGGCGCACTGCTTAGAGCCTGGTTTCGTTTTGATTATGTCAGATGATCATCAACAGGTGAAAAGTGAATATGACCTCGCAAGCCCCCAAATCAGTCTACCTGCTTGACAGAAGCCTTAAAGTCGATGTATATTTCGAGCCTGAAGACCGCGAATTTAACGACAATATTTGCATTTCTTTTTGTGAAGAATGCCCGGATTACGAAAAAATCTTTGTGGCTGATGAAACCAACATTTTCCTCACCACCGAGCAGGCCTACCAGCTGGCATTGTCGTTAATGCAGGCTATTTCCGAAAGCGGTTTCTCTGAGGCAAAGAAATAAATGGCTCTCTAAAATTTGCCGTGGTCACAGGCTTGCAGCCTGTGACATTTTCTGCCCTTTACGGCAATCCCGATTGAGCCAAATAATTGATATTGAGGTGACTTTTTGAAAATCCGAATAGGCGTCATTTTTGGCGGCTGCTCAGGTGAGCATAATGTATCCCTGATGTCAGCCAGTTCGATTTTACAACATTTATCTCCCGAAAAATATGAGATCACCCCGATTGGCATCACCCGCGAAGGAAAATGGTACAGCGGCAGCGGTGTCCTGGAAAAATTAAAAGCGCGCCGCACCGATGGACTGACCCCGGTTTGTCTTTTACCTGAACCCGGCAACCATACGCTCTATCAAATTGAAAGCGGGCAGCATTTTTCACCCCTGGCGGAGCTGGACGTCATTTTCCCGGTGCTGCACGGCACGCTGGGTGAAGACGGCACAATCCAGGGTTTGCTGGAAATGAACGGCCTGGCTTACGTGGGGGCCGGCGTGCTGGGATCGGCTTTGGGCATGGATAAGGCTGTCTTCAAGGACATCATGCGCGCCTATGATATCCCGGTGGCAAAATACATCATCGCCACGCGAAAACAGGTGGAAAACGACCTGGACGGTGTCATTGCCCGCGCCGAATCGCTGGCGCCTTACCCGCTCTTCACCAAACCCGCCAACCTGGGCTCTTCCGTGGGCATCAGCCGCTGCGCCAACCGCTCTGACCTGCACGAAGGAATTTTAAATGCCATGCGCTATGACCGCAAAATTCTCATCGAGCAGGGAATCAACGCCCGCGAACTGGAAGTGGCTGTGCTCGGTAACGACCAGCCCACGGCTTCCTTTCCGGCCGAAATCTCTCCCCGTGATAGTTTTTATTCCTACCAGGCAAAGTATATGGACGGCAGCACTGCGGTTTACATCCCTGCCGACGTCGACGACAAAAAAGCCGCTGAAGCGCGTGAGATCGCCATCCGCGTTTTTAAAGCGATTGACTGCTGGGGCCTCGGGCGGGTGGACTTTTTAATGGAACGCACGACGGGCGAGTTGTATGTCAGCGAAATCAACACCATCCCCGGCTTTACCCACATCAGCGTCTACCCCAAAGCCTGGGAGCATGCAAACCTGACCTACCCCCAGCTGCTCGACCGGCTGGTTGACCTGGCGTTCGAAATGAAAGCCGAAAAAGACAAAATAATTCACGAATACGATGGATAAAACCTATGGAACCAAAAACTTTTACAACCCACCACCTCGTTAAAAGCCAGGACGTTAATCACCACGGCACTCTTTATGCCGGGCGCGCGGCTGACTGGTTTGTTGAAGCCGGGTATATCTCTGCCGCATCCCTGACCAGCCCTGAAAACACCGTTTGCCATGAAATTCACGGGATGAAATTTACCCGCCCGGTGCACGGCGGCGAAGTGGTGCGCATCGACGCCAAGGTCGTTTACACCGGGCGCTCGCGCATGGTTGCTTTTGTGCGCCTCCAGGCCGGCGAAAATATCGTGGTGGAAGGGTTTCTTACCCTTGTGCACGTCGACCTCGAGGGCAAATCCCAACCTCACGGGATTGAAATCACCCCCACCAGCGAAGAGGATGAAGAATTTTACCGCCGTGCCCAGGAACTTAAATAAGGCACTGGAAGATACCGCGCCAAACAGGAAATGAAAGGCGGTCATCCGCGCTTTCCCGGAAACAGCCTGCGTGAAAAATCTTACCGGATTAAAAAGACTTTGCAACGGGAAATTCCGGAGAATCAAAAAAACTCCCCGCCTTTTTAAGCCGGGGAGTTTTTATTGATTGCTTTATGAATAACCTTCTTCGATGGGCAGGTCTGGCTGGCGCGACCATTCATTCCACGACATGAAATAATTGTGCACATCCTTCAGCCCGGCATTTCGCAGGGCCGCAAAGGTGTTCGAGGTGCGTGCGCCTTTGAAACAGTAGAGGTACACTTTGGTGGTGAGGGTGATGTCAATCTGTTCAAGGATGCTGAGGATCTCTTCGCCGGTGCGGAACCAGGGGATGCCCTGCTTGTGGCGCATTAACCGGTACCATTCCAACCAGATCGCGTTGGGAATGTGGCCTTTGCGCGGGCAAAAATCATAACCGTAAGGGGATGAATTCGCCCCAATCCACTCGGCGTAATCGCGCACATCCAGGATCACGACTGCCGGATCATCAATCGCCTTCAACATCTGTTGATTGGTGATAATGATATTTTCATTCGGACTGGCTTTAAAATCGGTCTGCTCCACTTTAACCACATCGCTGCTCATCGGAAAATCTTTTGATTTCCAGGCCCGCAGCCCGCCGTGCAGCACAAACGAATTGGTATGCCCCAGGTAATTGAGCAAAAACCAACCGCGGCAGGATTGGCCGTAGCCGTTATCCATGGCGTCTTCGTAAACCACCACCTGGTCTCCCGCTTTGATACCCGCCTGGCTGAAAGCCTTCTCGAACGACTGGCACATGGCCGCATACCCCCCATTTTCAGTCAGCGCCAGGTAAGTGAAAATTTGATGGACATTCACAGCCCCGGGTATATGGCTGCGCTGGTAGGACTGGTCGTCACGGGTATCCAGAATAACCACATCTTTCTGTCCCAACATTCCCTTCAGTTCTTCAATTTCGAGCAGGTTCCCGTTTGGCATGCGACCTCAATTCTTGGGTATTTTCTTAAGTTGAACGTGAATCAATTGCACGGGTGTGCTTATTTTGCCCCGGCATTTTGCGCGAAGCGCAAATCGGCAAATTTCTCCAGGTCGATCTTATCAGACATGGCCTTAATCCGCTGGGTCATAATGGTCTGGATGGTATCCAGGTCTTTCAGGTTGGGCATCAATTCATTCGTCGCAACCCGGCCTTTGGGCTCAGTCAGCACATGTTTGACCACGGCTTTATCCTGCCCGAGGAACCTGGCGCCAATTTCAGCTGCACTTTCAGGATTGCTGTCCACAAATTGACCGGAAGCCACCAGGCTGGTCACCAATTCCTGGATGGCATCAGGTGATTTCTGGACAAGTTCATCTCTAACCACCAGCAAACAGCAGGGGTGGTTGGGCCAGATATCCTTTGACAGGGCAAACTCTTCGCCAAAACCCGACATGACCACCTGTGACCCATAGGGTTCAGCCACGATAAAACCACCCACGCTGCCTTTTTCATCATATTCCATGATTTCCGGAATTTCCGAAGGCGCCACGACCTCAAAAGACACATCCTTTCCGGGGCCAACGCCAACGCTTAACCCTTTTTCGCTCAGCAAACGTTCAAACAACAAATTGTGTATCGATAGAAAGTGCGGAATTAAAACCGTTTTCCCTTTAAAATCTTCAATGCTGTTAATATTGGCGCGTTTGTTTTTGATGATGACGCTTCCCGATTTGTGTGTAAACAACAGCAGCCGGGTATTCTTATCCATATGAAAAATTTCCATTGCCAGTGGGGCTAAAATGCAGGCCGCATCAATTTTCCCTTCACGCAGGGCCATCGCCAAAGGATTCCATCCCGCAAAAGCCTGCAGCTGAAGATCCAGATATTGGGGTGATTCCTGTCCTTTTTGCATTTTATCCTGGGTGATACCCAGGACAAGGTGATCCGTTATTTTAAGATGTCCAATGCGAACAGGCGTTTTATCTGCCATGATTTTTCTCCTGAAAAAACGGTTTTGGAAATGGGAGGTATAGCTTTGGATTAAAAATGGATTTCTTCTGCTTAAATTATACGTGATAACCCCCCCCAATACAATCTGTACAC
>Ga0118677_10007037_pt1 | contig 18786 bp, 16 predicted proteins | sample AliMusrvi5mmetaG_FD_86154 | JGI IMG/M metagenome (GOLD analysis project Ga0118677, IMG submission 86154) | reverse complement strand
ACGTTGTTGAGGACGGTCGGCCTGCACGGCAAGCCGACCGTCCTCAACAACGTGGAGACGCTCGCCAACGTGCCGGCCGTGATCAGGCGCGGCGCCGAGGCGTTCCGCGCTCTCGGCCTCGGCGACGCGGCCGGGACCAAGGTCTTCGCGCTCAGCGGCCGCATCCGCAACACCGGTCTCGTCGAGGTCCCGGTCGGCATCCCGCTGCGTGAGGTCGTCTACGACATCGGCGGCGGGGCCCCGGCCGGCCACGAGATCAAGGCCGTGCAGATCGGCGGTCCCAGCGGCGGCTGCATCCCGGCCGACCTCATGGACGTGCCGACCGACTACGGCACCCTCCAGGAACTCGGCGCGATGATGGGCTCCGGCGGCATGGTCGTGATGGACGAGCGCACCTGCATGGTCGACGTCGCCAAGTTCTTCCTCGAGTTCATCCGCAACGAGAGCTGCGGCAAGTGCACGCCCTGCCGCGAAGGCACGACGCGCATGCACGAGATCCTCGTCGATCTCACCGAACGCCCGGTGGGCGACCAGGTCCAGCGGCTCGAGCGCTTCCGCGGCGTCCTTCACCTGGAGGAGCTCGCCGAGACCGTCAAGGAGACGTCGCTCTGCGGGCTCGGCCAGTCGGCCGCCAACCCGGTGCTGAGCACCCTGCGCTTCTTCCGCGACGAGTACGAGGCGCACATCATGGAGAGCCGCTGCCCCGCCGGCGTGTGCCAGGGGCTACGCGTCTACGACATCGACCCGAGCCTCTGCACCGGCTGCGCCCTCTGCGCCAAGAACTGCCCCAACGAAGCGATCATCGGCAAGCGCAAGTTCGCCCACTCCATCATCGTCGACCGCTGCACCGGCTGCGGCGCCTGCGCCGACTCCTGCCCCAAGCAGGCCGTCCTCGCCGTCGCCTGAGAGGAACCACCATGAGCATCACCATCAACGGCAAGGAGATCGAGGTCACGGCGGGCGAGACGGTCCTCCAGACCGCCCGCCGCGCCGGCATCGACATCCCGCACCTGTGCTCCCTCGACTGGGCGCCTTCCCCGTCGGCCTCGTGCCGCCTCTGCGTGGTCGAGGTCGAGGGCGCCCCGCGCCTGCAGACGAGCTGCACGCTCGAAGCGCGCGACGGCATGGCCGTGCACACGCACACGCCGCGCATCCTCAAGGCGCGGCGCGCCATCCTCGAGCTGCTCATCGCCAGCCACCCGCAGGACTGCCTGACGTGCGTGCGCGCCGGCGGCTGCGAGCTGGCCGACCTGGCCGGCGACCTCGGCGTGCGCGAGCGCCGCTACGTGGGCGCCGTCAAGGAGCATCCGGTCGACATCAGCTCGCCGTCCCTGTGGCGTGACCCCAACAAGTGCGTGCTCTGCGGACGATGCGTGACCATGTGCCACAGCGTGCAGGGCGTCGGGGCCATCGACTTCGTGGGCCGGGGGTTCCGGACCAAGGTCGCCCCCGGCTTCAGCGTGGGGCTCAACGTCTCCGACTGCGTCTACTGCGGGCAGTGCGCGCGGGTGTGCCCCACGGGGGCGATCGTCGAGCGCAGCCACGTCGACCCGGTGGTGGCGGCACTGGCCGATCCCGACACGGTGGTCGTGGCCCAGGTCGCGCCGGCCGTGCCGGCGACCCTGCTCGAGCGGCGCACGCGCACGCAGGGCGTGCGCACGATGCTCGAGCGCCTCGCCGGCGCCCTCAAGCACGTGGGCTTCGACGCCGTCTTTGACACGAGCTTCGCCGCCGACCTGACGGTCATGGAGGAGGCGACGGAGCTGCTCGACCGCGTCCAGAACGGCGGCGTGCTGCCGATGTTCACGAGCTGCTCGCCGGCGTGGGTGCACTTCGTGGAGACGCATCGGCCGGACCTCATCCCGCACCTCAGTACCTGCAAGTCGCCGCAGCAGATGGCCGGCGCGCTGATCAAGGAGATCTACCCGGCCTACGCCGGCCTCGGCGACAAGCGCCTCGTCGTCGTCTCGATCATGCCGTGCACCGCCAAGAAGTTCGAGGCGCAGGACCAGGACGGCGTGGACTTCGTGCTCACGACGCGCGAGCTCGACGCCCTGTGGGGACGCTTCGGCGTCGACCTCGCGCACTTCACGGAGCCGGTGCCGCTGGACGCGCCCTTCGCGGAGGCCAGCGGCGCCGGGCGCCTCTTCGCCGGCAGCGGCGGCGTCATGGAGGCCGCGGTGCGCACCGCGCACAAGCTCGTCACCGGCGAGGAACTCGCCGGCGGGCCGCAGGTGAGCCAGGCGCGCGGCGGCGAGGGCGTGCGTCACTTCACCGTCGACGCGGCCGGCACGCGGCTCAACCTGGCGATCGTCAACGGCCTCGGGCGTCTGCAGGAGACGCTCGACGAACTGCTCGCCGGCGATCCGCCGGTGCACTTCGTCGAGGTCATGAGCTGCCCCGGCGGATGCATCGGCGGCGGCGGGCAGCCCTACGATACCGACGCCGACGCGGTGAGGGAGCGGCTCGAGCGCCTCTACGACGTCGACCGGCGCTCCGCCGAACGGCGTGCGCACGAGAACGGCGACGTCCGGGCCCTCTACGAGGACGTCCTCGGGCGCCCGCTCGGCGACGTCTCACACCGCTTGCTGCACCGGACCTACGTCGACCGCAAGCCTGCGGCCGGCGTGGCCAGGAGCTGACGGGAGCCATCATGGGCGGCACCATCATCAGGACCATCAAGCAGAACTGCCGGCGCTGCTACACGTGCGTGCGCGACTGCCCTGCCAAGGCCATCCGCATCGAGGACGGCCAAGCCTTCGTCGTCGACGAGCGCTGCATCGCCTGCGGCAACTGCACGCTGGTCTGCTCCCAGAACGCGAAGGCGTACCTGAGCGGCACCGAGCGCGCCCTCTCGCTCCTTGAGGAAGAGGGCACGAGGGTCGCCGCCCTTCTGGCGCCGTCGTTCCCGGCCGGCTTCGCGGAGCCTGCCGGCCAGGTCGTCGGCGCCTTCAAGGCGGCCGGCTTCGACTACGTCGTCGAGGTCGCCCAGGGCGCCGATCTGGTGAGCCGCGCCTACAAGGAGTTCCTCGAGGCCAACCCGACCGGGCTGCACATCGCCACCGCCTGTCCCGCGGTGGCCGAGTACGTGCGCAAGTATCACCCGGACCTCACCGGCAACCTCGTGCCGATCGTCTCTCCGATGATCGCCACTGCGCTGGCCGTGAAGGACCTGTACGGCGACGACGTGCGCTGCGTCTTCGTCGGCCCGTGCGTGGCCAAAAAGGCCGAGGCACGCGACGCGGGCCTGCCGCAGGTGATCGACGAGGTGCTCACGCTTCAGGAGGCGCACCGCGTGCTCGTGGAGCGGGGCGTGGACGCGGCCGCGGCGGAAGAGGCCGGCTGGGACGAGCCGGCCGCCGGGCGGGCGCGGGTCTTCCCGCTGCCCGGCGGCCTGCTCGAGAGCGCCGGCCTCGACCGCGGCATGCTCGACCCGGACGTGCTCGTCGTGAGCGGACAGAGCGACACGATCGAGGTGCTGGACAGCCTCGGCACCGCCGACACCGGCAAGACCCTTCTGGTGGAGGCGCTCATGTGCAACGGCTGCTACTGCGGGCCGGGCATCAGCTCCGACGAGCCCGGCCTCCTGCGCAAGCGCCGCGTCGGCGAGTACGTGGCCGAGAACCGGCGGCGCCAGCAGGCCGCGCCGGCCGAGGACGCGGCCACCGCGGCCGCCGACCGCTTCGCCGCGCTGCCTCTGGCCCGCGCCTACACCGGCGACGACCAGCGCAACGAGGAGCCGAGCGAGGACGAGATCCGCGACATCCTCGCGCACACCAACAAGTTCTTCCCCGAGGACGAGCTCAACTGCGGGGCTTGCGGCTACGCGACGTGCCGTGCCAAGGCGGTCGCCGTGCACGCCGGCATGGCCGAGGAGGCGATGTGCCTGCCGTTCGTGCTCGACCAGGCAGAGCGCGTCTGCGCCGAGCTCAACGTCCCCTGGAACGACCTGCGCGACGTGCACCGCCACATCATCAACACCGAGAAGCTGGCCTCCATGGGCCAGATGGCGGCCGGCGTCGCGCACGAGCTCAACAACCCGCTCAGCACGATCCTGCTCTACGCGCACATCCTCAACAAGAAGCTCGACGGGCGCGAGGACCTCGACCACGACCTCAAGCTGGTCGTCGAGGAGTCCGAACGCTGCAAGAAGATCGTCGGCAATCTGCTCGACTTCGCGCGCCAGAGCCGTGTCCACATCGAGACCATCGACGTGGGCGAGCTCGTGCGCCATGCGGTGGACGGCGCGGCCGCGACCATGGAGCCGAACCACGGCCACGAGGTCCGCTTCGTGATCGAAGTACAGCCGGGGCTGCAGGCCGATCTCGACCGCGACCAGATGACGCAGGTCCTCGTGAACCTCGTCAAGAACGGCGCCGAGGCGATGGAGGGCCGCTCCGGCGTGGTCCGCGTGAGCGCCGCCGACGCCGGCGAGCAGAACCGCGTGCACTTCGCCGTCGGCGACGAGGGTAACGGCATCCCGCAGAGCGCGCGCGACAAGGTCTTCCAACCCTTCTTCACCACCAAGAGCATCGGCAAGGGCACCGGCCTCGGTCTCCCGATCAGCTACGGCATCGTCAAGATGCATCAGGGCACGATCTGGTTCGACTCCGAGACCGGCCAGGGCACCACGTTCCACATCGAGCTGCCCAAGGTCCACGCCGGCGCGAAAGGAGTATGAGCGATGACCCCCACCTACACGGTCATGTTCGTCGACGACGACCGCGACTTCCTCGAGGCCAAGAGGGTGTTCTTCGAGGCGCGCGGCCACACCGTGATCACGGCCGAGGCGCCGGAAGAGGCGCTGAGCGTGCTCGCGACCGAGACGCCGGACATCATCTTCCTCGACCTGATGATGGACCACGTCGACAGCGGCTTCCGGCTCGGCTACCAGATCGGCAAGGACGAGCGCCTGCGCGGCGTGCCGCTCGTCATGCTCTCCGGCGTCGCGGCCGAGACCGGTCGCCGCTTCGACGGCGAGGCCGAGGGCCTGCGCGCCTGGTCCGGCCTGAGCGAGTTCATCGACAAGCCGGTGACTGGCCGCCAGCTCCTTAAGGTCGTGGAAGAGCGCGCCGGTGCCGGGCAGACTTCCGGCGCGGACCTCGAGCCCACCACCGGCGCCGCGCCCACCGCCGGCCGGGCGTAGAAAGGAACTGCGATGACCGCGGGCAGCATCCTCGTCGTCGACGACGAGTACGGCGTGCGTTCGGGGATCCGTACGATCCTCGAGATGGAGGGCTACGACGTCGACGAGGCCGGCGACGGCGCCGAGGCGCTGGCGCAACTCGAGCAGCGCGACTTCGACGTGGCGCTGCTCGACTACCGCCTGCCGGACACCGACGGCCTCAGCCTCCTCCAGACCATGAAGGCCGGTGGCTGCGAGGCGATGGTCTGCATGATCACCGCCTACGCCAACATCGACACGGCGGTCGCGGCGACGCGCCAGGGCGTGGACTTCTTCCTGCCCAAGCCGTTCACGCCGGACGACCTGATCGGTGTGGTCGAGACGCTGCTGCGCCACCGGCAGGCGCGCGACGAGGCGGAGCGCCTGCGCCGCGAGAACGAGGCGAACCTCATGGCCCTCGCCGAGGAGAAGTCGCAGACGCACTCGCTGGTGAGCTCGTTGCGCGACGCGGTGCTCGTGGTCAACCGAGAGGGTGACGTCGTGCTCGCCAACCGCGCCATGACCGAGCTGCTCGGCAAGGCCGAAGGCGAGGTCCTCAAGAGGCCGGCGCAGGAGCTTCTCGGCGAGGGCGCCCTGGCGCCCCTCTGCGAGCCGCTGGCGGCGCCGGCCAAGGACCGTACCGTGAGCCAGCTCGACATCGAGGAGCAGAGCTACATGGCGAGCATCGTCACGTTCCGCGCCGACGACGGCGAGGCGCGTGGCCGGATCCTCACGCTGTCGGACATCAGCGAGGTGCGCCGGCTGGCCACGGAGAAGTCGCGCTTCATCCGCATGATGGTGCACGAGCTGCGCAGCCCGATGGGCTCCGTCAAGGGCGTGCTCGAGGTGCTCGAGGACAAGAGCCTCGGCGAGGAACTCGAGCCATACTTGCCGATGGTCGCGCGCGCCGACGCGCGCATCGACGGCCTCACCGGGATGATCAGCGACCTGCTCTCGCTGAGTCGCATCGAGCAGGCGGCCGGCGGCGAGGACGCCGAGCTCGTCGCCGTCGCCCCGTTCGTGGACGAGGCGCTCGACGTGCAGCGCGAGACGATGGCGGCGCGCGGGATCACGGGCGCCCTCGATATGGCGGCGGACCTGCCGCAGGTGCTCATCGCCGCCGACGACCTGAAGCTGATCGTCAGCAACCTGGTGGGCAACGCCGTCAAGTACAACCGTGACGGCGGCGCCGTGACGATCTCCGGCTCGGTGGTGAGCGACGGAGGAAGCGATTGGCTGCGCCTCGACGTCGCCGACACCGGCCTCGGGATCAAAGAGGAGAACCTCGAGCGCATCTTCACGGAGTTCTTCCGCGAGAAGCGCGACGAGACGCGCGAGATCGAGGGCAACGGCCTCGGCCTCGCGATCGTGAAGCGCCTCGTGGAGCGCGCCGGAGGGCGTCTCGAGGCGCGCAGCCGCGAAGGCGAAGGCTCGACGTTCAGCATGCTCCTGCCGGCCTGACCGGCGCAGCCGGCGTCACGGCCTGACGCCGGGCGGGGCGGGCGACTCCCCCCACGGCCCCATGTGTCGCCCGCCCTCCCCGGCGCCAGGCCGGCGCCCGCGGTCTTGAGCTGCCCGATGGCGCGGAGCTGGGCGGCCTTCATCGGCCGCAGGGCCGCGGCACGCGGTCAGGCGATGTGCCGAGGAGGGTCTTCTTCAAAGGACCTGACGGGTATACCCTGCCTTGATCCGCCCGTGTTGCCCCCGCAGGAGGCCTCATGACCGCGAAGACCGTCGCTGAGAAAGCGCGCCTCAAGCCCGGCACTACCATCGCCGTCCTGCACCGGGTCCCGGGCGTCGTCGAGTCGCTGGGACTGCCCCAGGGCGTTGAGTTCGTGGAACCCGCCGGGGCCCAGCTCGTCTTCCTGTTCGTGAACACGCGTGCAGAACTCGAGGCGCGGATGCCGCGGGCGGTCGCCGCGCTCGCTCCCGGGGCCGCGCTGTGGGTCTTCTATCGCAAAGGCTCGAAAGCCGCGGGGCTGGACATGAGCCGCGACGACGTCTGGGCGCTCGCCGAGAAGCTGGGCCTGCGACCGCTGGGCCTGCTGGGCATCGACGACACCTGGTCGGCGTTCCGGCTGCGGCCGGCGAAGTAACGCCCGCGCGGCGGCGGACGCCGCGACGATGCCGTTGCGGCGCGGCCGGCGGCCTTGCGCCTACCCCAGCGCCGCGCGCCTCCGGAACACCGCGCCCACGGTGTCGAGGATCAGTCGCGCGCCGTGCAGCGCCGTGAGCTGGCCCGGGCCGTCGTACTGCGGCGCCACTTCCACGAGGTCCATGCCGATCACGTTGCAGCGCGCCGCGACGGCCAGCAGGATCGCTTTGGCCTCGTAGTAGGTGAAGCCGCCGGGCTCGGGCGTGCCGGTGCCCGGCGCGATCGCCGGGTCGAGGGCGTCGATGTCGAAGGTGATGTACACGTCGGCGCCCGGTTCGAGGTGCTCGACCAAGTCGTCCACGAGCATGTCCTTGGCCTGCTCGCACCAGAAGATGTGAGCGTCGCGTGACTTGGCCAGGTCGATGTTGTCGCCGGCGGTATGCAGACTGCGGATACCGTACTGGGTGAGGCCGCTCAGCCACCCTGCCTCGTGCGAGCGGATGATCGGGCTGGCGTGCGAGTAGCGCTGGCCGCCCTCTTCGTCCCAGTAGTCCATGTGGGTGTCGAACTGCACAAGGTGGAACGGCGCCCCATCGCGCGATCGCGACACGGACTGAAGCACCGGGTAGGTGATGGAGTGATCGCCGCCGAGCGTGACCAGGAAGAGGCCGGCGGCAAGGATCGGCTGCAGGCGTTCGTCGACGGCCCGGTGATACCGGTCGGCCGACCACATCGGGCCGATCGCCACGTCGCCGCAGTCGGCCCAGCGCACGCCGCCCAGCAGCTCCACGCCGGCCTCGCCGTCGTAGAGCGTCTCGTGATCCTGCTGGAAGGCCCACATCGTCGAGGCCTCGCGCAGCGCCCGCGGGCCCATGCGCGCGCCCGACCGGTACGTGGTGCCCTGGTCCCAGGGGACGCCGATGATCGCGACCTCCGCATCGGCCCTTGTCGGGGACGCCGCAAGCGGCGCCTTGAAGAAGGTCGCGATGCCGCTGAACGGCAGTTCCTCGTACGTCATGCCGGGCTCTCCGCGGGCGACCATTCGTAGTTGTCCTTGAGGATCTTGAGGTTGAGCAGGAAGTCGGCCTGCTCAACCCCCGGGATCGTCCGGATGTGGTTCACGAGGACGTCGAAGACCTCTTCGCGGTCGTGCGCCACGACCCCGACGATGACGTCGAAGTTGCCGGCGCAGATGCTCACGTAGTCGACCTGCGGGAGCTCGGCGACCGCCTCGGCGACAGCCTCCAGGCGGTCGCCCGCCACGCGCAGGTTGACCTGCGCCCAGATGAGGCCGAGGTCCAGCGGACTCGTCACCGCGACGATCTGGATGATGTTCGTGCGCAGCAGGCGAGCGACCCGCTGCCGCACGCTCGCCTCCGAGATGCCGAGGTCCTTGGCGATCGCCGTGTACGCGCGCCGTCCGTCGACCTGCAGGTGCCCGATGATGGCGATATCGGTCTTGTCCAGTGCCTGCTTGCGCATGCCGCTCCTTTCGACCGTTCCATTCTACGAATGGCGTGGCCTGGTGGCCAGCAGCGTGCGATTCCTGCCGTGAGGTACGATATCTACCGGACCATCAGGAGGCCTCATGAAGATCGCACGCAAACCGTCCGCGGCGCTGCTCCCCACGCCTGTCGTGCTCCTCAGCGTGACCGGCGAGGCGGACACGCCCAACATCATCACGCTCGCCTGGGCCGGCACGGTCTGCTCGTCGCCGCCGATGCTCAGCGTGGCGATCCGCCCGTCCCGGTACTCGCACGAGCTCGTCAGTGCGGCGCGCGAGTTCGTCGTCAACATCCCGCGCGCCGACCAGGTGGAGAAGGTCGACCTGGCCGGCATGTGGTCTGGCCGCGACCACGACAAGTTCGCCGAGATCGGCTTCACGGCGCTGCCGGCGACGCAGGTCGCGGCGCCGCTGATCGCCGAGTGCCCCGTCAACATCGAGTGCGTCGTGCGCCATCAGCTGGCGCTCGGCGCCCACGATCTCTTCATCGCCGAGATCGTCGCCACGCACTACGACGAGGACGTGCTCGACTCCCGCGGCCGCGTCCTGACCGACAAGATCGCCGCCATGGCCTACGCCGAGGGCGAGTACTGGTCGCTCGGCGAGCAGCTCGGCAAGTACGGCCAGGCGTCCAAGCCTCTGCGTCCCAAGAACGGGTAGACTGAGGCTCGTGCGCTTCTACATCACCACCCCGATCTACTACGTGAACGGCGAGCCTCACCACGGGCACGCCTACACCACGATCGCCGCCGACGTGCTGGCCCGCTTCCACCGCCAGCGGGGCGACGACGTCTTCTTCCTCACGGGCACGGACGAGCACGGCACCAAGGTCGCCCAGGCGGCCGAGGAGCGTGGCCTCACGCCGCAGCAGCACGTCGATCAGCTGGCGCCGCGGTACCGCGAGCTTGCTCGCGCGGTCGGCGCCAGCAACGACTTCTTCATCCGCACGACGGACCCGGAGCACGAAGCCTACGTCCAGGCCTTCGTCGAGAAGCTCAAGGCCGCCGGAGACGTGGAGAAGCGCACCTACGGCGGCCTCTACTGCACCGCCTGCGAAGGCTTCTGGTACGAGCGCGACCTCACGCCGGACGGGCTCTGCCCAGACCACGGCATCAAGCCGGAGTGGCTCGAGGAGGAGAATTACTACTTCCTGCTGAGCCGCTACCAGGACCGGCTGGCGGAGTACTTCCGCGCGAATCCCGGCTTCGTGAAGCCGAAGTCGCGCTTCAACGAGGCCCTCGCCTTCATCGAGCAAGGTCTCGAGGACATCAGCATCAGCCGCTCGAGCATCACCTGGGGCGTGCCCGTGCCGTGGGACCCGGAGCAGGTCATCTACGTGTGGGTCGACGCGCTCATCAACTATCTGTCCGCGCTCACCTACGCGCGTCCGGGCGAGGACCTCACGTCGGTCTACTGGCCGGCGTTCCACCTCCTCGCCAAGGACATCCTCAAGTTCCACGCCGTGATCTGGCCGGCCCTGCTGATGAGCGCCGGCTTCGAGCTGCCCGTGGGCGAGCTCATCCACGGCTACCTGCTGGTGGGCGGCGAGAAGATGAGCAAGACGCGCGGCAACGTGCTCGACCCGTTCGCCGTGATCGACGAGTACGGCGCCGAGCCGCTGCGCTACTACCTCATGCGCGAGGTCACGCTCGGGCAGGACGGCGACGTGAGCGTCGAAGGCCTGCGTGCGCGCTACAACAGCGAACTCGCCAACGAGCTCGGCAACCTCGTGAGCCGCAGCGTCAGCATGATCGCCAAGTACCGCGAGGGCGTGATCCCCGAGGCTCCGGCCGACGAGGTCGTTCAGGAAGTGGCGGCCGAGGGCGCGGCGATGGTGCAGGCGGCGGGCGCGCGCTACGAGGCCGCCGAGGTCACGGCCGCACTGGACGCGATCTGGGAGTACGTGCGGCGCCTCAACCGTCTGGTCGAGGAAGAGGCGCCGTGGAAGCTCGCCAAGGACGAGGCCCGGGCGGCACGTCTCGACGCGGTGCTGCACGGCCTTGCGGCCGGCCTGCGCCTCGTGGCGATCGCCGTCTACCCGGTCGTCCCGGGGACGGCCGAGGAGGTCCTGCGGCGCCTCGGCCAGGCGCACGGAGCGGCCGACCTGCTGCTCGACAAGGCCGTGTGGGCCGGCCTCTCGCCGGCTACGGTCGTCGCCGGCCCGTCGCTGTTCCCGCGCCTCGAGGCGGACGCCTGACATCGTGGCGCTGCCGCCCGCTGTCGTGAAGTCCGCTCTCCGCCGCGGCGCCGCGGTCGCCTGACACCGTGAGCCTGACCGCCCCCCCGAGCCTCATCGACTCGCATTGTCACCTCGAGATGCTCGACGACCCCGGACGCGCCGTGGCCGAGGCGAGTTCCGCCGGCGTCGGCACCGTCGTGACGATCGGTATCGACGCCGCCACCTCGCGGCGCGCCGTCGAGCTGGCGCAGAGCCTGCCCGGCGTGTACGCGACGGTCGGCCTTCACCCGCACGACGCCGGCGCGCTCGGCGAGGGGCTCCTGGCGGAACTGGAGGCGCTGGCGCGCCGTCCCCGCGTCGTGGCCATCGGCGAGTGCGGCCTCGACTTCTATCGCGACCTCTCGCCGCGCGACGCTCAGCAGCGCGCCTTCAGCGCCCAGATCGCGCTGGCGCGCCGCCTCGATCTGCCGCTCGTCGTGCACGTCCGCGAGGCCGGGGAAGAGGCCATGGCGCAGCTCGCCGACGAGGCCGCAGGGCTCACTGTCGTCATGCACTGTTTCTCGCTGCCGGCGTACGTCGACGAGTGCAACGCGCGCGGCTACTACGCGAGCTTCGCCGGCAACGTCACCTACAAGAACGCCGGCGACCTGCGCGCGGCGGCGGCGGCCGTGCGCGAGGACCGGCTCATGGTCGAGACCGACGCGCCGTTCCTGGCGCCGGTGCCCAATCGCGGCAACAGCAACGTGCCGGCGTGGGTCGTGCACACCGCAGCCGTCGTTGCCGAGGCGCGCGGCTGGGACGCGGCGCGGACGGCCGAGGTCACCTCGGCCAATGCGCGCCGCGTCTTCGGCCTCGAGGCGCCGGAGGCACCGGAGATGTGTCGCTGAGTGCCCCGTCGCCCAAGAAGCCGTCGCCCGGGCAGCCGGCGCCCAAGCGGCAGCCGCCCAGGCAGCCGGCGTCCGGCAGGCCGGCGGGGCAGCAGCGCGGCGAGGCCGCAGGCGACCGCGGTCGCCCCCCGCGGCCCAACCCCCTCAAGCGCTACGGGCAGAACCACCTGGTCGACAAGAACATCCTGCGCGCCATCGTCGACCAGGCCGCCGTGGAGCCTGACGACGTAGTACTCGAGGTCGGCGCGGCCGGCGGCCTGCTCACGCGCCCGCTGCTCGAGCGGGCGCGTATCGTCCACGCCTTCGAGATCGACGGGCGCTACTTCGGCCGTCTCGACGAGCTCGCCGCCGCGCACGAAGACCTGCGCCTGCACAAGGGCGACGCCCTCAAGAGCGACTTCGCCGCACTCGACCCGCCGCCGACGGCCCTGGTCGCCAACCTCGCCTACAACATCGCCATCCCGCTGATCATGACGACCATCGTCGCGCTGCCGTCCCTGCGGCGCTGGGGCGTCATGGTGCAGCGGGAGCTCGGCGAGCGGCTGTTCGCGGTGCCCTCGACCAAGGCCTACTCGGCGGTCTCGGTGCTCGTGCAGCTCGCCTGCCGGCGCGAGCAGTCGCGGCCGGTGCCGGCGTCCGCGTTCCGGCCGCGTCCGCGCGTGGAGTCGGCGTTCGTCACCTTTGTGCGGCGCGACGGCGCCGGCGAGGACGCCCCGCTGGCCCACGCCGACTACATGGCCATGGACACGCTCGTGCGCCGCGCCTTCGGGCAGCGGCGCAAGGTGCTCACGACGACGCTCGCCGGCGCGTCCCGCGGCGGCCTCTCGCTCGCCCGCGAGGACGTGCGCGCGGCGCTGGCGCACCTGGAGCTCTCGCCGGCGGCGCGGCCGGAGGAGCTTGCGCCGCGGCAATGGGTCGCCCTCGCGCGGACACTCGGCTGGCTCGACACGATGGAGGACTGATGATGCCCAACGGCAACGGCTCGACCGCGATGGTCGAGGTCGCGGCCCCCGCCAAGCTCAACCTCGCCCTGCTCGTCGGCCCGGTGCGGCCGGACGGGTATCACGAGATCGCCTCGCTGATGCTGCCGGTCACGCTCGCCGACAGGGTGGTCGTCGAGCGCTCGCCGGGCGAGGGGCTCGACGTCGTCTGCGACGTCGCCCCGGGCGAGCAGAACCTCGCCGCCAAGCTGGTGCGGGAGCTCGAGGGCAGGCTCGAGCGTGCCCTGGAAGTGCGCGTCACGATCACCAAGCACGTGCCGCACGGCGGCGGCCTCGGCGGCGGCAGCTCGGACGCCGCCGCGACGCTCCAGGCCCTGGAGCGTCTCTTCGACCTCGACCTCTCGATGAAGGTGCGCCACGAGGTCGCGATGGCGGTCGGGTCCGACGTGCCCTTCTTCCTATGGCCCGGGCCGCAGCTGGCGATGGGCCGCGGGCAGGTGCTCAAGGACGTCGTGCTCCCGGAGCTGAACGCGGTGATCGTCATGCCCGAGCTTGGGCTGAGCACGGCCGCGGTGTACAAGTGGCGCGACGAGGACGCGGAGACGACGCTCAAGGACTTCGCGCCGCGCGTGAGAGACCTCTCCGCGACCGTTCAGGCGGCCAAGTCGGCGGCCGACGTCGCGGCGCTCGTCCACAACGACCTCGAGGCGAGCGTCGCCCGCCGCGAGCCGGCGGTCGTCGCGGCGCGCGACCGGCTCCTCGAGCTCGGCGCCAAGGCGGCGGCGATGACGGGGAGCGGCGCCGCCGTGTTCGGCCTCTTCGCCGGCGCGGCGGAGGCGGCGTCAGCCTTCTGATTCGTCCCGCAGGCGGTGGACAGGAGGAGGGGGGCGAGGACGAGAATTGCCTGGGCGGTGCGGTGGTTCCTGTTCACGGTTAGTCCCAGTTTGAGGCTGCGGTGAAAGGAACGGTATACCGTGGGGCCGGGATATTCGGCGGAAAAGGCCGTGAGGGGGCGGGGCGGCCTGTGATCGGCCGCCCCGTGTTGCGCCTATTTGTGAGATGTGCTGACGACCATGTGGGCCGAGGAATAAACGCCCCGCAGCGGCAGGAAAGTGAAGTTAGAGTAGGAATTCCCGCCGATCAGTTTGCCGAGCACGCTGGTTTTTGAAGTGAAAAACGTAACGGAGGAGGTGCCAAAGGCGATGTCCGGAAACACGGACGCCTGTTTGACTTTCCCTTCTTTCCCTGCGTACCACCAGTTCGCGCGGAAGCCGCCCGGATAAGGCGCGGTGGGATCGGTTTCGTTGCCCGCGATGAAATAGCCGGGCAAGCCGGGCCCGTCCGCTTCGACATAAAGGTAGCCTGCCTTCCCGGTGGAATCGTAAGTGAACTGGTAAGTCAGATCGGGGTCGAAGAGCGCGGGAACGCCGGCTTTGTTGAACTGCTCCACGAGTTCAGAGTTATTCGAAAGATAGACGAGCGTGTAATTGTTGATGTCGCCCGTGCCGTCCGGCGGTACGATTTCCACGCCGATCTGTGAGATATTCGTCGGCACGGCGTGGCCGCCGTTAACCGAAACACCCGCGCAGCCGGTCGCGCGCACGACGAGGCCGGCGGTGGCGCCGACGGGCAGCGTGCTGAAGGCCGCGGGCACCAGTGCCGAGGCGCGCGCGAAATCGATCGGGCCGACGCCCGCGAACTCCGTGCATTGGGAAAAGTCGACCGTAAAGCCGGGCATGTCGGGATCGGCCCATGCAAGGGATGAAGCGGCGGACGCGCTCATCAGTGCGGCCACTATAGCGAACTGCTTATTCAAATGTTGCCTCCGTTGTAGTGTGAGTCCGGTGTAAGGAATGTTTCATTCTTCCTGTTTGGCGTCCACGCTGTGCCTTTTGGGACGGATCCGCTATAGTAATTGCGGAGAATCCCAAAAATGCGTCGCTTATTCACGTTATTGACAGCGGTCCTTTTGATGTGCGCACCCCACATCGCTTCCGCGCAACAAGAGGGTCCGTACAAGGTGCTGCAGACCGCGCGGGTCGGCGGGGAAGGCGGCTGGGATTACATCTTTGCCGATGCCGCCGGGCGACGGCTCTATATCCCGCGAGGCGCGACACGCGCGGTCGCGGCGACAGCCACCACGCCGGAGATTGCCGCGGTTCCGGCGCGACTGACCGTGTTTGATCTCGATACCCTGAAGCCCGCCGGTGAACTGGTGGACGTCGGCGGAAACGGCGCGGCGGTGGATCCGAAATCCGGCCACGGATTCACGAGCGATCATCCGCAGGTTTCGATGTTCGATACCAAAACGCTGACGCTGATCAAAAAGATCGACGTGGGCGCGGCGCGCGCGGACGGGATCGTTTTCGATGCGTTCAACCAGCGGGTTTACGTTTTCAGTCATCCGACCAAAGACGCCACGGTGATCGATTCGAAAGACGGCACTGTGCTGGGGACGATCGATCTGGGCGGCGTGCCGGAACAGGGTGTTCCGGACGGCAAAGGCATGCTCTACGTGGTGATGCAGGACGCGGTGGGCAGCGTCACCGCGGTGGATGTGAAGACCATGAAGGCCACGGCGCACTATTCGCTGGTCGACAAGGGCGGTTGCAACGGACTGGCGCTCGATGTGAAGAACCAGATTCTGTTTGCAGCTTGCGGTCGGTCCGGCAATCCGCCGGTGCAGCCGGCCCAGCCCATGATGGTGATTCTGAGCGCGAAAGACGGCAAAATTCTGACGAGTCTTCCGTTGGCGGGCGGTTCGGACGGCGCGGCGTTCAATCCCGCTACGATGGAGGCGTTCAGCACGCACGGGAACGGAACGCTGACGGTGATCAAAGAGAAAAGCCCGGTGAGCTTCGAGGTCGAGCAGAATCTGACGACGATGAACGGCGCGCGGACCATCACGTTCGACAGCAAGACGGGCCATATCCTGACCATGTCGCAGGAGCGTGGTCCGGCGCCGCCTCCACCGGCCGGAGGCGGACGGGGACCGCAGGGCGCAGTGGTGCCGGGATCCTTTACGATTCTGGTGGTCGGTAAGTAAGTTTCGGTAAGTAGGGTTCCCGCTCCCCGGCCGGATGTGTTCGCAGCATCCGGCCGAAGCGGCGGGCAGGCATCTAGAAAGGAAGGCCGGGCAGAGCCGGAGTCCCTTCCTGACGGACGGCCTGCAGAGCGTTGGGATCCAGTCCGAGAGCGCGCAGAATGGTCGGCGCCACCTGTTTGGTCTGGACGGGGCTGATGAACGACTTCGGCGAGAACCCGGGATTGGAGAGCAGCATCATGACGTTGGTGTCGTCCGCCGAAAAGCCGCCGTGCTCCGCCAGTTTTTTCGTGCTGCCGGTGTAGACGAGCAGCTTCGCGTCCGGCCGCGCCCCGATCTCCGCGCGCAGGGCCGGGTCGGGGATGAGCGGCTGGTAGAGGGCGCCGTCGATGCCGGGCAGGAGCCGGCGCGCGGGCTTGCCGGCCGGGATGAGCTCCTGCAGGCGGTCGGTGATGTAGGTGACGGCGTGGGCGACGCGCAGGAAGTTCCGGAAGCGCAGCGGGTGGGAGAGCCGCGGGGACAGGCGGGCGGCGAGCTCCTCGTCGGAGCGCAGCCGCAGCGTCGCGATCGGCTCGCGCGCGTAGCTCTCCATCAGGTGGACCTCGTTGTCCTCGAGGTGCACGAGCAGGGCGGCGGCGGGGTGCCGGCGCAGGTACTCCAGCGTGAAGGCGCGGACGTTCTCGCGCGGGGTCCAGGCGTGGACGATGTCGGCGGGCCGGCGGTCGGGGAAGACGGGCTCGTCCTGCAGCAGCCGCGCGAAGGTGGCGCCGGTGAACAGCGGCTCGGGCACGACGGCCAGCGTCTCGGGCCGCTCGGGCACGGCGACCACGCAGGCGTGCCCCTGCAGCGTCAGCCGGCTCGCGAACGCCCCGATGTGGTTCAGGCTGTTGCTGGTGAAGTCGCCGTAATTGACGAAGAGGATGTTCACGCGGTTCGACAGAGGTTGTTAAAGGCGCGCGGTGAATTCGAGAACCGATTTGGCCGTGGCGGCCCAGGAGAAGGCGCGGCTGCGCTCGAGGCTGGCGGCGGCGCGCTGGGCGCGGGACGCGGGCTCGTTTTCGAGGGCGAGCATGGCCTCGGCCAGGGCGGCGGGGCTCTCGGGCGGGAAGTAGGCCGCGGCGTGCCCGCCGACCTCGGGCAGGCTGGCGCGCTCGCTGGCGAGCACGGGCAGGCCGGCGGCGAGGCCCTCGACAAGCGGGAGGCCGAAGCCCTCGTGCCAGCTCGGCACGAGCAGGGCGAAGGCGCCGGCGTAGAGCGCCGCGAGGTCGGCGTCGGCCACGTAGCCGGCGTGGCGGACCGGCAGGCCGCGCTGCTGGAGTTCGGCGAGGCGGGCCGACACGGCGGCCGACTTCCAGCCCGGACCGCCGGCGAGGACGAGCGGGCGGCACAGCGACGAATGCGCGTGGTAGAGCTCGTAGGCGTCGAGCGCGGCGGCGTGGTTCTTGCGGGGCTCGAGCGAGCCGACGACAAGCCAGGGCGCGTTGTCCGCCGCCGGGCGGGGTGCGGCCGCCGCGGGAAACCGGCTTGCCCCCGGGGCGACGAGGTTCGGGCGCGAGTGGAGCTCGAGCCAGTTGGGCAGGAGCAGCTCGAACTCGCGGCGCGTGTGCTCGCTGACGAACAGGAAGCCGGCGGCGCGGGCCAGGGCCTGCAGGAGCTCGCGCTGGCAGACGAGACGCGTGTCGTCGGTGGCGAAGTCCGGATGCAGCCAGAACGCGAGGTCGTGGACGGTGTAGACCAGCTTCGAGTGCGGCAGCTTGGGCGCGTGGAAACTGAAGGAGAGGACGACGTCGGGCTTGCCCGGCAGCGGCTCGCCCGTGGCGACCTCGGACCAGAATTCGCGGGCCGCGGCGGGGTTCAGGCCGCGGAGCGGGGCGGTCACGCGCGGGTCGTCGATCATCGTGCCGCGGGTGGTGTCGGCGTTGATCCACCCGCCGAAGTGGTGGTAGAGCTCGAAGGTGTGGCCGCGCGGCAGGCCCTCCGCGACCAGCGCCCGGCTGAGCGCGTCGGCGTACCAGGCGCACCCCGCGCGCTCGGCGCAGGTCTGGGAGACGTCGAGTCCGATCCTCATGGCGCGACGCGCCGCGCGGCGGCGGCGAGGAAGTGCGCGAGGCGCCCGGCCTCGTGCGCCAGGGAGAAGGCGGCCAGGCGCGCGTGGCCGCGGGCGACGAGGGCCTCCTTCAGGTCGGTGCGGATGGCGACGCGCCGCATGGTCTCGGCCAGCGCCTGCGGGTCCCGGGCGTCGACCGCCAGGCAGGCGTCGCCGGCGACCTCGGGCAGGGCGGAGGAGTTGGCGGCGATGATGGGCACGCCGAACCGCATGGCCTCGAGGAGCGGGATGCCGAAGCCCTCGCAGAGCGAGGGGAAGACGAGCGCGCCGGCGCGGGCCCAGAGGGCGGCGAAGGCCGCGTCGGGCACGTGCCCGAGGAACACCACGCGGTCCTTCAGGCCGAGGCCGTCCCGCAGCTCGCGGAGCAGTTCCATGCGCTCGTCGGGATGCCCGGTGCAGACGAGCGGCCAGGCCCGGGAGGACGCGCCGAGCGCGTAGAGCCGGTAGGCGACGAAGAGTGCCTCGTGGTTCTTGTGCGGCCAGAAATTCGCCGGGTAGAAAAAGAACGGCTCCTCGGGCGCGCCGGCAGGCAGTGCGCCGGGCGCGGGCAGCCGGCCCTGGACGGCGTTGGCGGTCACGAGGCACTGCGCCGGATGCACCCCGTAGTTCTCGACCAGCCGGCCGACGACCTGGCGGGAGTTGCACTGGAAGTAGGTCGCGTCACGGGCCACCTGGGTGAACCAGGCGTGCCGGTGGTTGACCTCCTCGGCCGGCAGCGCGGCGGGCAGGTCGCGGTGGAGGAGATCCACGATCAGGCTGACGCTCGGCAGGCCCGGCCGCAGGAACTGGTTGCCGATGCGGCGGTCCAGGCCCATGCCCTTGGCGACCATGGTCACGTCCGCGCCGACCTTCTCGCAGACCGCGGC
>Ga0118677_10004375_pt2 | contig 18789 bp, 12 predicted proteins | sample AliMusrvi5mmetaG_FD_86154 | JGI IMG/M metagenome (GOLD analysis project Ga0118677, IMG submission 86154) | reverse complement strand
TCATGAAACTGCCAGAAGACGAACAAAAAGCCTACGAGCATTATAAAGACGACTTGCGATACCAAGCCAGTATGTTTGAGTCTTCTTTTGGTGATGGTTATTATGAAGGCAAAGCGATAGGTATGGAGCAAGGTATAGAGCAAGGTATGGAACAGGGGATACAACAAACCACAAAAACAATCGCGTTAAAACTACTTCAGAAGGGTGAAAATAAAGAAACCATAACGGATATCACCGGATTAAGCATCGCGGATATTGACCGGATTTTGGAATCTACTATAGGTTAACGCCTATTGCTTAAGTGGCTTAAGCGATAGTAAAAGGGGATATTCCTATCGCTTAAGCCACATAAGCGACCGGAAAAGGGGATATTCCTATCGCTTAAGCCACATAAGCGATAGTAAAAGGGGATATTCCTATCGCTTAAGCCACATAAGCGATAGTAAAAGGGGATATTCCTATCGCTTAAGCCACATAAGCGATAGTAAAAGGGGATATTCCTATCGCTTAAGCCAACATACAATAACGATTTACCAGTAACTCACGACTTTTTGGATAAATCTATCTTAACACTTCAAGAATTATTGTATAGTTAACCTATGGATAAACAACTCGCAACTTCACTCTTTGAATCACTGGCCTCTGGCATTCGTCTGGATAATTTTCGCTTGCTCGTTAAACAGGCACCGACGGCGTGATTCCAAGTAAATTTTCTTTCATCGACGGATAGACTTAGTTGGTAAAAACATTGCACCGTTGCACCGTTACAGAAAAAGAAAAGGGTCTCTTACGAAGTATTAAACCCAAAGCAACTGAAAAATTAACATATATGAGCAGTCTACGAAAACAGATTGTCTACCGCATTCTGATTTCTTCATTATGCATGTTGATCCTGGGCGGTGCGCTGGCACTCTGGCAAGCGCGAAAGGCCGTCGATAAAGAAGTCGATGCTTCTATTCACTTGGCCTTGCAACTGATTACCTTAGGCATAGACAACAGGCCTATTTTTCAACAAGGCGACGAACTCTCGCATTTTAGAGCTTTACAACAAACTCGACATCTCAGTATTCAATTACAAAAGCCTGATGGACAGTTGATTCATTTTGCAGGTGATGGGCAACCCAGTCATCCTGAGAAAAGTCCGCCTGCGTGGTTTGTTAAACTGGTTAAAGGTGATTACCCGACGGTTGAACATCAACTAAAAACCAAAGAAGGCAAAGTTTTAACACTGTTAATTCAAGCACAACCGCTGGATGAAATTACTGAAGTTTGGCAAGAGACCGTCACTTTTTTTAGCTCTATCTTACTGTTAACCTTACTAACCTTTATCGCCGTCAACTTAGCCTTTAATAAATCCTTAAAATCGATTGCCATTATCGTTAACGCTTTACGAGGCATTGAAGAAGGTCACTATCATCACCCCCTACCTCTATTTGCGATAGAGGAGTTTGATAGTATCGCCAACGCTATTAACCATTTAATGATTGAACTGGATAAAACCCGCCATGAAAATAGAGCGTTAATGCAACACTCCTTAGCCATACAAGAAGAGGAACGCCAACGCTTAGCGCAAGAACTGCATGATGAACTGGGACAATCACTGACTGCCATAAAAGTAATGGCGGTTACAGCCCCACACCAAAAAGCGGATATACACAAAATATCTAGGTCTATCGTAGACATTTGTAATCATTTAATGGTCGTGGTGCGTTCGATGATGCAAGAACTGCATCCGTTGGTACTCACTGAGCTAGGTTTAAAAGCTACCTTAGATGATTTAGTCCAGCATTGGTCAGAACGTAATCCCGCCCTTGAATTAACAATTGACTGTGATGAACAGGTCGATAGCATCGACAAAAGTATCGCCATTCAAGTCTTTAGAGTGATACAGGAATGTTTAACAAATGTAGTCCGACATGCTAATGCACAACAGGTCAGTATTACTTTAACTTTAACTTTAGCTTTATCCGATACCACTAAAGCAGCGTTGTTGCTAAAAGTCCAAGATGATGGTCAAGGTTGTGATTTAAAAACCATCCCACGCGGCTTTGGTCTGTTAGGCATGAAAGAGCGTATTAAATCTTTAAATGGGGAGATTGTTTTTGCTTCACACATTGGTCAAGGGATGACCATCTCTGTTGAAATTCCACTGACATGACTGAAAAAATACGACTTATCCTGGTCGATGACCACGCCATTGTAAGAGCCGGCTTTAAAATGTTATTGGCTACCAGTGACACTATTGAAGTGATTGCTGAAGCCGAGCGTGGTGAAACGGCTATTCAACTGTATCAGGAACTCAAACCCGACTTGCTCATTATGGATCTTTCGATGCCGGGCTTAGGCGGTTTAGAAACCATACACCGGATTATGCAACGAGACAGTGAAGCGTGTATTTTAGTGTTTAGCGTGCATCATGAATCCGTTTACATCAACCGCGCCTTAACGGCTGGCGCTAAAGGCTATATCACTAAAAACAGTGCACCAGAACTTCTACTAGAAGCGATTAATAGTCTCATGCAGGGTGAGAACTACGTGGAGAAAGGCCTTCTCAAAACCACCCACTTAGTCAAAACAACCCAGAATTATCAGTCCATCATTGATCAATTCTCACAACGGGAGTTCGACATATTCAGACTATTAACTCAAGATATGACCGTACATAAAATTGCCGATGAATTATGTCTAGGTTATAAAACGGTTGCTAATTACGTGACTCAGATTAAAAAGAAACTATCGGCTGATTCGCTTATAGAGTTGGTTCGCATTGCAGAGGCATGTGGAATCAATAAGACTTAATTGCCCAATTAACCCAACACCCAGCATAATGATAGTTACGGTTTTATACATAAACTTGGCTAAGCTTATAACTTAATCTGTTATAATTCGGCAATTTTCAAAGCTGTCTAATGCTTTAAAAGCATTGAATGCCACAGCACTAATGCAATAACGCCTTAACAACTTCACACTCAGTTAAAACACCGTGGATTTAAAACATATCAGAAACTTTTCCATTATCGCACATATTGATCATGGTAAATCAACCTTAGCAGACCGTTTTATCCAAATCTGTGGCGGCTTAAGTGCCCGTGAAATGTCCGCACAAGTCCTTGATACCATGGACATTGAGAAAGAGCGAGGCATTACGATTAAAGCACAAAGTGTAACGCTTGATTTTAAAGCCCAGGATGGCGAAACCTATCAGCTCAACTTTATTGATACACCCGGGCATGTTGATTTTTCTTATGAAGTCTCACGCTCGTTAGCCGCATGCGAAGGTGCGTTATTGGTGGTTGACGCGGCTCAAGGCGTTGAAGCACAAAGTGTTGCAAACTGCTATACCGCCATAGAACAAGGCTTGGAAGTCGTGCCCGTTCTTAACAAAATAGATTTACCGTCTGCCGAACCTGAACGGGTCCTGGCAGAAATTGAAGAAGTGATTGGTATTCCTGCCGATGAAGCCTTACGAATTAGTGCCAAAACGGGCTTGGGTGTACAAGATGTGCTTGAACAGCTTGTGCTTAAAGTGCCCCACCCTGTGGGTGATATTAATGGCCCACTACAAGCTTTAATCATTGACTCCTGGTTTGATAGCTACTTGGGTGTGGTCTCTTTAGTTAGAATTATGCACGGTAGCATACGCAGAAAACAAAAGATCACCATCATGTCTACCGGCAAATCGTTTATTGCTGAGAAGGTCGGTGTGTTTACCCCTAAACGCCTGGAAAAAGACCTTTTAAATACCGGTGAAGTGGGTTACGTTGTCGCGGGTATTAAGGATATTTTTGGGGCACCCGTGGGCGATACTATTACCTGGACGGATAATCCTGCCAGCGAACAACTGACCGGATTTCAACGGGTACAACCGCGCGTTTTTGCCGGCTTGTATCCAGTCAGTTCTGATAACTACGAAGACCTGCGTGAAGCACTGAATAAATTAAACCTGAATGATGCCGCCTTGCAATTTGAACCAGAAACCTCTCAAGCCTTAGGCTTCGGTTTTCGTTGCGGCTTTTTAGGCATGTTGCACATGGAGATTGTACAAGAACGACTGGAAAGAGAATATGATGTTGATTTAATCACCACAGCCCCTACTGTTATATACGAAGTCGTGACTCAAACGGGTGACATTATCATGGTCGATAACCCGGCAAAATTGCCTGATGGCGGTATTGTTAAAGAAATAAGGGAACCTATCATTCGTGCGAACATCTTAGTGCCTCAGGCGTATCTTGGCGGTGTTATTACACTGTGTATAGAAAAACGCGGTGTACAAAAAGATATGCAATACGTAGGTAGCCAAGTCTCTCTGCATTACGAAATGCCGCTAAGCGAAGTGGTCTTAGACTTCTTTGATCGCTTAAAATCGGTGAGTCGTGGCTTTGCTTCCTTTGATTATGAGTTTTTACGCTTTCAACAGGCTGACCTAATTAAACTGGATGTATTAATTAACGCGGAAAAAGTGGATGCTTTATCTATTATCGTACACCGTGATTTAAGTAATAACCGGGGTCGGGATTTAGTTGAAAAGATGAAGGATCTTATCCCAAGACAAATGTATGAAGTCGCTATCCAAGCTGCGATTGGCTCTAAAATTATTGCCCGCTCTACGGTTAAAGCCATGCGGAAAAATGTTATCGCTAAATGCTACGGTGGCGACATTAGCCGTAAGAAGAAGTTATTAGAGAAACAAAAAGCCGGTAAGAAACGTATGAAACAAGTGGGTAATATAGAAATACCCCAAGAAGCGTTTTTAGCCGTTTTACAACTGAACAAAGAATAATACACCTACCCTTAAGCATCAGGGCAACCCTAAGGCTTTGCCCCACTACACCTATATGAACTTTATGGACATTGATTTTTCATTTTATCTTTTTCTAGCGACGATAGTAACTGGCATCATTTGGGGTAGTTACTTATTATTTCTTAAATCACAGGGAAAACCCTTTGATGAGGAAAACGAACCCGTGATAGTGGAATATGCGCGTTCCTTCTTCCCGGTTGTATTCATTGTACTGCTATTACGCTCCTTTATTGCTGAACCGTTCCGTATTCCTTCTGGCTCAATGATGCCTACGTTATTGGTCGGGGATTTTATCCTGGTCAATAAATTTACTTATGGTGTTCGCTTACCCGTTATCAATAAAAAGATTATTGATTTCAATGAACCTAAACGGGGCGATATAGTAGTATTTCGTTACCCTAAAGATCCTTCGGTCGATTATATTAAACGGGTTATCGGCTTGCCAGGTGACAAAGTCGTTTATAGCAATAAGAAACTGACAGTTAATGATGTCCCTGTTAAACAAGTCTCCATAGGTACCTATCAGGGTGTCGGTCAAGGCGAAGACATGACCGGTGCTGAACATCTATCAGAAGATTTGACCGGTGTGGAACATAGCATTTTAATTAGAAAGGGTACGCCATCGATTGAATTTGTTTATGTGGTACCCGAAGGACATTATTTTGCTATGGGCGATAATCGTGACAATAGTAACGATAGTCGTTACTGGGGGTCTGTCCCTGAAGCTAATTTAGTGGGTAAAGCGTTTTTTATATGGATGAATTGGGATTTGGAAAACAAAGGCATAGGCTTTAGTCGTATCGGCACCTTATTAAAATAACTAAACCATTCCTTCAGGTAGGGCAGGATGTCTATGTCACTGTAAGTTTTTCTTCAGCAACAATTCAAACTGCTCAATGGGTATTGGCTTACCAAACAAATAACCCTGATAGAACTGACACCCTTTTTTCTCTAAAAAAATACGTTGGGCTTCTGTTTCTACGCCCTCGGCGATAACCTGTATATTGAGTTTGTTAGCCATGGCTATGACAGTTTCCACAATAATAGCGTCATCAAGATCAATAGAAATATCGCGGACGAAACTTTGATCAATCTTAAGTTGATCAAGTGGCAGTTTCTTTAGGCTGGACAAGGACGAATAACCAGTACCAAAGTCATCTATCGAAAAATGTACGCCCAATTTTCGAAGCGCATTCATTTTGCATATCGTGTCCTCAATATCATCAATAACCAAACTTTCGGTGAGTTCCAGTTTAAGCATTTTTGGATTAATGCCGTCAAGATTTAGAATATCACAGACTTTCTCGACAAAATCAATCTGATGAAATTGACGGGCGCTGACATTAACGGCCAATTGTAAGAAGCGGGTATGCTCATGATCTTCCCAGCTTTTAAGTTGAGAACAAGCGGCTTTTAGCACCCATTCACCGATGGGTAATATTAAGCGGGTTTCTTCAGCAAAGGGGATAAATTCAACGGGAGAAATGAGGCCGCGCTCTGGATGCAGCCAGCGAATCAGTACTTCTGCACCGATGATCTGACCGCTCTGATTAACTTGCGGTTGATAATAAATTGTAAATTGCTGCTCCTTCATAGCTAGCCGTAAGTCTCCTTCCAATACAGCGCGGGCATTGATGGACGATTGCATTTTGGGATCAAAAAAACGCAGCGCATTACGCCCTGAACTCTTGGCTTGGTACATGGCAATATCAGCCTGCTTTAACAGTTCTTCGTTGGACTGTTCATGACCCGTAAATAAAGTGACGCCGATACTGGGTGTACTATGATAATCATGAGAACCAAGCCAGTAGGGCTGATTCAGAAAAGCCAATATCTTATGACCAATAATTTCAGTTTGTGCCACTGTCTCGTAAGTATAGCTGCTCAGATTTTCCAGCATCACCACAAACTCATCGCCACCGAGACGCGCAACGGTATCACCTTTCCGCACGCAAGATTCAAGACGCTGAGCAATCTGTTGAAGTAATAAATCCCCCATATCATGACCTAGGGTATCATTGAGCATTTTGAAATTGTCTAGGTCAATAAAAAGTAACGCACCCTGTCGACCGTTATGATGACTTAACACTAAGGCCTGTGTTAATCGATCCTGAAGTAACCGCCTGTTAGGTAGTCCTGTTAGTGAATCATAAAAGGCCAGACGTTCAATTTTATCTAACGCCTCCTTGCGTAGAGTGATGTCGGTGAGTGTGGCAACATAATTAGATATAACACCATTTGGGTCTTTTACAGAGGTAATGGTGAGATGCTCTAAAAAAACCTCTCCATTCTTACGTCGGTTCCAGATTTCACCTTCCCAGGCTCCCGTTGTATTAATGCTTTTCCACATGGCGGCATAGAAGCTTGCCTTCTGTTTACCTGATTGCAGTACCCGAGGCGTCTTACCGACAACGTCTTCTGCCAGATAACCTGTAATAGTCGTAAAGGCACTATTAACACGGAGAATAGTCATGTTGGCGTCTGTAACGAGTATCCCCTCCTGAGATTCAAAGGCAGTAGCCGCGATGCGTAACTCGATTTCATTCTGTTTACGCAAGGTAATATCACGAGCTGCTGCAAACACTCCACGGACATTGTTATTATCGTCATGGTACACACTGAAATTATAGAGTACGTCACTAATCTTGCCAGAGATGTGTCGGATAGCTAGCGGATAATCAGTTACAAAGCCATCCGCGAATACCTGTTGATAGCCTTTTCTGGCGTTTTCAGGATCAGTAAAATAATCTGTAAAGTCGCTACCTATTAAATGATGTCTATTCAAGCCGGTCACATTTTCAGTGGCAATGTTTACATCAGTAATCTTGCCTTCTGGACTAATCATTACCAAAGGATCAAGGCTGGCTTCAATAAGATTTCGAGTGTATAGGGACACATTGCGTAGATTATTTTCGCTGATTTTTAATTCGCGTGTCATTAACTCGGCTAATTTTCGTGAGCGTAACCACCCATAAGATAAGAGTGTCACTAGCAGGGTAAGTAATAACGTTGACAATATGCCCGCTTGTCGTATCACCATCGCACGGGTGGTGTCAATCCTAGCTTCGAATATGGGTAAAGAGTGCAGGGTGATCGTCCAGAAATGATCGGCGAATTCAATTTTCTTGGAAAATTGATATTGCGCAGTATCGTTTGAGTGCGGAGTAGTGCCATTTTCAATATGGGTCATTAACGTATCGTGGGTGGATGCGTCACCATCGTATATTTCAAGATCAAAGTTCTGGTTCTGTTCTCCCAAAATACCGTGCATCAGGTCATCTATTCGGAAGGGTGCATAAACCCAGCCGATAATGTTAGACCTGCGTTCTTCTAGGGTGTTATGAGGACGGTCATTACGGTACACGGGTACAAACATTAAAAAACCAGCCTGTACGTGTTCATCGGTTTCCTGTAATAGTCTAACTTTACCGGACATAGTGGTTTTATCCAGATCACGTGCGCGTGCCAACGCTTGATGACGCACGGATTCTGAATACATATCATAACCAAAAGCTCTTAAGTTACGGTCTGTGAACGGTTCCAGATAGACGATCGAGGTGTAAATGTCACGCTCACCTTCTGGATGTATGGTGTAGTTTGGGTAACCTTCTTTTCGGACGGTTTGAATGTGTTTGGTTTTTTCCGCTGGTTGAATAATAAGCGCAAAACCTACCCATTGAATCCCGGGGAAGTGATTCTCTATCTTCAGATTTTTTATATAGTTCCGAAACTCTGCCCGGCTAACCTCTTTCGACGCAGTAAACAGACTTTTGGTGCCCAGCAAAACCTGCTCATAGTCGGCTAGCCGCTGCTCAATCCGAAGTATGATCTCCCGGGTCTGATAATCGAAGTTATTTTGTTGGCTTTGGCGTGCGGCATTAAATGCTTGCCATTGTAAAAAATAGGTAACGGAGAATCCCGTCAGTAGTAGCAGCAGTGGAAGTAACAGTTTACTGATATACAGTTTGATCATCGGCGTATTGAATGTGATGGGTTGTACTTTCTATGGCTGATTATCACCACTATTCATGGCTGGATATGATAAAGCTTTTTTGGTAAAGCATCAAATTCATGATTTGCCCAGGCTGCTAAAGTTGGCCACGAGGAAATGGCTTATTGACTAGGCAACCGATTTTAAGAGTAAGTCTTTAAAGCACTTTAATTCCGAATAATGTAACAGGTGGACTCCGGTTGAATCGGCTAGTTGTTTGGCTGAAGCGGTATAACGTGCGTTAGATATTACCGCCGCAATATCCGCCCGGATGTATTGTTTACCGGCAATAATCTCCTGTACCGCTTTATTACCAACCGGGTTTGAGTATTTCTTACATTGAAAAGCCACCTGTATGTCTTTATATTGAGCAATAATATCAATACCTTGATCACTAGAGGCTTGGGTGACTTTTGCTTTCCAGCCATTGGCTTTTAAAATGTCGGCACAATAATGCTCAAAGTCAATAGGAGACAGTTGCTCTACGTTGATGTTTTTATAGTCGGAATTGGTGTTCTTTTGCTCATAAGCTTTTACTGCACGGGTAATCCGTTCTTTAGTATCATTAAATCGACCTTCTTGTATTAAGTGATTTTTTACCTCAGTCTTTTTACACAGTACCTGTTTAATAAAATAGCCGACGGCGGCGTCCCATTGATCATAGAAAATATTACCGTATTCATCCTGTCTTACCGTTTGTCTATATTTCAGGGCGAGTGCTTTAACATGCTGGTTGATTAAGCCTTCTATTTGTTTATTTAACCGCTGTATTTTTCTAGTGGATTTAAATGCTTTTCGCGCCTTGTTTAATATTCTTATCAAATAAGCCAGAAATAATATAAGGATTAGGCCACTGCTGATGGTCTCTCTGGACATGGAGAGGTGATTCTTCAGGTTTAAAAGCTGATCGGTTTGAGCAGGGAAGGTTTCTGAGACAAAAGACCATAAAGAGTCCTGAAGGTTAAAATCGGAGTCTCCCGTCGGCTTCGTCGTTGTATGCGTAGTCAATGCCGGGGTATTTTTTAATATATTCATGGCATTACGATTGCCTGCATCGGCGGCTTTTTTAAACCATTCAAGCGCTAAATCGTTATTTTGGGGTAAGCCACCCATGCCTTTCAAATAACGGTAGCCAATCGAGTACATAGCATCGCTATTTCCCTTTTCGGATAATTCGAAAAGCTGCTCCTTTGTATAATGGGTTTTATAAGTCGTCATTATCCCTGCGTTTTTAGGTTCCAGATCCACGGTATTCATGCTATTGTTCACATTCTATTCTAACTCATTATAATTATTCAACTTATTGTGTAATATTAGCATTAACTTGTGGTTAATGACTGATGCGTTCATAATTTGCCCATACTAACGAGTATTTAACCGATAAAGATGACTCAATGAAGCGATTGTTTCCTATTGCCTGGATCGTGTTGATAATGACGATGTCACTTTTTGTCTGGTTTAGGCCAATGTCGGTTAATACGCTGAATTATCTGATTTGGAAGACCTCAACCTCAACACAGGTTAAAACGGGTAATATCGAATATCAAGGGGCAAAAATACATTATGTATCTTATGGGCAAGGTGAGCCGGTATTATTGCTTCATGGTGGTTTGAGTAACAAGCTCAGTTGGTTTTCTCAAATCCCCTGGCTAGTTTCGTCTGGTCGACGCGTTATTCTGATTGACACCCGAGGTCATGGTTATTCAACCAAGGGGCATTCAAAACTGAGTTACCAGATTTTTGCTGAGGATACGCTGCAAGTGCTGGATAAACTGGGTATTCAGCGTACTGATGTGGTGGGTTGGAGTGATGGCGGTATTATTGCTTTATTACTGGGCTTAGAGGCACCGCAACGGATCGGTAAAATTATCGCGATTAGTGCTAATTTTCATCCTTCTGGTGTGCTTCCTGAAACGGATAGCACACCGTCAGTGGCTGAGCATTTCTTATTAAAACCAGTCACTGACTGGGTGCGCGGGATATGGTCAGGAGCCGGTGAACAACACCCCTCACTGGAGGCAGAGATAAAGACCTTATGGCACACGGAACCTCAACTGGGACAGGCTGATTTACAGGCTATCACTGCGCCGACACTGGTGGTGGTGGGCGAAAATGACATTATTGACTTGAAGCATTCAAATGAGTTGGCTCGACTATTAGCCAACGGTCGTATTGAAGTTATTACCGGTGCCGGTCATGCGGCGCCTCTGACCCATGCTCAACAAATCAATCAATTGATCGCCTCGTTCCTTGGGATTTATTAAAGCATTATTCTTTTACGATAAGAACTATCATGAAAACAAAAAAACGTTTGTTGATATTAACAGGTTTGTTATTCGTCGTTACGGTATTAAGTATTTGGACGATAAATCATATTGACCCTCCTCTGGTGAATAAAACGATTCAGTCTGATGTTTTTGGGGCTATAGAGAGGACTCAACCTGCCTGGGGTAATCCGAAAGGTTCAATCCTGGCCTTTGTTGACAGCAAACAAATTTCTACCGTTGAGCTGAGTCAGAAATTGGCTGCTAAAGGTGTGATTGCAGAGGTAATTGATGCCGGACGTTTTATTAATAGTTTTGACTCTGGAACTGAACACTGTTTAGAGGCAAAGCAAGTGTCTAAATCTTTAGAGACGCTATTAAAAGACTTGCCCGTACCTAACGGTAAGCCGCCAATTATTGCCGGTATTGCGGAAGGCGCTTTGATTCCGTTTTTAAATGCGCAGGTTTTAACCGAACAAAGACTGAGTAATCTTTCTATTGGTTTTTCAGTTGCTCTGCCAGATAAGCTTGTTTTATGTCCGCCGTTGTCTACTCAGTATCAGCAGAATCAACAAAGTTTAGTGTCTTCCCCCAAGTTAAACAGCAACTGGCGTTCTGTCTGGGCGGATCAGCCTGAGGCAAAGACCGGGGTTTTTATTAAGGCTTTAGGTGAGGTCGATGTTCGTATTGCAGCTTACGATACCCCACTTGAAACTTTACTGATTGATGAGTTAAATACCAGTATGGGGCTAACGAATACAGAGGCGCCACCAATGCCCGTCGTTGAAATGAAAACCAGTCAACCGAGTCATAATGTGACCCTGTTTTATTCGGGTGATGGCGGCTGGCGGGACTTGGATAGAACGGTGGCCGATGAGATGGTCAAGCTGAATTATCCGGTGGTAGGCGTGGATGTATTGCGTTATTTTTGGGAGCATAAAACCCCAGAACAGGCCGCAGCCGACTTATCAGCTACGATGGCTTATTATCGAAAACACTGGCAGGTAGGCACTTTTGTTTTAACAGGGTATTCCTTTGGCGCAGATATTTTGCCGGCGTTATATAATCGCCTGCCTCAAAACGATAAGGACAGTGTTGCACTGTTAGTATTACTGGCTTTAGCTGAAAGTGCGGATTTTGAGATTCATGTTTCGGGTTGGCTGGGTCACAGTTCAGGTGAATTGCCTTTAGCACCTGAATTGGCGAAGATTGCCAAGAGTAAGTTACTATGTGTTTATGGGCGAGATGAAAAAGCCGAAACAGCTTGTAATAATCTGTTAAATACTGAGGCCAACATAGTGGAGTTACCGGGTGGTCATCATTTTGATCAGGATTATCCTAAGTTAACCCGACAAATTCTGGATGTCTATCAGCAACATCATATCAATTAACGTAAACTTTTTATAAGCTGATCAATCAATTATAATTATGACTCGTGAAATGTTAAGTCGCTCATTACAAAAAATAACGCATTGGCTGCCGGTCATTTTGTTTGTCTGCGCACTCTATATTGTGCATAAGCAAATTAAAGCCCATGATTTGAGCGATATTCTGTCCAGACTAGAAGCCATGCCGTTCAGGATTGTTATCGCCTCAATTGTCTTGACGGTTATAAATTATGTTGTGTTGGCTGCCTATGACTGGTTGGCTTTACGTTATACCGGTCATGGACATATCCCGGTTCCCAAGATGATGGCCGCCGCGTTATTGAGTTATGCGATTAGTAATAACACTGGACATGCCTGGGCTGCAGGTGGCTCTATTCGTTATCGGTTTTATTCTAAATGGGGGGTGCCCGGTTGGGATATTTTAAAGATTTCTCTGTTTCAAACTATCACCTATCTATTGGGTGCATTGAGTTTAGGCTTAATCGGTAGTTTAGTGTTGCCGCATTATTTATCGCGTACTGTTCAAGTCCCTCATGCGATTCACTGGGTCAGTCTGGTTTGTTTGGGTTCTTTAGTATTTTATTGGGGAGCCGTTGGCTTGTGGCGTAAACCATTATTGCTTAAAGGCTTTGAGGTATCTTTGCCTTCACTTACGATGGCGTTCTGGCAAACAATCGTGTCCAGTATAGACGTCATCTTGTCATCCCTGGTTTTGTGGGTGCTTTTGCTCGGTAAGATCGATATTGATTTCGGGGCGTTTGTGGTTGTGTTTGTCGTAGCGCAGGTGGTCGGCGTTTTAAGTCAGGTGCCGGGGGGTATAGGCGTCTTTGAAAGCGCTTTTCTTTGGTTAATGTCAGATATAGAAGCCACTGATCAACATCTGGTATTGATTGGTGCCTTGTTATTATACCGGGTCATTTACTATTTCATGCCATTACTGATAGCGGGTATCAGTTTGTTGGGCTATGAAATATACAGCCGTCGAGAATTATTAACTGCCAGTAGTCATGCGGTATATCATGTCTTACTCGCTTTTGTGCCTCAGTTGTATTCACTTTTATTGTTTTTGGCTGGGGCTTTGTTATTGATTTCAGGCTCTATTCCAGCTAACTCAGAAATTCTGGAGTCCTTAAGAGATGTTGTGCCATTGCCCATTGTTGAGCTATCTCATTTAAGCGGTAGTTTAGCGGGTATTTTGTTGTTGTTTTTGGCTCGGGGTATTTTGCTTAGAATTGATGCGGCCTGGTTTGGCAGCGTAGGCTTGCTCATCGTGGGTATTGTTGCTTCTTTGCTTAAAGGTTTCGATTGGCATGAGGCGTTAGTGTTATCAGTTATTTTGCTCTTAATGTTACCTGCTCGCGGTTATTTTCAACGGCAATCGTCATTATTACATCTGTCATTTTCCAGGACTTGGCTAGCAACGGTCACGATGGTTTTAGTGGGTTCTATATGGTTAGGCTTTTTTGCCTATCGTGATGTCGAGTTCTCACGGGATTTGTGGTGGCAATTTTCTTATGATGGTAATGCACCCCGGTTTTTACGTGCGGTGTTGTTAATCAGTGTAGTGATTGTTATTTATGGTTTGTTTCATTTGCTGGGCGTTGCTCCACCACAGCCTCGTTTGAAACCCACTGAGCAGGAGCTTCTGGAAGCAAGACGCATAATCATAAACTGCCCCAGTACGGTGGGTTATTTAGCTTTACTCGGTGATAAATATCTATTCTGGAATGCGCAACGAAATGCGTTTATTATGTACGCTATCACTCATCAGTTCTGGATTGCGATGGGTGATCCGGTGGGTAAACCCGAAGCGATTGAAGAGTTGCTGTATCAGTTTTTAGAACAGGCAGACCGTCATGGTGCCAAGATTGTTTTTTATCAAGCGAGCACAGTCTGGTTACCCTCTTATCTGGATTTGGGCTTGTCATTATTTAAATTGGGTGAAGAAGCGCGTATTGATTTATCTACGTTTACTTTACAAGGGAAGCAACGTGAATCACAACGCAGTGCGCGTAATAAATTCGATAAACTGGGTTATCGTTTTGAAATATTATCGGGGGCAGATGTTGAGTTGGCAATACCAAGACTACGGCAAATTTCAGATGACTGGTTATCAAATAAGAATACCCAGGAAAAAGGCTTTTCATTGGGATTTTTTGATGATAATTATCTGTGTAGTACCGATATTGCGGTCATAAAAGATGAGTCTGGGCAGATCAAAGCCTTTGCTAATCTTTGGCAAACCCAAGGACGTGAAGAATTATCCATTGATTTGATGCGTTATCATCCAGATAGCCCAAAAGGTATTATGGATTTTTTGTTTGCTGAGCTCTTGTTGTGGGGGAGGACAGAAAATTATCACTGGTTTTCTTTAGGTATGGCACCGTTAGCGGGGTTGGAAAGTCGACCATTAGCGCCGTTATGGCATAAGGTGGGCGCGACCATTTTTAAAATGGGTGATCAGTTTTATAACTTTGAAGGGCTTTATGAATACAAGGCCAAGTTTGCGCCCGAATGGCAGGCTCTTTATTTAGCTGCACCTGCCGGGCCGTCTGTACCCGTTATTCTTATGCAAATTACCCGACTGATATCAGGTGGTTGGCAAGGTATTTTTAGTAAATGATTTATATGATAGTTTCTTATCCAATAGTGAATTAAATTATGATTAATAGACGACATTTTATGTTTCAACTGGGTGCCGCTACTGCGGGAGTGGCGCTTGGTTTTTCTGGGTTACAACGTAGAGCTATGGCTTTTACAGTGGATAGCAGCGCGTTGCTTTCGTTGCGTGCTTCAGGCTTTGGTGAGTTGATTCCTGCTCAAACAGAAAACACCGGTGAAACTTTTCTGGCTTTACCAAAAGGCTTTAAATATAAAGTGCTGGGCAAAGCGGGCTCGCTTATGGCAGACGGTAATAAAACGCCCACCTTGCATGATGGGATGGCCTGTTTTACTGTCGGTAATGAACTCCGTTTGGTTCGTAATCATGAAGTGACTAATGGCGAAACGCCTAAACCCAATGCGGCGATTGGTGTTAACCCTTATGATGAAACAGCAGGCGGTGGAACAACAACTTTGGTCATTAATCCTGATACCCTTGAGGTTGTTAGAGATTTTGTCAGCCTAAGTGGCACGCTGGTTAATTGTGCGGGTGGGAGAACCCCTTGGGGAAGCTGGATTTCCTGTGAAGAAACAACCCTGGGTCAGGGGATTCGTCAGCCCAGTGCCACTAAACAGACCGGTGGATATCCCAAGTCACATGGCTATTGTTTTGAAGTTTCTGCTTCAGCAAATGCCCCCGTAGACGCAGTACCGCTTAAAGCAATGGGACGCTTTAGGCATGAAGCGATAGCCTGTGATAAGCAGAATGGGATTATCTATCTGACCGAAGATGCAACAACGGCGGGGTTTTACCGGTTTTTACCCAAAAGCAAGCAACAATTGGCTAAGGGCGGCACTTTACAGATGTTAAAGATAAAAGGCAAAGGCGCTTTTGATACGCGCAAGGGCTTAAAAGTCGGTCAACGCTTTGAAACCACCTGGGTAACCATTAATGACCCTGATCCTATTGCCGCTGATCTGGATGAAAATGCGGTTTATAAACAAGGTCTGGCGCAAGGTGGAGCCACTTTTGCACGTCTCGAAGGGGCTTATGCCGACAAGCACGGGCGGATTTATTTTGTCTCGACCAGTGGTGGTGATAATCAGGGTGGGCAAATCTGGCGCTATGAGCGTAAAGGTAAGATGAGTGGCTTTGTGACCTTGGTGTTTGAATCGCCGAGCCGGGAGGTTCTGGATATGCCGGATAATATCTGTTTAAAACCGAATAGTGATTTGCTCTTTATCTGTGAAGATAGTGATTATGCAAGTGCGGGTGGTACTCCAGATAACTATATCCGTATTCTTGCGCCCAATGGGAAAATAGCCGATTTCGCTAAGAATGTAACGAAAGGCTTAGAAGCTACTGAGTTTGCAGGTTCGACCTTCTCGGAGGATGGCAAGGTGTTATTCGTTAATTTACAATCAGTCGGTGCCACTTTTGCCATCTGGGGGGGTTGGGATAGTTTTAATGCACAATAGGCAATGCTAGCTAAAGGCAGGAAATGATTGATTAAGGTTAGGTGCAATGGTTAGTTTTAATAAGTCTGTTTTGTAAATGGCGTCTCAACAAATCCAGGGTTAATAACGCTGCCTGATTTTGTTTCCGCTTCATCGAGCCTACGACCTCATGATGAGTTTCATAAAACATTTCTCCGGTCAACAAAACACTTAACACGCCAAGCGATTGATTCTTGTCTCTTAAAGCCGCCTGCCCACCACTATAAAGTTGCACTAGCACCATTGTGACTCGGGGTTTTTCTTGAACTTCTCTCGCCAGGCGTTTTGCTGTATCCAGTAATTCTGTCGGGTTTAATGCTTGTGTAGACTGTACCAAGGCTTGTTCATAACTCGCCTTGACCAACCAATCATAACCTACACATTTTGCGGCTAGTAGTCCATGACTAACCGTTTCCACCACTGCCAGCGTTTGATTCTTTGCAGTCATCAGTTTATCCACTTCAAACGCTAAATCATCAGTGACTTCACCTAAGCCATCAATGGCAAAGACATAATCACCTAGGGACTGAGAAAATTCAGAGACCAAAGCGGTAAGGGCTACTCTAGGATAATCAAACGGGAATAATAATTTAGTTTGCACATCTTCAGTACCCGCCCTAAAACCTAATTCCACGTCCACAGGTATTTGAATATTCTTAATGAGTTCCTGAATAGCCGACTCACCCAGCCCTATGGTTTTTAGCGTGACTAACTGCGGTGGTTGTAAAGTAAACCTCGTCAGTAGATCCGGTTTAACGTAATCTAAAAATAAGGGCTTCATTTCTGAAGGTACACCGGGTAAAAAGACAAACCAGCAGCGTTGGTGTTTTAAGGAAAAGCCGGGGGCTGTTCCCCAGGCGTTATCAATCCGTATTGCTGTTTGGGGTAATAGAGCCTGTTTTCTATTAACCTCAGGCATGACTCGGTTTCTACGCACAAAGAAGGCTTTGATTTGTTCAAAGGCAATCGCATCAAACTCCAAGGGTCTATTAAAGGCTTGGGCTACTGCTTCGGCGGTTAAGTCGTCAGACGTAGGGCCTAGCCCCCCCGTGCAGATACAGCAATCCGCCCGTTCTGAAATATCCAGTAATAAGTTAATTAGATCGGTTAATTTGTCGCCGACTGCGGTATGCCGGGTGACCGTAAAGCCGCAATGAATGGCTTCTTGGGATAACCAGGCGGCATTGGTGTCTACCGTTTGACCGGTAACAATCTCTTCGCCCTGGGAGAAAATTTCAAGTGTTGGATTCATTTTACAAACTCATGAATAAGGTAGTGGTGCCAATACGGTAGGGTTAATAAGCTTAAGGCGGTGGTCACAGTGACGGTCATGGCATACAAAGAACTATCCAATCGGTAGCGATCACAAAAAACCACCCCCAAGACCATACTGGGCATGGCTAAATCTAATACACTGGCAGCTTTATAGCTCCCATCCATGGGGAGGTGTGAGACTAGCATAATGGCAAAAAATGGCATTATGAATAGCTTAATTAGCACGATGGGGAGTACATAAGGGATATTTCGAACAGTAACAGCTCGCCAGCTCAAGGCTAATCCTAAAGAAAACAGCATTAAGGGGACAACAGCAGCCGATAGTTTTTGTAATACACCTGTTAGCCAGAATGGAGGTGTTTGTCCGGTAAGATTTAAAAGCACGGCGGTGGCAGCCGCCCAAAAAGGTGGGGCATTAAGAAAAGAGAGCGGCGATTGATGTCCATCACTAAACCCCTCGCCGTAATGTCGTGCTACCATAATACCCAAGGTAAAGACAATCGGTGCCGCAGAAAATAAGTCTATCTGAATAGCTACTGAGCGTGCCCAGTGTCCAAAAGTTTGTTCCAGGACGGGTAATCCCAAATAAGTCACATTGGGTACGGCGGCTAATATAATGGCACCCAAGCGTTTATTTTCGAGCCTAAACAAGTGCCCAACGAGCCATGTAGCCAGCATACCTAGCAGGATGGTACTAAAGCCCAAAAGCATAAAATTAAACGCCCGCTTACCTAACTCTGATGTCCATAAAACCTCCAGAACCATCGCGGGTAATAAAAGATAATAAACAAAAGAAGTCAGTACATGACGTGTGTATTCGGCGCTCAGTCCACCGGGTTTAAAGATTCTCCAGCCTATTCCGCAAGCCATAAGCAGCGACATTTGAATTAAAGTTGAGTGCATAAGCCTAGTATTTTGTTGGTTTAATAATATTAATATTCACAGTCAAAGTCATTTCCAGTAATATAT
>Ga0118677_10007035_pt1 | contig 18791 bp, 17 predicted proteins | sample AliMusrvi5mmetaG_FD_86154 | JGI IMG/M metagenome (GOLD analysis project Ga0118677, IMG submission 86154) | reverse complement strand
GAGCGCAGCCGAAGCCGCGAAGTATAAGCTGGAAGGTGCGCCGTTGATCGGGAATTCGCGGGCTAAATCAACTACGCGCGATGGCCAAAGCGGATTTGAACTTTCCTCGGGGAGCTATGTATTCGAGGTTAATATTCATTATCTGATCATGACAAATTCCACAGCGGGGGCAAGTTCTTTAAAATCCGCCAGTTCAACTGCACCCTTGTCAACCAAAGCGGTTGTTTTGCTGTCAATCGGCAGCTTTGCCAAAACGGGGACACCAAGCTCTGCGGCTATATCATCGATTTTGCTTTTGCCGAACACCTCAATTTTTTTACCGCAGTCCGGGCAGAGAAGATAACTCATGTTTTCAATAATGCCCAAAACCGGAATGTTCATCATTTTCGCCATATTGTACGCTTTTTTGACGATCATGTTCACAAGGTCCTGCGGGGTGGTAACAATAATTATCCCGTTAACCGGCAGGCTTTGAAAAACAGTAAGCGAAACATCACCCGTACCGGGCGGCATATCAACAAACATGCAGTCCACCTCGCCCCAGGCGACGTCCTTCCAGAACTGCTGAATAACGCCCGAAATAACGGGACCCCTCCAAACCACGGGCGCGTCCTCGGTTTCAAGCAGGAGGTTGACAGACATAACCTTTATGCCGGTTTTGGTTTCGCTCGGCAGCAGACCCATCTCGCTTGACGCGCCGCCGCGTTTTAAACCGAACGATTTCGGGATGGACGGGCCGGTAACGTCCGCGTCAAGGATTGCGCAGGCAAAGCCGTTTGTCTGCATAGCGCAGGCAAGCAGCGAGGTAACAAGGGATTTGCCCACCCCGCCTTTTCCGCTGACAATGCCGATCACTTTTTTAATTTCGCTGAATTCACCGCTCGGAATATGCAAATCTCTTTCCTTGCATTCCGATGAGCACTCGGCGCATTTGCCCGAACAGGACTCCGGTTTTTCTGATTTGCTCATTTTTTCTCCTTACACACAATAAAATTACGCGTTGCTAAATCTTGTCTGCCGCCCATTGAATGATATAAATTATAGCATAAATAACCGGAATATGCACGATATAGACAAGCAGGGCGTTTTTGCCGAACCAGCTGAAAAATTTTATGCGGTTTTGATATGCCCATTCCGGCACCTTGCCCGCTTTGACATAAACGCCGAAAAAGGTGCCAGTGAGGAAAACAAATATTTTGGGGAAAATGGGGAAATAGTCCGCGGATGTAAAGGTGCTGTTGTAAATACCCAGCGGGAAAAGATACGGCAGTTTATAAAGCGGCGCGGGGATAATAAGCTTGAAATCCGGCGCGATGCCGAGATAGCCGTCGCCTATATGTGCGGTGAGGATATAAAGCACGATGCAGATGACGATTCCCCACGCAGGATTTATGCGATTCAGAGCAGGCCGGATCAGCGCGAAAATCAGCATTGAAACGGAGAGAAAATGCAAAATTCCGAAGTAATCGCCTAACCCCGGGAGCCCAACCTTTGGCAGAACAACGGCTGTTACAAGTGTTATCGCCAGCGCGACGGCAAGCAGCTTTGCGCCTCTCAGCGCGTTGCTGTGCGAAAGCCGGGAGGAAATACCGGAAATGACAATAAAGATACCCGCAAAAAAGGGTTCTGCAGGCATAAAGAAGTTTAAAAGCCAGCTTCCGGCCGAAAACTTAAACACTTCGCTTAAAAGGAAAAAAGCGTGGTACAGAATCATGCACAGTACCACGAAGCCTCTCATTTCATCCAAAACCCCGATTCTGCGCTGTGAGATTTTTTCGGGGTTCTTTTTTGCTCGTTTCATGCCAGTTTCACGCCCTTTCAAACCGGGTTAAGGTACAGCGACATTTTACCACACCTTTAAGGAATTGCAACACTTGCAGGCAAAGTCTATTCCGCTTTATCCTTACTTGACAATACAATTCCCGCGGGGCTATAATTGTAGCGGAATGAATAATGAACGAATGGAGAAAAAGTAGTAGGCGATTGAAAAGAAGTGGAGAAGCATTGGAGAACGAAAAAGACGAATTAAAAAATTATTCTCCAAAACCGCAACTCCTGTTCTTATCAGCTTTTTCTCAAAGAAAGGATTGAATATATAATGAAAGATACCTATGAGAGCCCCCTGAATTCCCGCTACGCGAGCGCCGAAATGCAATATCTCTTTTCACCCGACTTTAAGTTCAGAACATGGCGAAAGCTTTGGGTTGTGCTGGCTGAAAGCGAAATGGAACTGGGGCTTGCCATAACGCCCGAACAGATTGCCGAACTGAAAGCGCATATTGACGATATAAACTATGAAACAGCCGCAGAAAGAGAAAAACTGGTCCGCCACGACGTGATGGCGCATGTTTACGCTTACGGCGAACTCTGTCCGCTGGCCAAGCCGATTATTCATCTGGGCGCGACCTCCTGCTATGTGGGGGATAACACCGATGTAATTATTATGACCGAAGCGCTGAAACTGATTTTGAAAAAGCTTGTCAACCTCATTGATGTGCTTTCGCGCTTCGCAATTCAGTATAAAGATTTGCCCTGCCTTGCTTTTACGCATTTTCAGCCGGCCCAGCCGACAACCGTGGGCAAAAGAGCTACCCTTTGGCTGATGGATTTGCTCATGGATTTACCAGCCCTCGAGTTTCAGCTTTCGCAGATGCGCCTGCTCGGCTCCAAAGGCACAACCGGTACGCAGGCCAGCTTTATGGAATTGTTTGACGGCGATGATGAAAAGGTGAAAGAACTTGACCGCAAAATAGCCGAAAAAACAGGTTTTTCATCCTGCTACCCCGTTTCGGGGCAAACCTATCCGCGCAAGCTTGATGCCCAGGTGCTGTTTGTGCTTTCCGGCATAGCGCAGTCCGCCGCGAAATTTTCGAACGACCTGCGGCTGCTCCAAAACCTGAAAGAGGTTGAGGAACCGTTTGAGAAAAATCAGATAGGCTCCTCCGCGATGGCCTATAAGAGAAACCCCATGCGCAGCGAGCGGATTGCATCACTCTCGAGGTATATTTTAATCGATACGCTCAACCCCTGCATTACCGCCGCGACCCAATGGTTTGAGCGGACGCTTGACGACTCCGCCAATAAACGCATCAGCGTCGCCGAGGCTTTCCTTGCCGCGGACGCTGTTTTGGAGCTTTACATCAACATCGCCGACGGGCTGGTGGTTTACCCGAAAATGATTGAGAAACATCTGCGCGAGGAACTGCCCTTTATGGCAACTGAAAATATCATGATGGCGGCGGTGAAGCGCGGTGGAGACCGGCAGGAGCTGCACGAAAAAATCCGCACGCATTCCATGGCAGCGGGTAAGATTATCAAAGAAGAAGGCGACAAAAATGATTTGCTCGAAAGAATAGCCGCGGACGAAGCTTTCGGCATGACATTGGAAGAACTTGAAAATCTGCTGCAGCCGTCGGATTTTGTCGGCAGAGCGCCGCAGCAGACCGCGGAATTTATAGAAAACGATGTCCGCCCGATTTTGGAAAAATATGCCGGGCTTTTGGGGCTGAAGGTAGATATTAAAGTTTGATAACCGGAGTGAGATTTTGGAAAAATTTTGGAGTCTGATAGAAAAAAACAAGCTTTACCGAAAAATTTGTGAGAACAAGTTTTTCGGCAAGCTTTTTAACCGCGAAACAATATCGTATGTGTTTTTCGGCGTGCTGACAACCGTTGTAAGCATCGGAAGCTATGCGGCGTTCCTCTGGCTGTTTAAAAAGAACGGCTGGTTTGCCGGCAATTCGCCGGGCGTGGCCGAAATGATGGTCAGGCACAAATGGCTGAAATTTATGCCGAACCTTTCGGAGTCACTTGGGATTTTTGTTGCGAACATTTTATCCTGGGTTTGCGCGGTTGCGTTCGCTTATGTGACAAACAAGCTTTTTGTTTTTGACAGCAAAAGCTGGAAGGCCGGCGTTGTTTCAAAGGAACTGTCGGCCTTTGTCGGCTCGCGTGTGTTTTCGCTCGTTGCCGAAACATTGACAATCATTATAATTGTCAGCGTTTTAAACGGGCATGAAATTTTAGCGAAGGTTGCCGGGCAGGTGCTGGTCTTGTTATTGAATTATATTTTAAGCAAGATATTTGTGTTTAAGAAGACAGATGAACCATCCCCCTGTCTTTAAACTTATACCGGGAGGGATTTAATTGAAAAACCGAATAAAAATAGGTATATCTTTATTCTTGTTGTTATTTATAATGTCAAGCTGCCAAAGTCATACTGACAATTATAACAGTGCTTTACGGTTTATAGAAGATAAAGGATATAAGGTAGTTGCTGACGGTACAAAAACGCCTGATTATATTTTAACAAAAGATGATTTAATAAAACTGCCCTATATGCAATATTGGGGTGTTCAGAAGGTGAACCCCTTAAATTATACAAACAAAACGATACAAACTTACCGGTTTATCGTCACTAATCATCCGCTTGATACGCTTATCGGAAATTCAAAAAAACAAACCATTGTATTTATAATGCTTGGTGATAACCGTGTAATAGGGGGCTATTCAATACCTGATAATAGCAGTGTCGGGTCCGTTTATTCTATAGACGGAAAGACAATTGAACAACTGACAGGAATGCAATTTATAGATTGGACCAGTCAATGGATAAAAAAGTATAGCTAATTTCAGAGACAGGGTAACGGTTCATCTGACTTGACATCTCTCCCAACCAAAGTAAACAAAACAGCCGGACGAACGCAGCATTGCATTTGCCCGGCGTTTCTGTTTAGTCTAAAAAATTGATAGGCTGAATATTTTATGATACAATAAAAGAAAAATTCAATTTAAACTCCGTTTACATTGATGCATTAAAATGAACCAGCGGAGGTGAAAAAGCATGAGTAAAATTATGATTGTGGATGACGACGCGAATATCCGGGAGTTGGTCTGCGTCTTGCTGAAAGACGGCGGATTTGATGTTTGCGAAGCGAGAGACGGGCGCGATGCTCTTCAAAATATGGCACTGCGAAACCCTGACCTTGCCATCATTGATTTAATGATGCCAACCATGGACGGTTACGAGCTGTGCCGAAAGCTGCGGCAGTATTATGAAAACCTGCCGGTGCTTATGCTGACGGCGAAGGCTGAACTGCCTGCCAAGGTAAAGGGATTTGAGGCGGGGACAGACGATTATTTAACCAAACCGTTTGAGGGAGACGAACTGCTGCTGCGCGTTCGCGCATTGCTGCGGCGGTATAAAATTGAAGCGTCGCAGACAATTCAAATCGGGCATGTCACCATCGATAAAAACAGCTATTCGGTCACATTCAACGGCGTGACCGAAGACATTCCCATGAAGGAATTTGAGCTGCTGTTTAAGTTGGCCGGGTTTCCGGGCAGAACCTTTTTGCGCGACCAATTAATTGAGGATGTGTGGGGCTATGACTTTGACGGCAACGAGCGGACGCTGGATGTGCATATCGGTCGCCTGCGCGAGCGCTTTCCTTATGAAAGCTCCGGATTCAAAATTACAACGATACGCGGGCTGGGCTACCGGCTGGAGGTGCTGACATGAAAAAAGAAAAAAAACAGCCTGACCGGAATCACAAACACAGCACGTGGAGTGTTATCTGGCGAATGGCGCTGGTTCTGTGCGTTTTATGCCTTACCTTTGCCGCGGGTTATGGCGTTACTTCCTTAATTTATCGATTCACCGGCCGCCCGGCGGAGCTTTTGGCGCATGTCTTATCCGGTATCGCCGGGATTTTGCTTCTGTTTTCGGTTATCGGCATTTCGCGGATTATTATTAGCCGTACAAAAATGCCGGACCGGCACAACAGCGCTTACAACCGCCTGCTCGAAGCGCTGCAGCAAATATCACAGGGTAATTTTGATGTGATACTGGATCCGAAAGACGCTGACAGCCATCATGAATTCGCGGAGGCTATAAACGAAATGGCCAAAAATCTGGGTTCGCTGGAAACCATGCGGCAGGATTTTATTTCGAATGTTTCCCACGAAATCCAATCGCCGCTTACTTCCATCGGCGGCTTTGCGGAGCTGCTGCAAAAGGATGGCTTGCCAATTGAAGAGCGGCGGCATTACGCGGCGGTTATCGAGGCTGAAAGCAAGCGGCTGTCCAGCTTAAGCGAAAACCTGTTAAAACTCTCCTCACTGGATAACAACAAGATTCCATTAAACAAAATAGATTTCCGGCTGGATAAACAGCTGGAAGCCGTTACCCTGACTTTAGAGCCGCAATGGTCGGCAAAAAATTTGACAGTGGAAGCCGATTTGCAAAAATGCATCCTTTGCGGCGATGAAGATTTATTGTCGCAGGTGTGGATTAATCTGCTGCACAATGCCGTCAAATTCACGCCGACCGGCGGACAGATAACCATCGCGCTGACGGGTAACGGTGGCAGAGCGGTTATCCGGATATCCGACACCGGCGCGGGGATTGAGCCTGAGGATCAAATTCATATTTTTGAGCGTTTTTATAAGACCGACAAAGCCCGGGACCGCTCTTTGGGCGGCAACGGATTGGGTTTATCGCTTGTTAAGAAGATTGTGGAGCTGCACGGCGGGAGCGTTTCGGTTAAGAGCGAGATCGGCAAAGGCACAGCCTTTGAAATTTCCCTGCCCGGTTTACACTGAGTTTAAATTCCGTTTAACCTCCGTTTACTTTGAGGCCGTATGATAAGGTCATCAAATGAAACGGAGGTTATTTTTTTATGAAATGCAACATTTTGACCATGATTAATATGGAGGGTTCCGCATGGGCGTAATTGAAGTCAACAATCTGGTAAAGCTTTATAAAGGCGCGAAAACACCGTCTGTAAACGATATCAGCTTCACCGTGAACAAAGGCGAATTCTTTGCCTTTCTCGGCCCCAACGGCGCGGGCAAAACCACGACCATTTCAATCCTGACGACAACGCTTTCCAAAACCTCGGGCGAGGTGACGATTGCCGGATTTGATGTGGAAAAACAAGCCCGGCAGGTTCGCGAAAAAGTGGGTATCATCTTTCAAAAACCAAGCCTTGACCCGCAGCTGACGGCGGAGGAAAACATCCGGTTCCACGCCTGCCTGTATGGAATGTGCAGTTACCGGCCCGCATTCAAGCTGATGCCCGCCACCTACCGCAAGAAGGTGCTGGAGCTGGCTGAGATAGTCGGCATTCAGGATGCGCTGTTCAAACCGATAAAAAAACTGTCAGGCGGCATGCAGCGCAAACTGGAAATTATCCGCAGCCTGATTCACACCCCCGAAGTGCTGTTTTTGGATGAACCGACACAAGGGCTGGACGCGGTGAGCCGCCGGAGCCTGTGGGATTACATCGACAACGTGCGCAATCAATACGGAACTACAATTTTTCTTACCACGCATTACATTGATGAGGCGGAAAATGTCGATCAGGTTTGCATCATCAACAACGGTAAAATCGCAGCCTGCTGTTCTCCGGAAGAGATGAGGCAGAGCTTTCTGCGGCAGGAACTTATTTTAGATGCCGCTGACAGGGGAGCGTTAACCGCTGAACTGGCAGGGCTGAATCTTTCCTATACGGCGAACGGGCAAGTTATCGTTCCGTATCAGGGGCAGAAAGCGCAGGAAATTATCGCAACGCTGAAAACACCGTTGACAACCCTTAAAATCCATGAGCCCTCACTGGAGGATGCCTATGTGGAATTCTTGAATAAAGCAGGAGGAAAAGCAGAATGAGCGAACTGGTATTAACACGAAAAAAATCAGCGTTTATGCGGGAAATAAACACCATTATTGCCGTTATGGCGCGGGAAATCACCGTCTTTTTTAAATCGCCCGGGGCGGCGATTACGAGCCTTGCCATGCCGATTGTGATGATGGGCATGATTGGCGGCAATCTCATGCAGAACATGGCGGGCGGACTTGGCTTTCAATTCGGGGAGTTTATGCTGGTCGGTATGATGGTCAATATGCTGTTTATGTTCACAACCATGGGCATGACATCTTTGGTGGACGACCATGAAACGGACTTTAACCAGGAGATGCTTGTATCTCCCGTTTCACGCTATTCGCTGGTTATCGGAAAAATATTCGGTTCCATGTTTGGGGCAATTGTCAGTATGGCAGGGTCACTCATCGTGGGGCTGTTCATGGATATTACCCTGCCGTTTTCAAAATTGCTGCTGATTCTTGCACTGTCGCCTTTGATGTGCCTTAGCGGCGGAGCACTGGCAATGATTGTAATCGGCCTCATCAAAAATAAAAAGACAGCCAATTTTGCTGTTATGCTGATTACCATGCCGCAGATGTTTCTTTCAGGCGCCATCATTCCCATCAAAAATTCCAGTGGTGTCTTAATGGTTTTAAGCAGAATGATGCCCATGACTTATTGCCTTGACCTTGCACGTTCGGTGGTGTATGCCGGAACGGCGGAATACAGCAGTATAGTGTTATTCAACCCGATATTGAATTTTATGGCTATCATTGCATTGACACTTGTTTGCTTAATTATCGGTACATTCTTTTTCGCCCGGTCGGAGAAAAACAGGTAAAAAATGGAGATTGCTTTTCATTTATAGTGTCTGTTAACAGTAAGAGGCTTGGGTTGAGTATAACTTGCGGAGCCGCAAAAAGCCCTTGAATTCATTATGAATTCAAGGGCTTTTGGTTAGAGTTGATTAAATGACTTCTGCAAATGCCGCGCTGTAAAAATCTTATGCCTGAAACCAAGCCAACAAATCGGTATCGGGTGATATAAGCCCCGTTGCGGTAGCAGCCGCAGTTGTTTGTTTGGTATTGCCGGCTGCCGGTTTTTGAACGCATGCGCCGATTATTGCTAATGATATTACAACAAGAAACAGGAGCAAACCGATTTTACTGAAAAGTATCTTCGTTTTTCCGCCGAGCGAGAAAGTCGACATAAAAATCATTCTCCTTTCAATTTTGCCGGGGTAAAAGTTTTTTGTTTTTCAGTAATGATGAAATTAAAAAATAAGATCATTCCCCTAAAAGTCCCGCAGGCCGCGCATTGTGTAATGAGCGGCCTGCAAGGTTAAATTTTATCAGTCCCTTAAATCCTTAAGCATGGCGGTGAAGTAGTCCATAAGCGTTGACGCATCGTGATTGCTTAAAGACAGCATTTCAGGGTAATGTCCGTTTTTAACTCCGAAAACATCGGTACCCAGCATTGGGCCAAAGGTATTCGCAAGCGGGGTCGCAACATCGTTATCCGGAATGATGTAGCCGATTTCATCATTTGTTAAACCGAAAACAATCAGCTTTCTGCCGGCAAGCGCCTGCATAGAAGGATAGTTCCAATCGGTTCCTTTCCAGGAATCTGCGGCTGTTTTCGCGCCGCCCCAGGCAATTTCGGGGGCCAATTCGCCGGGCACAAGAGCGATGGCAAGTTTTGAACCAAGTTCGCAATAACCGAGTTCCGAAACCAATAAAGCATCCTCAAGCTTGCCTGTTGTGTTGACGCAGGTGCTGTTGATAATCTGCAGTTTACAGGCAGCCATCAAAATAGGATTGTCAAAATCATAAAAGGTTTCGGCATGCGTGATATTCATGTATGGCTCAATCTTCACTTCGGTGTCGGGTTTCATAGACCGCTCAACAATTTGTTTGCCATAAGCCTGAATATAATCAAATGTGGATGAACCGGCTGGCATTGTGATATTGCCGCCCTTGGATATTTCTTCTTCAGCACCTTGATAAAAAGCGACATCGGCGCCGGCAAGCTGCTTGGCATATTTAACGATGGCATAAGGGAATTCCGAGGAAACTTCGGTGGAATTGCGGTCATACCCTGTGGGATGGATGCCCGCGTTGACAAGCCAGATTTCGTTTGCTGTTTTATCGTCCGGAACGAAACGGATTGTGTTGACATTGGGGTCAAAAACGATCGGGGTCTGTTTGTCGTTAATCATGTCGGCAATGTTCGTTGCTCTGTAGTAAAGGGTACCGGGCTTCATGGAATTGAAAGCATCCTTAACGGCTTGGGCGCCTTTGCTGAATAGACCTTCCATGAATTCAGGGTCGGTTGAGGTAACAACCGTTTTGTTGCCCAGAATATAGTTTTTGACATTCTCGCCGACGAAAGGCAGCAGGCTGACGCCAAGGCCGGAGGTATCTATGCAGTAATGCGAGTGTGTCATGGTGACATTAAGGCTGACAATATGATTCTGCGCAATAAAATCGGCCAGGCGGGCGCGCAGGATGCGGACATTTGCATTGGTGATACAAAATCCGTCAATCGAAACGAACACGGCTGTGCCGTTGCCTGAGCCGTCATTAATACAGACAGCCCGGAAGCATTGGTCGTCAAGCACTTTGGTTACGGGATGCTGGCCAAGGTAATTGTTAAAGTAACCGGCTGTGAAATACGGATGTGTTAAAACATCAGCCGGAACAATACTGACGCTTTTATAACCGACATGCCATTCTGCGTTCGGCGCGGCAGCGGTTTGGTAAGTAGTAGTCCCTTTAAGAAAGTTTGTTGAAACATAGTCTTTATAATTGACAAAATCACGCGGCGGGAAAACCTTGAGGATGGTTTTAATTAAGCCGTCCGTTAAACCGCCGACACTTTCAACAAAGAATTTATTGAGCATCAGCTTAAGGTCGTCTGTGCTGTTGACAAGCTTGAGTTGTTTGAACGGAGCGACAATGCCGTCGATAACTCTCTGAACATTGGTTGTGCTTGCCGTTTTAGCGGCAATTTTATCCGCAATCGCTTTAACGTCATCGGTTTTGGCGGTTGCAGCGGGTGAGGCGGGTGTAACAGCAGCACTTTGGGCAGCTGCAGCCGTCAATGCCTTGGCTGCGGTTGCCGGCGCGGCAGCGGCTGCAGCAGTTACATCGGATGCGGCAGCGGCAGCAGGCTTTTGCGCCGCAAGGCTGTTTTGGCTTGAAAATGAAAGGCACGTGCAGGATAAAACCATGCAAAGGGCAAGCGCCAAAGAAAGAAACCGTCTTGAATTTTTCTTCATAAAACAATCCTCCATTTTTAGATTAAAATTAAATCCTTAACAATTATACTACTTTTTAAAAACTTTTCAATTAAAATATAATAATTTTGTTTTTAAACGCCCGGTTTTATATAATTCGCCGAAATTGCATCGAAAATTAAATTTTATTTGATTTTAATGGGAAAACAGCGGGGAATGTGGTATGATAACAGCGGATGATTTGAATTATTTTAGTGTATAAGGAAATAATAATGAGTCCGATTGAAAAAATAAAAAATCAAAATAAAAACGCCATTGACTTCATCAAGTATATCGGCCCCGGTTTGCTTGTTACGGTCGGATTTATCGACCCCGGGAATTGGGCGGCAAATATCGCGGCCGGTTCGCAGTACGGCTATTCGCTGCTGTGGATGATTTCGCTTTCAACCGTCATGCTCATCGTTTTGCAGCATAACGCGGCGCATTTGGGCATAGCGACAGGCAAATGCCTTTCGGAGGCCATCACCGCGAACACCCGCCCTTGGATTAGAAACATCATCACGCCGTCCGCCATAGCGGCCTCTGTTTCCACCGCCGTTGCCGAAATCCTCGGGGGTGCCATCGCGCTGAATATGCTGTTTAAACTGCCGCTAAAAATAGGCGCTTTGCTGGTAACGGCTGTTACGCTTTGGCTGCAGTTTACAAATTCATATAAAAAGATTGAGAAAATAATTATCGGCTTTGTATCTCTTATAGGGCTGTCCTTCCTTGTGGAAATCATCATTGTTCATGTGAATTGGGGGTCAGCGGCGCAGAATTGGTTTGTTCCGTCATATCCGGCGGGGTCGATGACGGTTATTATGAGCGTACTTGGCGCTGTTGTTATGCCGCACAATCTGTTTTTGCACTCTGAAATTATCCAAAGCAGAAAATGGAACCTTCAGGATGATGTTGTGATAAGAAAACAGCTCAAATTCGAGTTTGCCGACACCTTCTTCTCCATGATAGTCGGCTGGGCTATCAACAGCGCGATGATACTTATGGCGGCGGCTGTGTTTTTTCAGAACAAAATTCAGGTGACAAAACTCGAGCAGGCCGAGGTCATGCTCGGGCCGCTGCTCGGCAGTTCCGCTTCGATTATTTTTGCGCTGGCGCTGCTGTTCGCCGGCGTTGCGTCAAGCATCACAGCGGGCATGGCGGGCGGCAGTATTTATGCAGGCATCTTTTCAGAGCATTATGACATTTCAAATAAACACACAAAAGCCGGTGTGCTGATTACCATATTAACCGCTGCGGTTATCATAATGTTTGTTTCATCGCCATATAAGTGCCTGCTGTATTCACAGATGTTTTTGAGTATCCAATTGCCGTTTACGGTATTCTCGCAGATATATTTAACCTCTTCGAAAAAAGTTATGGGCAAATTCGCGAACTCGAGGCTGGACAAGGGTTTGCTTTGGCTGATAGCAGTCGTTGTTACAATCCTGAATTTGGCTTTATTTGCAAGCTTTTTAACGGACAGAATTTAAACCGGAATACAAATTTTTAAGGGGCTGCCGAGGCAGTCCCTTAAGTTATCATTATATTTTGCCGGTTCAGCCGCGCCGGACGAAAATCCGGGTCTTATTCCTTTACATCCAAATTCTCAAGATAAGTTCTCAGGTAATCAAGAACAATGTTTTGGTTTTCAATGATTTCCGCTGTGCGCCGGCCGCAATTTTTGTATTCATCAATTAATACCTGCGTGGAAGAAGCATCCCTGCCCTTAAGAGCAAATTCTCCGTACCAGTAGATTTGCAGCCTGCATTTGTTTTTTAAACTTTCAAGCAGCTCAAATATTTTCTTTGAAATGAAGGGTGCATATTTGTTTATCGTTCTGCTTGCCAAATTATAAGTTTCAGAAGCTTTTTGAAAAAGCTCTTCGAAAAGTGTCAAATCTTCTGCCTCGTTTTTGGGGAAAGTGTCCAACCCGTGAGGAAACAAAATGCTGATTTCGCTTACCAGGGTCAGAACACTTTCGGAAATCTCCTGATAAATCTTAAATTCCGTGTCAAATCTGGTTTTGCTGATATAATTTTTATTCCCGGGGATTTGAGTTTTCTTAATACTCTCTATTTTCAGTTCAAACTCCGAGGTATCGATTTCATATTCAATTGTTTTGCAGTTGAAATCAAAATCCAAGCCGATTGTAAAGGAAAGCGGGAAGTTTTCGCAGTATATTTTGCTTTCCCCGTTTTCCGCGTCGCTGTCGTAGCCAAGCTTTATGTTTACATAGATGGTCGCGCAGGCGGATATCGTTATCAGCGCGGTTTCTAAAGTAGCGGTGATAATATCTTCAACCGTTACCGCGCTGACAGAAACATTTTCGGATAATGCAGACAGCTCCGACGGCACTTCGCCGGTTGTAAAATACTCGTTTAAGATTGCTTCCAAATCCTCAAAAACGATGTGCTTTTCAATGGGCGGGTTGACATAAATGACGATAGGTTTGGCATTTATACTTTTTGCAAGCCCGTTCAGGTCTTCTGTTCTGGCCATCTGGCTTTCTTTTCTGCCGACAATCTGAAAGTCATAGATTCTTTTTTCATCATCGCTTTCCGCGTATAAATCGGCGATAAACGTTCCTTCGCCAAAAAGAAATTTCTTTTTGGTTTCGGTGCTGAAGCCTTCTTTCTTCAGCTCATCATTATATTGCAGTATCATCGCAACATAATAACTCTTATTCAGATAGTTGCTGTTCAGCTTCATTTACATTCACCCCAATGTAAAGTACATTGAAAGTTGAAAAATATGCTTTTTTCGTTGCGCTTTAGAAAGTATTCACTTTGATAAAATATTATATCACCAAAAACAAGCAATGTAAATAAAACTTTTGAATAAATAAAACATGCAAGTTTTAAATAAATATGTAATATATGATAAAGTTCAAATAATGTTTTTGTGTGACAGGGCAGGCGGTGTTGTGTGGGCACTCCAAGAGGTATTTTAAAACCCGTGCAATTTTTTAATGAGATAAACCAGTAAGAAGAAAGGCACCGACTAAAAGAATAATGAAAAAAACAATAAAAAAGGTAACCCTGGTTTTTATAGATTCAACGTTGTTTTTTATGGATTTAATTTGTTCAGCTTGCTTCATTAACATAAATTCAACGATCTCATCTTCTGTTAAATTTGTTTTCTCAACCCTATAGAACAACATACCTAACCAAGCTTCATCCGGTGAAGACAAGAAAACACCATCGGGCAGGCGTTGTTTTGTCGCTAACAATTGTTCAAATTCCTTGCTTTCCTCTTCCGAAACCTTGACCCTTTTTAACAGGTCATTGTCTAATTTGTATTTTCTTAACTGCGCTTTATTGCTGAGTAACGGTGCTTTCATGATGTTCCACTCCTTATTTTAATACTATTTTCGCTGATAATATCTAATTTTAACATCAATTCTGCCAAAACTTCCTGTCAAGGCTTCTGAACTGAATAGCCTCCGCGATGTGGGGCACCTCTATAATCTCGCTGTCCTGCAAATCGGCGACGGTGCGGGCGACCCGCAGAACCTTGTCGTACGCTCTTGCGGAAAGCCCCAGCTTTTCAAACGCCTGCTCCAGCAGAACCATCGCGCCGGGCGTCGGCTTGCAGTATTCCCTTGTTAAAGCGGAACTCATGCGAGCATTGCAGGAAATGGCTGTGCCTTCAAAACGGCGCTGCTGCAACTTTCTGGCGGCGTTTACCCTTATGCGGATGGATGCCGAGCTTTCGCTTTTTTCGTCGCTCGAAAGTTTGTCAAAATCCACGGGAGGCACTTCAACATGGATATCCAGCCTGTCCAGCAGCGGGCCGGAAACCTTGGCAAGGTAACGGGCGGCGGCACCCTTGGGGCAGGTGCAGTCCTTTGTCGGGTGGCCGAAAAACCCGCAGGGGCAGGGATTCATGGCGCAGACAAGCATGATCGAGCAGGGGAAAGCGAGTGTGCCCGCAACCCTCGAAATGGTGATGACGCCGTCCTCAATCGGCTGGCGCATTACCTCCATCGCCGTGCGGGAAAACTCGGGCAGTTCGTCCAAAAACAGCACACCGTTATGGGCAAGCGAAATCTCGCCCGGCCGCGGTATGGTGCCGCCGCCGGAAAGCCCTGCAGGGGAAACGGTATGGTGCGGCGAGCGGAAAGGCCTTGCCCTGATAAGCGAAACCCCTTCGGGCAGCGTGCCCGCTATGGAATAAAGCTTGGTTGTTTCAAGGCTTTCTTCAAAGGTCATATCCGGCAAAATGGAGGGCAGCCGTTTTGCGAGCATACTTTTGCCGGAGCCGGGCGGGCCGATCATCATCACATTGTGCCCGCCTGCCGCCGCGACCTCCAAAGCCCTTCTGGCTTCAAACTGACCCCGGACATCGCAAAAATCCGGCATGTGGGGAGGCAGATTATATTCGCTGTAATCGATTGAACTGACAGGCGCAATCGGCGTGAACCCGTTCAGGTGGTCAATCAGCTGCGAAACGCTTTTAACCGGGTAAACGGTGATGCCGCGCACCACGGAACTTTCCGCCGCGTTTGATTCGGGGATATAAACGGACTTGATGCCGCATTCCTGCGCTTTGATAACCATGGGCAGCGCGCCGTTGACATGGCGAATCTCGCCGTTTAACGAAAGCTCGCCGATAAACGCGGCTTCTTCCAAATCACAGTGAAGCTGGCGGCTTGCGGTTAAGAGCGCTATGAAAATCGGCAGGTCGTAAATCGGGCCTTCCTTGCGTTTGTCGGCTGGTGCGAGGTTGATTGTAATGCGGCTGACGGGGTAAGTGAACCCGCCGTTTTTAACGGCTGAGCGCACCCTGTCTGCCGCCTCACTCACGGAGGTATCCGGCAGCCCCACAACATCAAAACGGGGCAAACCCTGTGAAAGGTCCGCCTCCGCCTCAACCATATAGGATTCCATTCCGTAAAGTCCCATGCTGTTTACGCGTGCAAACATTTTATCTTCGCCCCTTATCAGTTTTCGGTGGTCAGCGGAAATGCGTCTGACATATAGATTAACATATTAGAGCGAAAAAAGAAACAGAAAAAATTGTAATAATCTATGCAAACAGTTTTTTATAAGGTATAATTGTTTTAATATTTTTAAAGTAGAGGGGGAACGGACGCGCTGCAGGAGCTGAAACATAAAAATTCCGAGCTGCTTAAACGCTTTTACCCTTATTGCAAAAAATATTGGGGTTTATTGGTTATTGATCTTTTCTGCGCATCACTGACCACAGTCTGCGACCTTGTCCTTCCGCTGATTGTCAGGAATCTTACCGACGCCGGTGTCAGCGATATCGCGTCGCTTACGATAAAGAGAATATTATCGGTTACCGTTTTTTATATTTTCCTGCGCTGCATTGACGGTGCGGCAAGCTACTATATGGCTTCGGGCGGGCATGTGATGGGCGCGAAAATAGAAACGGATATGCGCAACAACCTTTTTTCGCACCTGCAGTCGCTTTCCTACTCGTTTTATGACAACACAAAAATCGGCCAGCTGATGTCCCGCATCACCTCGGATTTGTTTGACATTTCCGAATTCGCGCACCACTTGCCGGAAGAAGTTTTTATTACTTTTATTAAAATTACCGTAGGTTTCGCGATTTTCGCCTCAATGAATATTTGGCTGGCGCTGATTATCTTTACGGTTTTGCCTGTTATGTATTTCTTTACCAGGCACAGCAGGCTGCATATGAAGAATACCTTTAAAGAGGCGCGCAACCAACTTGGCGAAATAAACGCCCGCACCGAGGACAGCCTTTTGGGTATCCGTGTTGTGAAATCTTTTGCCAATGAAGATGTTGAAAAAGAAAAGTTTGATGTAGGCGCAAAGAAATTTTTAAAAATTAAACGCAAGAGCTACCGGTATATGGCAAACTTTAACACAACAATGCGGATGTTCGACGGCGTTATGTATATGATTGTCGTCGCTATCGGCGCGATTTTTATGGGGAAGAAAATCACAACCCCGGGCGACTTTACGGCAAGTTTGCTCCTTGTGTCCACGCTTTTGGGGTCAATCCGCCGCATCGTCGATTTCAGCGAGCAGTTTTACCAGGGGATTTCTGCGCTTGACCGCTTCGCCGAGATTATGGACGAAATCCCCGAAAATGAGGACAGCGACAGAGCCCGTGACATTGAAAAGGTCGACGGGGAAATTGAGTTTAAAAATGTCAGCTTTACTTACCCCGGCACAACAAAAAGCGTTCTGGAAAAGCTTAACATGCATATACACACCGGTGAAAATATCGCAATAGTCGGCCCTTCCGGCGGCGGAAAAACCACCCTTTGCAACCTGATTCCGCGTTTTTATGATGTGGCAGAGGGTGAAATCCTCTTAGACGGGAAAAACATAAAAGATATTACCCTGAGCTCCCTGCGTTCGAATATCGGTGTTGTCCAGCAGGATGTTTATATGTTCTCAGGCACGGTTTATGAAAATATTTCCTACGGCAAGCAGGATGCCACACCGGAAGAAGTAAAAGATGCCGCGGTTAAAGCAGGCGCGCATGACTTTATCGAACAGCTGCCGGACGGGTACGAAACCTTTGTGGGGGAGCGGGGCGTGAAGCTTTCCGGCGGGCAGAAGCAGCGGATATCGATTGCGCGCGTGTTTCTGAAAAACCCTCCGATATTGATTTTGGACGAGGCAACCTCCTCGCTGGACAACGAGAGCGAGCGCATTGTGCAGAGGTCCCTTGAGCGGCTGGCTGCGGGCGACAAAAGAGGATGTCAAGGGGGCTTTGAAGCTTGTCCCGCATTTAAAATATCTGAACCTTTCTATCTCCACCAGCGACCAGATGATCGTGCATAAATTTAAAGGCAAGCTTGACCATCAGTCGGTGATCGCAGAGATGCAGGAAGCGGTGGCTGCGGCTAAGGAAGCCGGGGCGGAATGCATCGGGGTAAATGCCGAGGATGCCTCGCGGACTAACCTGGATTACCTGGTGGAGTTTTCCCTTAAAGCCAAAGAAGCGGGGGCCGACCGTATCCGCTACTGCGACACTCTGGGGTGCGATACGCCTTTTAGCATCTATGACCGGATCAAGTTCCTGGCGGTAAATGTTGGCCTGCCCATCGAAGTGCACTGCCACAATGATTTAGGACTGGTGGTGGCTAACTCCATCGCCGGGGCAAGGGCGGCGGCGGATGCCGGGCAGGATTCTTACATCAATACTTGCGTGAACGGGATGGGGGAGCGCGCCGGTAACGCCGATCTGGTTTCCGTGATCCTGGCGATTAAATACGGCCAGGGGATGAATGGTTATACCCTGGATGAAAAAGTGGATTTAAAGATGGCCTGGAAGATCTGCAAATACGCTTCTTATGCTTTCGGGGTTCCTATCCCGATCAACCAGCCGGGAGTGGGGGCCAATGCCTTCGCCCATGAATCCGGGATCCATGCCGACGGGGCTTTAAAGGACAGGCGCAATTACGAACTTTACGATTATGAGGAGCTGGGCCGCGGGGAACCGGAGATAATCGAAACCGGGCGCAAGATCACCGCCGGAGAATATTCGGGGATCAAGGGGTTCCGCAATGTTTATGAAAAACTGGAAGTGGCTTTCAAGGACGACGCAGAAGCAACGCGCATTTTGGAGCTGGTCCGCTACGCCAATGTGCATAACCAGAAACCGCTGGTCGACGATGAATTGAATTTTATCGCTAAATATCCGGATATCGCGCATAAGATATTTACGATGACCCCGTAAATATCGAACGAGAGAGTAGTTAGCAGGCTGAATGCGGGTTAGTTAACAATGAACCCCGCGCCTTCTGATTATTCGACGATTAAAGTCAGCCGGTTTTGTAAATTAAATAAGAAAGAAGGTGCGGGGTGAATATAGTTTTAGTGGGGATGCAGTGGGGGGATGAAAGCAAGGGGAAAGTGATCGAT